>JACCDQ011071668.1_pt1 | contig 11672 bp, 10 predicted proteins | sample 7446031 | NCBI WGS metagenome assembly JACCDQ01 (sample SAMN15323442, study PRJNA562643) | freshwater metagenome | isolation source: river surface water | place: USA:Blue River Watershed | collected 2017-08-17
CGAAAGCAACTTTCATCAGTTGAATGTGCGCGTCGATAAAAAACTCTACCTCGATAAATTCAACATGAACTTTTACTTCGATGTGCAAAACGTATACGGCTTCAAAACGAAGGTGGCACCTATTTTACTCGTGCAAACCGATGCCAATAACCAACCGCTCGTCGATCCGAATGACCCCACGCGTTATCAAACGACATTGCTAGAAAATGCGTCGGGTATTTTGCAGCCAGCGCTCGGTATTATCATTGAATTTGTCACGAAGAAAGCAAAGTAAGCCGCTTGCTTTGAATTTTTAAAAAAGTGGTATCTTTGCACCCAAATTAAAGAAAATACATGGCAACGAACAGAACCTTTACAATGCTTAAGCCCGATGCAATCGAAAACGGGCACATGGGCAAAATCATCGACATGATCATCAATGCTGGTTTCAGCATCAAAGCAATGAAATACACGCAACTTTCTGAGGCGCAAGCTAAAGAATTTTATGCAGTACACGCTGAGCGTCCGTTCTACGGTGAACTCGTTGAGTACATGACCAGCGGCCCAATCGTTGCAGCAATCCTCGAAAAAGAAAACGCAGTAGCAGATTTCCGTGCACTTATCGGTGCTACAGACCCAGCTGAAGCAGCAGACGGTACCATCCGTAAGGCTTATGCAGAAAGCAAAGGACGCAATGCCGTTCACGGTTCTGACTCAGACGAAAACGCAGCAATCGAAGGTGCATTCCATTTTGCAGCGAACGAAATTTTCTAATTTCTTTCATCAACTATTCATTTAAAGACCGCTCTGCGGTCTTTTTTTATGTACAGCCTCATGAGATTCACAGAAGCCACCGAGAAACGCCGCACTTTTGGCATTATTTCTCACCCAGATGCCGGTAAAACTACCCTGACCGAAAAACTTTTGCTTTTCGGTGGGGCTATACAAACCGCTGGTGCCGTCAAAAACAACAAAATCAAAAAATCGGCCACCTCTGACTTCATGGAAATCGAGAAGCAGCGCGGGATCTCCGTTGCTACCTCCGTGATGGCTTTTGCATACAACGGCAAACAAATCAATATCCTCGACACGCCCGGTCACAAAGACTTCGCCGAAGACACCTTTCGGACGCTGACGGCTGTGGATAGCGTCATTCTTGTCATCGACTGCGCAAATGGGGTAGAGGCACAAACTGCCCGCCTCATGGAGGTGTGTCGCATGCGCAAAACCCCCGTGATCATTTTCATCAATAAAATGGACCGCGACGGTAAAGAAGCCTTTGACTTACTCGATGAGCTAGAAGATAAATTGGACATCAAAGTGCGTCCGCTCACTTGGCCAATTGGTATGGGCGACCGCTTTCAGGGTGTGTACAACATTTACCAAAAAGGACTCAACTTATTTGCTGCCAACAAAACCAAGATTTCAGAAGAAGTGGTCTCTATTTCCAATTTGGCAGACCCCACCTTAGATCAAATCATCGGTGAAAACCCGGCCAACGAACTCCGAGAAGAAATTGATACCGTTGAAGGCGTGTACGATCCTTTTGACCGCAATTCTTATTTGGCTGGCGATGTCGCACCTGTCTTTTTTGGTTCGGCCGTCAACAACTTCGGGGTGAAGGAATTACTCGACACCTTTTGCGAAATTTCACCATCGCCACAAGGCCGAGAGAGCGACACCCGCATGGTGGAGCCCGAAGACGAACGTTTTTCTGGGTTCGTCTTTAAAATCCATGCCAACCTCGATCCCAAACACCGCGACCGCATCGCCTTTTTGCGCATCGTTTCTGGCCGTTTTGAGCGCAACAAGTTTTACCACCACGTGCGCCTCAACAAAGACATGAAATTCCCGAATCCAACGTCCTTCATGGCCCAAGACAAAAGCGTCATCGACGACGCCTACCCAGGCGATGTCATCGGGCTTTACGATACCGGTTCTTTCAAAATTGGGGACACCCTCACCACCGGCGAGAAAATGCTCTTCAAAGGCATTCCGTCCTTCTCTCCAGAGATTTTCCAGGAGTTGGAGAACTTAGACCCACTCAAGTCTAAGCAATTGGAGAAAGGCATACGCCAGCTTATCGACGAAGGTGTGGCGCAATTATTTGTGCAGCAACCCGGAAACCGCAAAATTGTGGGTACAGTTGGCCAGCTCCAGTTCGAGGTCATCAATTACCGTCTCATCCACGAATACGGTGCCAATTGCCGCTTCGTACCGCGCAATTACTTCAAGGCCTGCTGGATTACCACCACCAATGCAGAACAATTAGCCAGTTTCAAGCGCGCCAAAAGCAACTATTTAGCTTTAGATAAAGATGAGAATTTGGTTTTCTTGGCCGAAACGCCATTCCTTTTGCAAATGGCCGAACAAGACTACCCTGAACTTACTTTCCATCAAACATCAGCTTTCAAACTAGAAGCAGAGTAAATTCTTGATGTATATCAAGTTGGTTTCAAGACAAATTGAACTATTTTAGCTCAAAAAAAAGAAATGACTTCGAAAATTGAACGCAGATCTTTTCTCTCTAGACTAGGATTAGGTTTGGGAGGCACGCTACTTTTCCCATTTACCCAATGGGGGAAATCAAAAACCAGTGACATGTCAGCACTTATTCTCAAAACTAGACCCCTCGGTTTTCAGTGGGAAACCCTCGATCCCTTTCTTTTCTGTGTGCATCACGAAGATTTCTTTCCAAAAGGCAATGCCGCTTTAGGGCCAGACCCTAGCAATTTTGAAGGTCGTCACATGGGCCAAGATTTCATCGTCAAAGACGGCTTTCGCATGTACCACGGCTCCACCGTTCCGGGCTTTCCTGGGCATCCGCACCGTGGCTTTGAGACCATCACGGTTGTCAGAACAGGTTTGGTGGACCACGCAGACAGCATGGGCGCTGCAGGCCGCTATGGCAATGGCGATGTCCAGTGGATGACTGCCGGTAAAGGTGTGCAGCATGCAGAAATGTTCCCGCTGCTCAATCAAGATGCAGCTAATCCGTTAGAGCTCTTTCAAATTTGGCTCAATTTGCCCAAAAAGAGCAAAATGGTCGAGCCTCATTTCAAAATGCTATGGGCTGAAACCGTACCAAAGTTCAGTAGCGTTTCTAACGGAGCTGAGGTGAAAATCGAGGTTTTAGTAGGGCAACTCGATGCCTACAAAGCGGCCGTAACCCCGCCCAATTCTTGGGCCGCAGATCTCAATAACCACGTGGCTATTTACAATATTCAGTTAGAACCAGGTGCTACTTTTGAGCTTCCGGCAACGGCAAGTGGTGTCAACCGCAGTATTTATTACTACGAGGGCAATGGCCTTCAAATTGGTGGGCAAACCATCTCACATTACCATGCTGCCGACGTAGATGCTACCCAGGTCTGCACTTTCAAAAATGGAACCGAAGCCTCCAAAGTATTGGTGCTCCAGGGTCGTCCGATCAATGAGCCCGTAGTACAGCACGGCCCATTTGTCATGAATTCCAAAGAAGAAATCTACCAAGCCTTTCAAGATTACCAGCAAACCCAATTCGGAGGCTGGCCTTGGCCGCGCTACGATCAAGTCCACGATGCCAAGCTTGGGCGCTTTGCCAAACACGCCGATGGTAGGATGGAAGAGCCTAGGGGTTAGTTTCTCAAGTAACGCCTATGCAAGCCCCAAGCCACCAACGCTTGGCCAGCGAGCACCACAGGAGAATACCAACCAACCGCTCTGAAAAAGGGCAAAAAGTAGTTTTCCGCTTCAATATTTTGTTCACCAATAATCATAAAAAGCAGTGGTATTGCCCAATAAATAAGGGCATAATAGAGCACAACACTCAATATTTTGTTTTTGTATTTGGAGCGGTACAGTAAGGTACGCGTCATCAATACATCGCGCAGCACCAAGAAAATGAGGGCCAAAAAAGACCAAGCAAAGTTGTGTTGGTATTGTAAAATTTCTAATGCTCGAAAAATATGTGGGAGCTGATGCTTTGCCAAGCCAGTAATTTGAAGTGCAAAAAGCAACAGCAAAGAAAGGGTCAGGCCGAGCAGAACACTGAACCATAGCGGCGCATGTTGCCATGTTTTTGTGAATTGGCCTTTGCGCAAAGCTTGTAAAAACAAGGCGTAGTCATTTTCTGAGTGTCGTTCAAAAATGAGTAAAAACTGCGTGAGCAAGAAAAACACCAAACACACCAAGGCCAGGTGGTAATAGACGGCATTCAAACCAAGAAGTTGAGGGTCAATATAGCTGGTGTCGTAATCGGCTGAATAGATGGGCAGATTCCAAGTAAAACCATAAAAGTAGAGGCCTGTAAAGACGAGGAAAGCCAACCAGTATTTTTGGCTGTTGCGGTACTGCAGTTCTTTGCGCAAATTTTGATGGATGCCAATAAAGCTCCAACCGATAAATATGAGCAGCGAAATCAAAATAGTCAGGTTGTTCCAAATGAGTCCGAACCAACTGATGGCGCCTTTTTCTTCGCCGATTAAGGCCAGGTAGAATGAAAGCCACCCCACACTAATTACAGCTAGGATAAAAAAGAGTGTTGTATTGATTTTGGCGTGGCTAAATGCTGATTGCGTACTTCCGGTAATGGTCAGCAAGCTAAAGAGCAGTGCGCTGAGGTTCATCAGGAGTACCAAAGCGATGTAGATCAGGCCGTTGATGAAGCTCTGGCCCACATTTTCGCTCATTAGCGCTGCGCAAAAATAGACCAACATGGCACTAAGCCCTCCGAGCCATTGCAAGAGCGTAGGGCCAAAAATTTTGCCTATGGTGAGCGTCAAGGGGCTTTGGCCACTCATGCGTTGGCGATCCCAGGTTTTCTGATTGATTTCATCGGCGATGGCGTCGGCTGCATTTTTACTGCCCCAAATGCCCGTGATCAAATAAAGAATGAATAGTGCGGTGTTCATCAAGACCTCTGCTAACTTAAAATATTCACTTAAGTCTTCTTTAACCATTGCGATGGTGGTAATTACAAAAGCTAAGGCGCTGAGGCCCAACAATGCGAAAACACGGTTTGGCTTGAGTTCTAACCAAGCATTGCGCTTGAGTTCTGGGTTGCGAAATATATTAGATAACATGTTATGCGTTTTTGATGGTTTTCAAATAAGCGTCCTGAATATTGACGCTGTGTTTGCCAAAAGCCCTGACTTGGATGCCTTGCTGCAAAAAGTATTGTAGGGCCATATGAGGAGGCGTGCCTGCTGCGATTGAAAAAAAAGCGGTTTCTCCTTCATTTGCTATCAAGTTGAAAAGTGTCGGTTCTGAGAGGCTGTTCAATAAAGTGGCATTGACGGCTTCAATGAAGTAAGTGCTGTCTTTTTGGGAAGTGGTATCCATTGAAAAGTCGGTTTCCACCAACTTGCCTTCTTTCAAGACGATGAGGTGATTGGCATACTGATCGAGTTCGGCTAAAATATGCGAAGAAACGAGCAAAGTAATGCCCGCTTTGTTGAGCTGTTTGAAAAGCTCCGCCAACTGGATGCGCGCTTCAGGGTCTAGGCCCGATGCGGGTTCGTCTAGGATGAGGTATTTGGGCAAATGAATGATTGCTTGGGCAATGCCCACACGCTGCCGCATACCGCGCGACAAACTTTTGATCTGCTCCTTTTTCTTATTCGTTAAATTCACTTGCTCCAACACTTCCTCGACGCGCTGCTGATCCATCTGGTGTGCAGCGGCAAAATACGCAAGCGACTGCTCAACGGTGAGCTCCTCGTAAAGTCCAAAATTATCGGCCAAAAAACCCAACAACCGATGGCACGCATGCGGGTCTTCACTGCTGTCAATGCCATCTATGAGCACTTGCCCCTCAGTCGGATGCGCCAGCGCACTCATGCAGCGCATTAAAGTCGTTTTTCCAGCCCCGTTAGGGCCAACCAGCGCGGTAATACTTCCTTCGGGAATCGTAAAAGAGAGCTCGTTTAAAGCGCGGTGCGTTCCGAAGCGAAAGCTGAGATTTTTGATTTCGATCATTTGCAAGTAATTGTTAGTCTTGTGAAGATAGTTGAAAATTATCAGAGACGCATAACCGAAACTACCTCTGAGTTCTAATTCTTCCTTCAATTAAAATATACGCTACTATACCGCGTTCCTGTCTCAAATCTAACAACTTAAATTCCAATATAATGCTACAATTCCCTACCCAACTATTATTCGCAACTGTGCTCTTTGACGGGCTTTTTGCTTGTTCGAAAAGAGGTTGTACCGATCCACTGGCCTCCAATTACAATCCCGTAGCCCAAAAGAATAATGGTCATTGTGTTTACACACCAGGAATCAAATTAATTGGAGAAGACACACTGCTTGTGCCAGTTGGCGGTGAATTGATCGATGAAGGTGCATTTGCGATTGATGCAGATGGAAGTAAACCAAGCGTGGCGGTTGTCAATGCGGTCAATACAGCAAAAAAAGGAAATTACACTATCCAATACTCAGCCCAACTGAAATCTGGTGAAGTAACTGCCACTCGCAAAGTTGTGGTGGCCTTTGACCGTTCCAATTGGGTCGGTACTTGGAAACCACAAGGAGATTGCGGCCCCACGCAATTATTTCATCCTGATTCTTTGTTGACTTTTGTGGAAGGAGATCAAAGTAATATGGTCCAAACAACCGATATGTTGTATTATGCCCCCAATGAGTTTCTCGAAGCCACCGTTTATTTGGACCAAATTAATATGAAGAAGCAATACGTGCAATATACTTTTGAAACCTCCTTTTTCACAGCGCATGGCAACATGAATGAGGATGGAACGGCGTTTAAACTAACCGTCGATTATGATTTTTCGCCAAATAGTTTCTTTTACACCATCTTTCCTAGGATATGTGAGTTGGTTTACACGAAGGTGGAGTAGGGGGATTCGCTCAATCAATCTTTAAAAAGTTCCCTTTTACGACTCCGCCAGATTTCGTGGTAAGCGCGTAATAATAAGCACCTTGTTGCAAATAACTTACATCAATTGATGAGGTTAGGGTTGTGCCCAGTAATTTGCCGTCAAGTGCGTGGATTGTGATTTGTTCAACATCCTCAGCGGTGCTGAAATACAGTGTTTCGCTTGTTGGATTCGGGAATACTTCGCAATGAATAACTTGTTCTTCAATTGAATTGGTCAGGTTGATCACCGGAAAAAAAGCCATTGCCAGCAGTCATGTAGACCCCAGCATTGAAAAGGTTGTATTCAAAAAAATCCGAAATGGAAACCGTTTGCGCTGAGCTTGTGGCGATATTCAATAGGAGTAGCGTCGTGAATATTTTCTTCATGAGGGCAAATTTACGTTAATTCAATTTGCTGGGATTGAGGATCCCACTAAACCGCCATTTAAGGGCAGTTGTTGTTCGCAATCTGTCAACCTATTTTTATTGTTTTACTAGCTTTCCCGTTGATATTTTTCCAGAGCTATCCTCAAATTCATAATAGTAAATACCTTTTACAAGGTGTTCTGTATTTATTGATGTTGAATTTGTAAATGAATGTTGTAAAATTTGTTGACCAAGAAAGTTGTATAGTGAAATGACCGATTGTTCATTATTTAGATATTGAAGTTTAAGGAGATGAGCGAAGGGATTCGGAGCAATTGATATTTTTAATTCCTCAGGAAACTCATCAATACTAGAGGTGTTGAAAAGCAATGGGCATGCTGCAATATCTTGAATTTGACTTCCAACATTCAGGATGCCAATCTGAGAAAAAGATACTAAATTTCCGTTCACCGTTCCTCTCATCAATGCGTTTGCAATTGGTAACTGCAGGACTGCATAAAATGTATTGTTTAGTAATGCCAGCCCTGGTTGAATCAAATTTGCCGGAAGTCCAGTAACTTGTAACGTATCAATAGGGTTGCCTGTGGAATCAAACTTGTACAAAAAGTTTGCATTTGTAACAAGAACATAAAAATTATCTACACTATCAGTTGCAACATCATAGATGCTGTTTGGAGAGGTGAATAACACAACATTTACGGCGTTTGAGTTGCCATCGTAACTATAGATACTTCCAGATGTTCCTCGATGGTTGTAAATATGATTAACACCACCGCCTAAATTACCTGCATTCGTTGATGTAGAATGATTTGTACTTAGCCACCCTGTTTGTTCCCTGTAATAAAAAGTATCCTGAATTGTTGTGTAAAATGTTGGGGAATAATTGCCGCCATTTAGATTATTGCTTATTGTCAATCCTTTGGGATTAAGCGCTGGGATGGAGTCAATAAATTCAGGCAAGGAAGGGCTTGAATTTACATTCCCAATTTTATAAATTAAATTATTACTTGTTAATACATAAATGGAATTCATTCCGCTTGCTGAACAATCAGGTTTGATTTGTCCAAAACCTGTCAATGAAAGGAACATAAATAACAAATGTGTAATCATCGTTTTCATAAGCTTAGCTTTAATTCAGTTTTGACTTAGAGTTGTTGTCATGAACAAGTTATTTATCAATTATTAATTTCTCAACTTTTTTGTTGCCATTGCTGTCTATATAAATTAAATAAGTGCCATTTGAGAGCAGATCGGTATTCACCTCATTTAATCCAATTGCACCATTGATGTTAAAAATACGTTGGCCGGTAATGCGGTAAATACTTATATCAGATTTATGATCAACCTGAATATATAGTTTATTTGTTGCAGGATTAGGATAAATAAAAGAACCTGAGTCCAAATGAGCATTTGAATTCGTTGAGGCAGTCAGATTACTCGTATTTTTTAATAAGGCACCATAATTTCCGGATACAAACCCAATATTATTCGCAGTGAAATCAATATCGAATAGCACATTTCCCGCTCCAGTAAGGTCAATATTCCAGGTTAATCCTCCGTCGATTGTTTTTAAGATTCTCCCACCATTTTCGCCTTCCCCACCAACGGCATAACCGATGTTATTATTTATGAAAGCAATTGCGCCTAGGTAATAAAATGTATTATCATTAAATACCACTGACCAATTATCTCCAGAATCGGTAGTTTTTAAGATGACGCCCATATTTCCTACAACAAAACCGGTATCGATTGATGTGAAAAATGAATTCGTAAGAAAATTGGTTACTCCAGTCGTAATTAGGTTCCAAGAAACACCACTATCGTTTGTTTTATAAATTTTACCATTATCTGATAAAATGAAGCCAATATTGGAAGTGATAAAGTTTACGTCAGTAGTTGAAACCCCGAGATTCGTTAGCACATTCCAATTGACGCCTCCATTGGTTGTCTTGAGTAAAGTCCCATTTTCAGATAATACATAAGCAGTGTCCAAGGATTGAATAAAAATTGACACAAGATACTGAGAAGTACCACTGTTTTGGACGGACCAATTTTGACCTCCATTTACCGTTCTCAATATGCTACCATTTGTTCCAACAACGAAACCATTGTTTTGATCGATAAACTCACAATCAAAAAATATTTTCAATTCATCGTAATATTGTGAATTCCAAGTCACACCTTGATCAGAGGAATTATATATTCTCCCTTTGCTACCAACTGCGTGTATGGTATTGTTTCCAGTACATTCTATAGCATACAAGTATTCATCCAAAACACTATGCTGGTTTGTCCAAGTAACACCAGCGTCAACGGATTTTAAAATTTGACCACCCCACCCAACAGCAAGTATCGTGTTCGGACCAAGTACTGCGTTTGACGTGATGTCAATAAGATGGTAATATGCATCAGTAGTTTGTTCAATCCAAGTGCTGCCCCCATTGATTGTTTTATAAATGTGTCCGGCATCAGTCGCTATGTAACCATTATTAGCATCTGTAAAGAATACCGAGTTGAGATAACTTGTAGAGATAAAAACTGGCGCAGTCCAAGTAGCACCCCCATCTGTTGTTTTTCTTACAGTTCCTCCCGAGTAACTAATCACATAACCAGTCGCAGCATTCAAAAAGAAAATGGAAGAAAAATGTTCAGTAATACCAGTGCTCAACGCGGACCAATTTATCCCAGCATTTGTTGTTTTCAAAATGGTACCATTTGATCCAGAAATATAACCTGTATTTGAATCTGTGAAAAGAACTTTAGATAAATGTGAAGTTGTACCACTATTCATTTGAATCCAGGTTACTCCGGCATCAACGGTTTTGAAGATTGCTCCAAATCGACCAACTGCATAGCCCGTATTTGAATTTGTGAACGTAATGGAATTTATTCCATCTGTACTTAAATTTTGTGGCACTTGCCAATTGGTACCCCCATCAGAAGTTTTAATGATAACACCATTATTGCCTGCTGCGTAACCATTATTTTCATCTGTAAAATAAACCGTATTTAAAACTTCAGATATGCCGCTATTTTGTAATCCCCAACTATTTCCGGAATCCGTAGTTTTAATTATTCTACCATGGTAACCAACAGCATAACCGACTGTTTGGTTTGCGAAATGAATGGATAAAAGATGATTCCCTTGCGGTGAAGGACTTACCCAATTCCAATTATTTTGGGCGTTTAAAAACCCTATGCAAAAAACGACTAGAAAAGTAGAGATTGTCTTCATAAAATTCAATTTGTAATCAAGTATTGTTCGACAGGTGTCAATAACCTCCGTATTTTGAAGGGCTAACAAACATAACCATTAATATTTTAGTAATCAATAAGATGATTGATCTTCATTCATTTCATTTGGTCACTCCAAATTTGAAGCGAGCTTCATTTCGCTGGGATTCGCGCGCTTTCATCGCGCGATCTTGTTTTCAGATCACAAGAAAAAGTCTTTTTGCTGGGATTAAAGATCCCATTGAACCGACGTGCAGTGGATAAAAGCCCTCTGTCGTTGTTTTTTATGGAATAAATGCTTCGCATTCATTTCATTTGGTCACTCCAAATTTGAAGCGAGCTTCATTTGTTTTGACCTTCATTCAATTATTTCCTACGGAAATTTATTCAATAAAAAAAGCACCTACGGGAGGTGCTTTTGTCAGAGTGATCCCGCTGGGATTCGAACCCAGGGCCCATACATTAAAAGTGTATTGCTCTACCAGCTGAGCTACAGGATCTGCCTTTTTGAGGGTGCAAATATACAACTATTGTTTTGATATGACAAGGAAATATGTGGTAAATTTGATAAAAAATAAGTGGAAACAGGCAATTGATTGATTGCCAACCGACTAATAATGGTAGCACAAACGATCTTTTTGATAGGAATGATGGGCAGCGGCAAGACGACCATCGGTGTGCGCCTTGCTGAATCTTTAGGCTTACCTTTTTTTGATACAGACGCGCTTATCGAAAGAGCAGAAGGTCGGTCGGTGCAACAAATCTTTGAGCAAGATGGCGAAGCATATTTTAGAGCGCAAGAGCGGCAGCTCATTGCCAATTGGCCCGAAGAGGTAGGGGTAGTGGCCTGTGGGGGCGGATTACCGTGTTTCTTTGATCATATTGCCCTACTCAAAGAGAAAGGAACGGTCATTTATCTGGAGGCGTTGCCAGCACTCTTATATGAGCGGATTAAAGGGGAGGCTAAAAGGCCTAAACTAACTGACTACAATTCTTTTGAGCAACTGCTCGCAGATCGTGAAGTTGTTTACAACAAAGCGCATTTCAAGATAGATGCCAAGCAGTCAGTCGAAGCAATTATAGCCGAAGTACTGTCTTTTCGCACAGCAACTACAAATCAATAAATGTCTTTTTTGAAGCCCACTGAAAAATTAAAGTAGAGTGGAGATAGGTATTCAGTTGCAGCGGCTGTGTTGTTGCTGAAATTCGCTAATAA
>JACCDQ010333431.1_pt1 | contig 11671 bp, 4 predicted proteins | sample 7446031 | NCBI WGS metagenome assembly JACCDQ01 (sample SAMN15323442, study PRJNA562643) | freshwater metagenome | isolation source: river surface water | place: USA:Blue River Watershed | collected 2017-08-17
GCCCGCTTGCTGCTCGGGCGCGGTCGCGCGCGGGTGCATCGCGGCCGCGTGGCGGTCCGAGCCAGCGGCAGCTTCAACCTCCAGACCGGCACCGAGGTGGTGCAAGGGATTTCGCATCGCCACTGCCAGGTGCTGCAACGCGCCGACGGCTATGGCTACTTTCAACAACAGAGCTTGACAAGAAAGGAAGCGGGAGAGGGTCGTTCTACTCGCACGACGCGCTCTGCCTGCCCGGCCTGAAGGCCGAGGTTTCCCGCGCAATCTGATGAAACTGAAGCAATTCATGACGGCAGTGGTCATGTCGGCCTTGGTGCTGACATTGGCCGCTTGCCAGAAGCAGGAAGGACCAGCCGAAAAGGCTGGCAAGGAAATCGACCAGGCCGGCGAAAAGGCAGCCGAGCAGCTCAAGGATGCGACCGACAAGCTCGGCCAGCAACTCGAGAAAGCGGGAGAGAAAATACAGGATGCCACCCGGGACCGCGACAAGTAGCCGCTCAGCCGCCCTCTCCCGATTGATCCTGGATTACTTGCGGCAATAAGAACTCAGCATTTCAGGGAGCGCAAAGCCTTCAACCCGGCCACAGAGCCGGGTTTTTTGCTTGCCTGCTAGCCGAGCGGCCGGTGATCGAGCAGCGGTATCACGAAGCTGGCATCGGACTCCAGCTCAGTCCAGGCCAACGACTGGCCGGGGCGCAGCAGTTGTGCGGCCAGCGGCCCGGCGGTGGCCAGCGCTTCGGACGCGGTGGCGCGCAGCAGCAGGAAGTGCAGGCTACGGCCCGCACGACACAGCGTCAATTCGACCTGGGGCCAATGCTCGGGCAGACAGGGCCGGAACTGCAGGCTCTTGGCCTCGAGCTGCAAGCCGCACATTGACTCGAGCGCGGCTCGGTGCAGCCAGGCGGCAGCCCCGGTGTACCAGCTCCAGCCACCGCGCCCGACATAGGGCGGCTGGCTGTAGACATCGCCCGCCACGACATAGGGCTCGAGGTGGTAGCGCAGGCCCCAGACCGGATGAACAGCCTTGTGGGCCGGGCTCAGATAGGTGAAGTAGTCGTAGGCTTGGTCGGCCAGCCGGCCTTCTGACCGGCTTTGCCTGGCCAACTCGGCCTGAGCCATCAAGGCCCAGACTCCGGCATGGGTGTACTGGGCACCATTCTCGCGGACGCCGGCCGGATAGGCCTGGATATAACCGACGCTGGGGCTGCTGGCATGCGAAAAGGGAGGATCGAGCAATCGGATCAAGCCAGCCTCGGGATCGACCAAATGAGCCTGCACCGCCACCATTGCCCGCCGCTGCAAGTCGGGTTCGGCAGCGCCTGACAGCACGCTCCAGGCCTGCGCGATCAGGTCGATGCGGCATTCGGCGTTGGCCTCGGAGCCCAGCGCCCGACCATCATCGAAGAAGGCGCGCTTGAACCATTGCCCATCCCAGGCGGCACGGTTCAGCACCGACTGCCAGCCCTGGGCGGCACGCTCCCAGCGCTGGGCACGGTCTTGATCACCGCGCCTGCGCGCCAACGGTGCGAAATCGGCCACCAGACGGCACAGGAACCAGCCCAGCCAGACCGACTCGCCGCGACCTTCATGAGCAACGCGGTTCATGCCGTCGTTCCAGTCACCGCTGCCCATCAGCGGCAGGCCATGCGCACCGACCCGCAAGCTGCGGTCCAGCGTCAGCGCGCAATGCTCGTAGACCGAGGCCTGCTGGCTGCTGACAGTCGGCACCCCATACCAGTCTTCCGCCTGCTCAGGGATCGCCGGTCCTTCGAGGAAGGGTAGGTTCTGATCGAGCAAGCTGAAGTCACCGGTGACGCGCAGGTAGCGCAGACAGGCATGCGGCAGCCAGAGCAGATCGTCCGAGATATGGGTGCGCACCCCGGCACCGCTCGGTGCATGCCACCAATGCTGCACATCGCCCTCGATGAACTGACGCGAGGCACTGAGCAGAATCTGCTGGCGCAGCAGATCCGGTGCGGCCCAGGCCAGCGCCATCGAATCCTGCAACTGGTCGCGAAAACCGGTGGCTCCTCCGGCCTGATAGAAACCCGCCTTGGCCCACAAGCGACAGGCCACGGTCTGATAGAGCAGCCAGCGATTGACCATCACGTCGAACAAGGGGTCGGGCGTCTTGACCGTGACCGTCCCTAGCAGACTGTCCCAACTGGTGCGCACCTCGTGCTGGCGCTGTCCGGTCGGCTTGAGCGCTGCCAAGCTGGCCAGCTGCCGGGCCGCCTCGGGGTCTGCGGCATAGCCCAGTAGAAACACCTGCTCCAGCGTCTCGCTGGGGGACAGCAGAACTGACGTGACCAGCGCCGCGCAGGGATCGAGTCCAGCGCCCTGGCGCCGACCCAGCAGATCGGGCCAGCGCATGGCGCCGCTCGGATCGAAGAACTCGCGCCGATCACAAGTCCAGTCAGCGTCCTGATGTTCGGAGTGGAGGGTCGCAAGGAATGCCGTGCCCTGGCCGAAACCACCGGCATGCTCTGTCTGCGTGCTCAGCAAAGCCGTGAGCGTGGTCACAGGCAAGGCTTCAGCTGCCCGGTCCGGGTGCTGCACAGCAGGCAAGTGCTGGCGATGCAGTGCGGTAACAATCGTGTTGCGGTCGACCCGGCTCGCCCCCATCATCCACTCGGCCAGCGCAAGCACGCGCAGTTGCAGCGCTCGGCGCCCACGATTGACAAGCTGCAGGCGGATCTGCTTGACCGAGGTCAGGGGGTCGACACACCAGGACGCGGTCACCTCCAGCTCGCCACGACGGTGGCTGACCAGGCTTTGACCCGGCTCATGCGAAACAAGATATTGCTGGCGGCTGTCGCCCCAGGCATTGGGGGTCACGCTCCAGACCTCGCGGCTGCTGAGGTCCTGCAACAGGAACCATTCCGCGGGCGGGTCGACCACCGGGTCATTCGACCAGGCGGTGAGCTGGTTAAGTCGGCTGTTGATGGCCCAACTGTAGCCGCCACCGGCCTCCGAGAGCAAGGCACCGAACGAGGGATTAGCCAGAACATTGACCCAGGGTCGGGCCGGACGCAACCCAGGCCCAGTCTCGAAGCTGAACGCCCCCGTCTTCGGATCAAAGGCCCCTTGTGGTTCGGACGGCAAGGTCGGTCGGACAGTGGCCACCACGGCAACCGGAACCTGACTCCGGTCGGCACGATCATGCTCATGCTCTGCCAGCCATTCCCGCAGATGCTGCTGCAGCGGACGACCATCGACATGAAAGACCAGGCATGCCAGGCTGTTGAGCGTGCTGATTTCAGTGCTGCCGAGCTCGTCGACGCGCAGCAAGTGAAAGCCCGTGTTGATGGGACCAGCAGCCGACGAAAGAGGCGTGATGTTGGCCTCGTAGCGCTCGCGCAGCGTGGCAATGTCGCGGTGCAAGTTCATCTGGTAGGAGCTAGGCTCGGCGCTGACCACCACCAGGTCGCAGGCCAAGCCACCCCAGGTCCAAAGGCGCAGCGCCTGTGCCAGCGAACGCAGCAGCCCCAGGTTCTGGATCCCGTTGACCCGCACCAGGACGATGGGACGATCGCCCGAAATGCCGAAGCGCCACAGCAGGCGACGATCGCAAAACCCATCGACGGCCTGTTGTGACGCTTGCGAACTGGCCGACAGGCGCGCCAGGCTAAGAACCACGGCCGTGGTCAGGGTCTGGATCAACGCGAAGTTGTCGGCCGTGACCCCCAGAGCATCGAGGCGAATGCGGCTCAGCGTGGCCGACATCAGCGAGGAGCGTTGCACATGGCTGTGCTGCCGGTACTTGTCGATCACAGCCTGCAGGGTCGCAGCGTGGTCAGAGGCCGCAGTGGCGAAGATTAACCTGACCTTCGCATTGGGCGCGATGCGCAGGCGCAGCGCCATGGCACAGACCGGATCGAGGCCGGTTTCGAGTTCCAGCTGCGGCGCCCCTTCCGAGGGCTCGGCAGCGCCAACCGATGCAGCGGCACCAAGTGGAAAATCGGCCAGAGGCTGGCTGCAGTCCTGCTGACGGCCGCGCCAGCGCTGCCGGTCGGCCAGGACGCGCAGATCCTCCACCGGCGTGCCACTGCAGACCAGGAAGTGCGCAAGGCTCAGGGCCTGCTCGGTAGGCAGGCGCGGCTGGCGCTCAAACAGCAGCGCCTGATGCTGTGGCTGCCACTGGGCACGGACAAACAGGCTGGTGAAGGCCGGGTGGGCTTCGTCAGCGCGTGGATCGGTCAGAGCGACCTCGAATGCCGACATCAGCTCAAGCTCGAGTGGATAATTGCTCAGATTACGCAATTCGACCTCGCGGAACTCGATGTCATCCTCCGGGCTTACCCAGACCGTCAGATGGGCGGCCAGGTCAGTCCAGATGGCGTCAAAACAGATCCGGTCGGCGTGATGGGTGCAGCGGTACTGCGCGGCCAGATCGGGGGCTGGGTGCTGCGTGATCGAGACCAGTCGGCTGGCGACACCAGCATGGCCATTTACTGGCCGGCGCAAATAGAAAAAATGACCATGGGCATCGCGCAGCGCATCATCGCGCCATCGGGTGATGGCCGACTGGCCCCAGCGGCTCCAGCCAGCGCCGTTGGCGCGCAGAGTCACGTGATAGCGGCCATTCGAGAGCAGCTGCGTGGACTCCACAGCCGCCTGGCCCGGCACCAGCTCGCGCAACAGACGCGTCGCGGGTCTCGACAGCGGCAAGGGCGGCAGCACAGGCGCTTGCGCGCAGCAAGCAGGCAGTTCGCGTGGAGCGCGCTCGTGCAGCAGCGACGCGACCGCCTCGATATGCGCATTGGCCATGCCCCAGCGCTGGGCCGGCGCATCGAGCAGCAAGTTGGCCAGCGCGATGATGCTCATGCCCTGGTGGTGCGCCATGAAAGTGTGCACCGGCTGGAACAGCTGCTTGTCGACTTGCCTTGCCGGAGAAAAGTCCAGCGCCTCCATGAAACCATAGCGCGAGCGGCCGACCAGTTTTTCCAGCGCGGCGAAGTTGGCGACTGCGAGCTGGGGCCGGTGCTGCGCGGCCAGCGCAGTGGCATAGGGAGCGATCACCAACTCATCGGAGGGCGTGCGGCGCAGCGCCAAGCTCGGCACACCTTGGGGGGCGTACTGGTAGGCTAGGGTGTGGTCCTGTGCAGCATGGGCCGATTCCGAGATGCCCCAGGGCAGGCCTCGCTCTGCGCCAAATGCAATCTGTTCGCGCAGCGCCGAAGCGCAGGCCTCATACAAGGCGCTACCGGGAGGTTCGGCCAGCACCAGTCCCGGCATCAGGTATTCGAACATCGATCCCGACCAGGAGCGAAGGCCGGCCTGGGCGCCGTTGGCAAAAAAGGGGCGACCCAGTATGGCCCAATGCCTGACCGGCACATCGCCCTTGGCGATGGCCAGCAGGCTGGTCAGGCGCGACTCCGAGGCCAGCAGGTCATAGAGACCGGCATCGAGCTGCTGTTCGGCCACCCGGTAACCGATATGGAACAGGTGACGCTTGCCGTGATAGAGAAAGGTAAAGTCGGCTTGCCAGGCCAGCAGGCCGAATTCATGGGCCAGTGCCTGCAGCCGCTGCGTCGCGCCCCAGCTCTCGCCGCAGGCCTGGGCCCGGGCATCGAGCCAGGCCGAGCGCAATGTCGCAAGATGATCTAACAGCAGCCATGACAGCTGATCGTGCGACCCCGACTGGAGGGTCGAACCCTGGGGCAGCAGCTCGGTCGCATCGAGCCGCCAAGCGGCCAATTCGTCACTGGCCGCCTGCAGCAGCGGCCCGAACCCGGCGCTTTGGCCATGCTGCAGTGGATCGGGCATGGCCAGCAGCTGCGCCAGCGCCTGGTGGCCATGCAAATCCGGCCAGCGCTCCAGCAGCGGGGCAAGCCTTTGTCGGGAAGCCTGAAGCGCGCGCTGCGCGGCGTTGGCTTCATGGGGTGTCTGCGCCAACTCCAGACAGGCCTGACCGACCGCGAGCAGATGGCCGCTGAGGTTGCCGCTGTCCACGGTCGAGACATAGCTCGGCAGCAGCGGCGCCAGCGTCCGGGTGTCGTACCAGTTGAGGAAATGGCCGCGATGACGCTGCAGGCTCAGCAATGTGGCCAGCGTCGCCTCGAGCCGGTTCAGCAGCTCCTGGGTGCCGATCCAGCCGAACTGGCGCGCGCAAGCCACGCTCAGCAGGTAGAGGCCGATATTGGTCGGCGAGGTGCGATGCGCGACCATGTCGTAAGGCCAGGTCTGCAGGTTGTCGGGTGGCAGGTGGTGGTCTTCGGTGCCGACACAGCGCTCGAACAGGCGCCAGGTCTCGCGGGCAACCCCCTCCAGATAGACCTCTTGCTCGAGGGTCAACGCGCCTTCCTGGTTCGGCGGGCGCGGCCGGCTGGCACACCAGGTCGCGACTGGCGCCAGGGCCCATAGCAGGCATAGCAGGGTGGACAGCACAGGCCAAGGCGTGGCCAGCATCAACAGCCCGACGAGCAGACCCAGCGCGAGCAGCGGCTCTTTCCAATGCAGTCGCAGCAGCGCGACGAATCGGGTCCTGGCCTCGGACTGTGCCGCTGCCGCCGTGGTCCATTGCAACAGATGGCGCTGGCTGATGGTCATGCGATAGAGCGCGCGCGCCATCGCGTCGAGCGCCATCAAGGCCTGCTGTTGCAGCTGAACCAGATGCCAGATCCCACCCCAGAAGGCGCGCGCCAGATCACTCAGGGCCTGGCGGTAGAAGCGGACCCTGGCCACATCGGGGCGACTCGGCGACAGACCGGCCAGCGCACCCAACATCGGCCCGGCGGAAAATGCGGCCAGCACCAGCGACAGCGCTGCCCAAGGCGACAGGGAAGCTCCAGCCAGCGTCAGCAGCAACAGCGCCAGCGACATCGGTGCCACCAGCGAACGGCGCAGGTTGTCGAACATCTTCCAGAGGTTGACAGCGCGCAGTCGATAGCGCCTGGCATGCCAGAGGAAATGCAGCAGCTGCCAGTCACCGCGGGTCCACCGATGCACGCGCGAGGCTGCCACATCGGCATGGAAGGGAGCGTCCTCGATCACCGCGATATCCGTCACCGCAGCGCAACGGGCCAACGCCCCCTCGAGCAGATCATGGCTCAGCACCTGACCTTCGGGCAGGCGGCCCGAAAGCACGGCATGCATCGCCGTCACATTGAGCAGTCCCTTGCCAGTGAAGGTCCCTTCCTGGAACAGGTCTTGATAGACCTCGGAGCTGGCGGCGCTGTAGGGGTCGATGCCGCTCTGACCGGCAAACAGCCAGTGAAAGCGGGTGAATTCGTGTGGCCCGGGCAACGGCGTGACGATACGGGGCTGCAGGATGCCGTAGCCGGCAACCACGCTGCGGCCATCGGCGTCGAGCTGCGGCTGGTTGTGGGGATGGGCGGCCACGCTGACGAGCTCACGCAGCCGACCAGGCGGCAACTGAGTATCGCTGTCGAGCGTGACCAGATAGACCGTGCCCCAGTCGAGGCGAGAAAGGTCACCCAGGTTCATGAAGGCGGCCGACTCGCCCTGAGCCAATGCCGCAATCAGACTTTCGAGCTTGCCGCGCTTGCGTTCCCAGCCGATCCAGCGTTGTTCGGTCTCGCTGAATTGCCGGGCACGATGCAGCAGGATGAAGCGCGGGGGATCCTGCGCCTCCTGGTCTGTACGGGGATGGCGCGCGTTGAGTGCCATGATCTGCTGCGTGACCCGGCTCAACAAGGCGGCATCAGCTGGCATTTGCGCCTGGTCGGCATCAGCCCAGTCGGTCAGCAGGGCAAACTGCGCATGGCGTTCCGGATTGGCGAGGTAATGCAGGCGCAAGCGATGCGTCAGCGCGTCAATCGAGGCCTCGCTGGTCAGCAGGCAAGGAATCACGACCAGCACCCGATGTTCGGCTGGAATCCCCTGCGCCAGAGCCAGGCGCGGCAGGCGGTCGGGCGATACTGATTCACTGATCAGGCGATTGATCACGGCCACCACCGCTTCCGAGGCCGGAAACAGCATCAGCAGCGCGACCAAGGCCAGCATCCAAGCTGGGTCTTGCGCGCCGGCCAAGCCCATGCGGTAGCGCAGCAGCAGCCAGGCGATCAGCCCCAAACTGCCCAACAGCAACGAGCCCAGGTAGATGGGTAAAGCAAAGTGGCGGCTGGCGACGCGCCAGGACAAGGCTGTGCGAGCGGGCAGGCCGAGTGCGCGCGCCAGCATGGACCGCCCCCCCCCCGTCAGCCAATGACTGGCCACGGTCTGAGCGACTCCTGGGTCCGAGTACATCAGGTCGAGCAGCGTTTTTCCTACCTCCCGCTCGCTGCGCCGACCGCAGCGGGCCAGCCGTTCGATGCCATGCAGGGTCTGGTCCCGCGTGGCGCCGTCCTCGGCCTCGAACAAGGGCGAGGTCAGCATCAGCTGCATCAGGGGATTGGTGCGCGCCACGATGTCGGGCCATTCGGCCGCACCTATGGTGCGCAGCGAAGTCAACGCGTTGCTGACGCTCAGGTTGTCGGCAGCCTGGTCTATGCTTTGCTGTGTCTGCAAGGCGGCCAGATCCGGCAGCGCGTTGCGCAGCCATTCCTGGTGCAAGGTGTGATCGGTGGCCCGCCGCACCTGCAGGCGTTGCGCCATCTGCAACAGGAAAGCCTGGTCGACGCCGCGCAGCTCGAGCCAGGCCAGCAACTGATCCAGAGCTTCCAGACTGAAACTGTCGAGGCGGTCGCAACACAGATTGGCCACCTCGCGCGCGGCCTTGTGGGTCGCCTCGCGCTCGGCCAGACGGCGCAAGTTCTCGATCAGTACTACGCGCAAGGTCGTGGGCAGCGACCAGATCTCGCACAGCTTGAGCTCGCGCGCCTGCTGATAGGCGAACAGGAACTGAATCAGCAGCTCATCGTCGAAGGCACTGTCGGTATGGGCGACGAAAGCCCAGGCCACGCCGTAGACGCGCGGCAAACCGGCCAACGGCGGATTGAGCAGCGTGGGCAGAGCCCGGAAATAGCGACTCGGCAAGCCCTCGTGGATCTCCTGGAGTTGTGCCTCGATGACATGGGAGTTGTCGAGCAGCCATTCGGCCGCCGGACTGACGTCATAGCCCTGACCTGCTTGCGCGCCCAGATAGGCACAAGCCTTACGCAACATGCGAATGTTGTCTTGCAGGCGCGGAAAGAAGGTTCCCGCGCGTGACCGGGTCTCGGCCACAAGATGCGTTTCGCCCAGACTTTGGCCATGCTGGGCAAAGCGCTGCAGGCCAAAGATCTCGGCCCGGATCGGAGATTGAACCAGACCTTCAGCAGGATCCAGGATGCGACACAAGTCCGGTGACGCGTCAGGTAAGAGTCGCCACAATTCGGATCTGGCCATGCCTTAACGCACCTGTGCACTGATGCCGATCAACAGCGCCAGCAACACCAGCGTGGTGACGAAGCGGGCGGCAACGATGCCGTTGAGGGTCTCGAACATGCAGCGCAAGGCGAACAACCGGCCAGAGGATCCACAGCACAGTTGCAGGTGCTCGACCAGGGCCGATAGTTCCAGCGAGGAAAGGCCTGCGTGGGCACCCAAGGCAGCGGTGCTCCAGCGGGAACGGGCGCAAGAGGGTGTCTCCATGGCGATCTCCTTAAACAAGTCAGAATTGAAGATGACGCGAATAGAGCGTCCGGTCTGTACGCGAGCGCACCCAAGAAAACCGGGGCGGTTTCAGAACCGACAACCCCGCGGCAGATGTTGTTTCCCGGGCTGTCAAGATGCAGTCCTGGCTTCGAACGTAAAATCCCCACATATCTAGTTGCAGAGCCATCCGCATGGCGCCTCCCTGGCGGCATGCGGCTCTCTACCCTGGCTGCTCGTCGAGCGGCTTTGTTTTTTCACATCTAAGGCCCCGGCCATGACCGTCACCATCAAGGATGCCGCCGGCATCGCCGCCATGCGCGTCGCCTGCCGCCTCGCGGCTGAATTGCTCGATTACCTCGCGCCCTTCGTCAAGCCCGGCATCACCACCAACGAGCTCGATCGGCTCGCGCACGACTACATGGTCGATGTGCAGGGCTGCATCCCGGCTCCGCTGAACTACGCCCCGCACGGCGGCATCCCCTATCCGAAAAGCATCTGCACCTCGGTCAACCATGTGATCTGCCATGGCATCCCGAACGACAAGCCGCTCAAGAAGGGCGACATCGTCAACCTGGACGTCACGCCGATCAAGGACGGCTGGCATGGCGACACCAGCCGCATGTTCCTGGTCGGCGAGGCCTCGCCGGCGGCCAAGCGCCTGTGCCAGGTCGCCCATGACGCGATGTGGAAAGGCATTGCGCAGGTCAAGGCCGGCGCGCGCCTGGGCGACATCGGCCACGCGATCCAGGTCTTTTCCGAGGCAGCCGGCTACTCGGTGGTGCGCGAGTTCTGCGGCCACGGCATCGGCGAGAAGTTCCATGAGGACCCGCAGGTGCTGCACTACGGCAAGCCCGGCACCGGCATGGAGCTCAAGGCCGGCATGACGATCACGATCGAGCCGATGATCAACCAGGGCCGGCGCGAGCTCAAGGAGATGAACGACGGCTGGGGCATCGTGACCAAGGACCGCTCGCTGTCGGCGCAGTGGGAGCACACCGTGCTGGTGACCGAGACCGGCTACGAGGTGCTGACGCTGTCGGACGGCATGCCGCCGATTCCGGCCTTCATCCAGCCGCTCGCTTCGGCCTGATTTCTGCCGAGTCCTCCCGACTCCTCCTGAGCCCGCCTCGCACCGCCCCGACATGACGACTGACACCCTCGACCTGACCACCCTCAGACAACGCTACCGGGAGGACAAGTCGGCGGTGCTGGCCGAGATCGCTGCCCTGGGGCCCCATTCGCGCGCCATCCGGGGCCTGCTGCGCCGACTGAGCCGCTGCACCGACTCGGTGCTGCAGGCCTTGTGGCAGGGCGCGGGCTTCGATCCGGAGATGGCGCTGGTGGCCGTCGGCGGCTATGGCCGCGGCGAGCTGTTTCCCTACTCCGACGTCGACGTGCTGGTGCTGCTGCACGAGGGCGTGCAGCTCGAGCAGGACTTGGCACTCAGGACCCGGATCGAATCCTTCATCGGTGCCTGCTGGGACATCGGACTCGAGATCGGCTCGAGCGTGCGCAGCCGCGACGAATGCCTGGCCGAGGCAGCGCATGACATCACCGTGCAGACCTCGCTGCTGGAGAACCGCCTGGTCGCCGGGCAGCGCGATGCCTGGCAAGCGCTTGACCAGGCGCTGCGCGCGGCAATGGACCCAGCCGCCTTCTTCACGGCCAAGCTGCTCGAGTTGCAGCAGCGCCATCAGAAGTTCGAGAACACGCCCTACTCGCTCGAGCCCAACTGCAAGGAATCCCCGGGCGGACTGCGCGACCTGCAAGTCCTGCTCTGGACCGCCAAGGCGGCCGGACTGGGCAGCAGCTGGGACGAGCTCGGGCGCAACGGACTGGCCACGCCACTGGAAGTGCGCCAGATCAAGTCCAACGAGGCCCTGCTGAGCCTGATCCGCGCGCGCTTGCACCTGCTGGCGCGCCGACGCGAGGACCGACTGGTGTTCGACCTGCAAGCCACGCTGGCCGACTCCTTTGGCTACCGCGCGGCCCCGCCCGAGGCTGGCCAAGCTGCCAGCACGCGCGGCGCGCGCCGCGCCAGCGAGCAACTGATGCGGCGCTACTACTGGGCGGCCAAGGCCGTGACCCAGCTCAACCAGATCCTGCTGCTGAACCTGCAGGATCGCATCAACGA
>JACCDQ010532340.1_pt1 | contig 11671 bp, 11 predicted proteins | sample 7446031 | NCBI WGS metagenome assembly JACCDQ01 (sample SAMN15323442, study PRJNA562643) | freshwater metagenome | isolation source: river surface water | place: USA:Blue River Watershed | collected 2017-08-17
GATTAGAAAAATATTTGTTTTCTATTTTGGAATGTTGTCTACAAACATCATTATAGATTTCTTTAAAAACTGTAAATAGTTCATTATCATTTATTTCAAGTTCATAAGGATAATCATTTAAAATTAATTTTTTAAATGCCTTGTACTGCCTATTTAATAATTCCATTTATTATAATTGTATTGTTATTTTTTTCTAAGTATTATATCAGCCATAGCTCCTACATCATTTAATGTTACAAGTTCTTCGAAAGTGAATTTTATTTTTATCTCTTTTTCAATAGCAACTATCAGAGCAATATGATTCAAAGAATCCCACTCATCAATATCCGATGAGTTTGTAGAATCGGTTATCTTTAGTGTTTCATCGTCAAAAATATCTCTAAATATTTCCTGTAGTTTTCCAAATAATTCCTCTCTTGTCATTTTAAAAGTTTTAGTTGATTTTTATTGTAGTTTCTTTTTTACAGTAATCATCTAATAGTAATCTCCAATTTGTAATCTCATTATTTCCATCATTCAACAATTCAAATCCGAAATCAGCATATAAGTTGGCTACCATATTATTTTTGGGTGTTCTTATATAAGTTCCTATTATTTCATTCACATTCCTTTTTTTGCATTCCTCAACCAATAGGTCAAGCATTGCATATTCCATATCTCTTTTTAGAACCCTACAGCTCATCAGCCATGTATTAATTATACACTTATCACCGGCAACTTCGCCAATTGTAATAGCAACCAATCCATTGTCGCCAAATTTATCAACTAGCTTACCATAAAGCGGTATAAAATTATCACTAGCTGCAATTACCTCTACTTCTGATACTGTGTAACGTTTAGTCGTTAGATTAAATTGATTAGTTTTATTTATTAATTGAGTAATTCTCTCAATATAAACATTCGAAAAAGGTTTGATTTCTGCTTCCATATTCAGAGAAGATAAAAAGTCCTGGTAATTTTCAAATACCGACAACTCCTTAGCTCTTTCCTGGTTTTCAAAATAAAACTTATTCCTGTTTAAATCATCTTCAGAAAGGCTTACAGTTTCAAAATAGCCATTCTGTTCTATATATTCAATAAAATTTAAAACATCGTCACCTACATCCGGAACCGAGACAACCGGAAGTTGAGATTCCACGATGTTTCTCTCTACCGCGTTATCATCAATAAATACAAAGCTATCAAGACCTATATTTATTTCGAATGCAATATTTTCTATATTTCTATGTTTTGGATCCCAGTTTGCTTTAAAAGATGTAAAATCTTCAAAAGCTAAAACACTATCAGAATGTGTGAAACCTTCTTTTGCTATATCATGTTCGTTTTTAGAACAAACTGCAAGTAAAACCCCCCGCTGCTTTAGCTCTTTAGAATAATTCTGAAAAGCCATATAAGCCTCACCTGAAGCCGATTCATTACCCAACTTGATACCGTTTAATCCATCATCACCAATTAAACCGCCCCAACAGGTATTATCAAGATCTAAAACAAGGCATTTTTTTGATTTACCCAAAATTGCTGAAATTATATTTACAATATTGTTAGACAATGTAGGTATCGCATCAAAACTTATTGCATATTTGGCAGTGAACCAGATATTTTTATCAAACCAATTTTTCAGACCTAAAGAAGCAGATAAATAGTTGATATCATTTATAAATAATGAACTATTAACTTGAGCCTCTTTTGCAAATTCGAGGTTTAACCTGTTTAAAAAATAAGTTCTCCCATGAATATCATAACAATCCAAATTCCCAAGGCTCCTGGTTATAGGAAGGTCAAAATTATTCTGAATGATTGGACAATTATATTTTTTAAGTGATTTCCAAATAGTTTGAAACTTGAATAATTCATTTTCAAACGCCGTTTCTACTTCTTCAACACTAGCGTAAAAGGCAGGATATTGGGATATGTTTATATGAGTAGTATGTATGTAAATTATATCAGGGTTAAATGCAGAAAGTTCATCACTTCCAAATACAGCATCTTCATAATATTTATTATATTCAGACTGATAAAACGAAGGTAGAATGCCTTGTTTCAATAAAAAAAGTTCAATAACATTAACTAATTCATTAGTTGTTGAACCTCCTAAAACAGCAACTCTAATTTCTCTTGTATAAGTTCTTTGCAGTAACTCTTTACGAATTGCTTTACGTTTTCTTAGAATTAAAGCGTTTTCAAATGGATAATCTAATAATTTAATCATTTTATTCTAATATATTATATTGCGCTCCATCCACCATCTACAACCAAGTTTTGCCCGGTTATATAAGATGAATCATCCGTAAGCAAAAAATAAACTGCCGTTACAATATCTTTTGGGCTTCCCATTCGCTTCAAGGGTACTTTTTTATTATAACTATTTACAAATGATTCCGGCTGATTATCAAAAATTCCACCTGGAGAGACTGTATTTACCCGTATTTGGTATGATCCGTAATAAGAGGCCAAATATCTTGTAAAATTGTTTAAACCGCCTTTAATAGCAGAATATGCAGCAGGCATAGTCATTTCTGTACCTTCATAAACTGTAAAATCGGGTCCAACTAATCCATAAATGGAAGACATATTAATAAGCGAACCAAATTTTTGGATTTTCATTTGTTTTAAAACTATCTGGCAGCACAGAAAATAACCGTTCAAATGCATGTCTACATTCTTACGCCATGATTCGGGAGATATATCTTCAAATTTATTTCCCCAATCTTTCGTTCTTGGATAAGCATTATTAACCCAGCCATCTATTCTATTATACTTTTTAACTATAGCTGCAATTCCTTCTTTTACTGAATTTTCATCAGTAATATCAATTATAAAATCATCCTCACTTTTTTCTTCAAAATAAATATCGGCAGCCACAACTGTTGCTCCCTGCTCACGAAATGTAGAAACCATCTGTTTTCCTAATAATCCGTTCCCCCCTGTTATTACTATTACTTTATCGTTTATTGAAAACATGATAATTCTATTTTTTTAACTGTAAAACTCTTTATAAAGACCTTCCCGTCTATCTTTTTTAATTGGAAAACTTTTCCTGTACTGTATAGCTTCTTCGATGTTCAGATCAAATATTTTAATAGTATCTGAAACCGCAACCGACTCTAATTTTTCACCATTGGGTGAGAAAACACAAGAACTTTCTTCATATTCTAAGCCGTTTCCATCAATACCGGTACGATTAACACCAATCATAAAGCTTTGATTCTCTATTGCTCTGGCATTCAAAAGAGTTCTCCAATGATCAACTCTTGCTTTTGGCCAGTTCGCTATATTTACTAAAATTAAATTCTCTTTCGATAATTCCTGATAAAGCTCCGGAAATCTTAAGTCGAAACAAATACCTAATCCCCACCCACCATTCCAGGAAAGGCTTATAACTTCATTACCACCAGATATTAATTTATCTTCTCCACTATATGAGAAAAGATGCATTTTTTCATAATTAGCTTCTATTTTTCCCTTATTGTTCAATGCAATGCAGCTATTGTATTTGTTAACTCCTTTAGAAATCATCATTCCAAATACAATATTGATTTGATTTTCTTTAGCTATATTTTTAATTATTTTAATTGAATCAGAATTTGTAAGATTTTCTGCTAAATCCAAATTATATACTGAAAAACCAGTTAGTGTCATTTCTGGAAAAATGACGTATTCAACTTTATTCTTTAGTGATTTGACAATTCTTTCAAACTCAATCAAATTAACTTTTTTATCTTCCCAAATTGAATTAAACGAAACAGTTGCAATTTTCATTAATTATACTTTCTAAAAACTGGCTTAATAATATCCGATTTTAAATAATTTTTACAACCATTTTCTAATGCCAATTTATATATTTCTAAAGCATATTTTACAGCATCTAATGTAACTTTTAATTCTTCCTCTTGATGAGCGTAAGAAACTGCTATATATGGCATTAATATTTTTTTATCTAACATTGATTGAGCAAACAAAGTTCTAAATGCTAACGAAACAGACCTTTCTTTATCCTTTGTAACGTAATTTGGAGAACATGGGTAGCCTTCAACATAGAAAAAATCTTGAATCTCTAGATCTACTGCAATTTGATTCATTCCAGAAATTAATTTTTTACCATAATCCCAATAATGATTTACCACATTCTCTCTTTTCATTATTTCAATAGTCTTAATAAATGCTCCTAGTGCACTCATTTCTGCTCCATGAGTTGTGGACGTTAAAAACACACGTTCTTTACCATCTTCTAAAATACCTCCCAATTTCATAATTTCTGATTTACCACCAAGGGCAGCTACAGCTTGACCGTTTGCCATTGCCTTTCCAAAAGTGCATAAATCAGGTTGAATATTATAAAAAGTTTGCGCGCCTTGTAAATCCCATCTAAAACCCGTAATCATTTCATCCAAAATGAATACAGCACCATTATTTTTACAACTATTTTGAACTTGTTTAAGGAAATTGTTTTTATTGTTTGGGCAATCGCTACAAATCACATCAGCATTACAAGAACCTCCACAAGGCTTTAAAGTGGTTGCAGCTTCTAAAATAACTCCTGCAATTTGCCCTTTGTATTGATTAAACAACTCATTTAAAGTATTTATATCATTATAATGAAATTTCAAAGTAAAATTGCTTGCTTCTTCTAATGTACCTTTAGTTAGTACAGTAGAACCAATAAACCAATCATCAAATGAAAAAAATGGTTGTTCATAAGGAACTATAATATATTTCCTGTTGGTATATGCTCTAGCCAACTTAACAGCAGCAGTAGTTACTGTAGATCCATGCTTAGCAAATTTAACCATTTCAACAGAGGGTATTAAATCCACTAATAACTCTGCTGCCTCTAATTCTGTTAAGGATGCTCTTGTTAAATTATTTCCTTTTATAATTTCATTATAACAGGCATCAGCTATTTCTTTATTCCCATAACCAATATTAACAGAGCGTAATCCCATGCCATAATCTAAATACTTATTCCCTTGTGGATCGAAAACATAGGCTCCTTCACCCTTTTCTAAAATTGAAGGTGCATTATAAGGAAATTGATCATCTCCTCTTGAATAAGTATGTGCCCCTCCTGGAATAACTTTATGTAGTCTTTCTGAATAAATATCTTTCATCTAATCTGTATATTTTATTTCGAGTATGTTGAATTAATAATAAACTCTGCAATTTGCCAATCTATAGGTTCGTCAATTTCCAATCCGGAAATATTGTCTACTAAATAGCTTAGGGTTTTTCTTGTATAAAACGATTTTTTTTTCAGAAAATCATCCCATTTACTAATATAGAAACCTCCAGAAGGCGTTATCTCTTTACCAAATGCCTGTCTGCCTAATTTTTTATACACTTTCAAATTATCCGCCAACTCGCTTAAATACTCGTCATCATTTTGTATAAATATCCTGTTCGGCCTACTTTCTTTAGTAGCAACTATTGCTGATGCTGTTTCATTTTCATCAAGTAATTCAAGCGCTTTATCAAGATCTGAACTTTGAATAAATGGGGAGGTAGGTTCAAGAAGACCTACAAAATCATAATTTTTGCCAAGACTTGACGCGTGATTCATAGCATGCAAGACAACATCAATAGATGAAGCATCATCTGTAGACAAATAATCTGGCCTTATAAATGGTATTTCTGCTCCGTACTCCTTAGCTATTTCAGCGTATTTATCCGAATCAGTACTTACCCAAACATCCCCGTCAATCTTGGTTGTAAGCGCCGATTGAATTCGATAACTGATCAAAGGCTGATTCCCTAAAATCTTAATGTTTTTATCCGGAATAGATTTAGACCCGCTTCTTGCAGTTATCAACCATAAAATATTTTTATCCATCGTGGTTAAAATTTTATATTATGAATATCAATATGTGCTTTCTCGAAGTCTTCATGTTTTCCTACATCTAGCCAATAACCTGAAAATGGAAAAGAAATTACTTTAAAGTCACTTTCAATAAGGCTTTCAATCAAATCGGTAGCATTATAAAAAGTATTTCTAGGAATTCTTTTCAAAACCTTCTTTTTCATAAGGTAAATACCTCCATTTGAATAATAGGTATAAGTAGGTTTTTCTTTAAGACTTTTTATCTTGCCATCTATTGTCTCTAGTACAGCATAGGGAATGTTCACTTGATAAGGAATTGTTAATACTGCAAAATCAGCTTCATTCTTTATAAAATCTAGGAAAAAATTTTCATAGTCAATCGTTGTTAAAAGATCCGAATTGGTTACCAATACATAATCATGCTCGAAATTCTTTATTTTCGAAACAGCCCCTATGGTACCAAGTGATTCTGATTCCCAAACGTATTCTATTTTAATATTTTTTTGATGACCATTTCCAAAATAATGCTCAATTTGTTCTCCTAGATATTTAACTGATACCCAAAAATCATCAATTCCATAAGAAGCCAATCGATCGATATTATGTTCTATGATCGGTTTATCGCCTACTTTTAATAGTGGCTTGGGTGTGGAATCTGTAAGTGGTTTTAATCTTTGCCCTCTTCCACCTGCCATGATGACTGCATCAATCGGAAGATAGGATTTAATGGTTCTGAAATTAATTACATTTACCACACGCATATTTTCATCCACTACTGGTAGAACTATAAATAGCTGCTCCCGATAAGCTATTATTTTCTGGATATCATTTTCACCTTTTCTTATAAAGCGGGGATTAGGTTGAATAATATCGTCAATTTTACTGGCTATGGTAAAATCATTAAGCAGCCCCCTTCTTATGTCTCCATCAGTTAATGAGCCTAATAGTCTGTCGTCTTGATCTACTACAAATAAGATTGGATCGGGAGCTAATTTATTAAGAAGTTCGAGTGCCTGTTTTACCGAACTTCCTTTAATTATAAGATGATCTTTAAATACCCGCATGATAATTTTTTAATACATCAATAATTTTTTGAGCAGCACCATTTTGATGATATAAATTTACACCTTTAAATTCACCTAAATGTAGCACATGATTTACGGCATCTAAGATGGATTCACATTGAAATTTTGCATTGTAAGTATTTTGACTCTGTAGTCTTCCTTTTTGACGATCCCCTACGTTCACCACATACTTGCCGAAAGAAGCCGCTTCTAGTATTCCACTTGACGTATTTCCTATTAAAAGCTTAGCATAATGCATCGCGGAAAAATAATTTTCTTTTCCAAAATTCTCTATGCACAAAACCTTATGGGGGGAATCCTTTTTTAATTTTTCAATTTCGTTCCTGAATATGGATCCCATGGTATCCGCATTAGGCATCGTGATTACTAAATAAAGAGATGATGTTAATTTCTCAAGAGACATTCTCATCTCATAAGCATGAGATTTATTTAATTCAGGCGATATGGTCTCTGGATGAAATGTAATTAGCGCAAAATCATTTTGAGATATGTCAAACTTATTATAAAAGAACGGTTTTTCTAAAGGTTCAAACTTTGAAATGCCATCCAAGCTTAAGGCGCCGACAGTATGGACTTCATTACTTTCTCCAATCAGTTCCCCAACTTTTCGGGAAAATAAATCAGCAGCTGTAAAATGTAAAGATGAAGCAAGCGTGATTTGATGTCTATAAATATTATCAATTGCACCTAATGTCGTTTCCCCTCCATGAATATGAGCAAACTTTACGCCGAATGGAATTCCAGCCTGAACAGCTGCACTCATCTCAAAACGGTCTCCTAAGCAAAAGACCAAGTCATACTTATTATTATTCCAAAAGTCAGAAAATTTTAAAACAGTAAGACCATAAGAACTTGATATACTTTGCTCATCATCATTAGCAATTAAAGAGGAAATCTTGTGAATACATTCAAATTCTTTATTCTCAATGTCATATAAAGTAAATCCATGATTTTGAGATAAATGGGTGCCGAATGCAATAATTTCGAGTTTGAAAAATGTATCTAGTATTAAAAGATTCAATAAAGGTAAATAAATACCAAAATCAGCTCTTGAACTAGTTAATACTCCAATTTTCATCCTTCCAAACTAATTAAATCGTCTTCATTAAAATCTAGAAGCGCGGTTTTACCTATAACTTCATCCCAGCGCATCGGAGAAATACCAGTACCAGGTCTTTTGGTAGTTATATTGTATTCATTGAATTTTTCGCCCTTTTGAATCAATTTTTTTGCAACAATGCTTTTACGTGCAATAGCCATATTCTTCATCTCAGAATCACTTGGCTCCTTTATTCCTGTACCCGAAATCGCTAATTCAATATTCCGAATGGCATTGACCATTGCTTTCAATTCCTCAGGTTCTAATGATGCTAACTGATCTGGTCCTGGCAAACTTCTATCTAAGGTAAAATGTTTTTCAATCATTTGCGCTCCTAATGCAACTGCCGATATAGGAACTTCTATTCCAAGTGTATGATCTGAATATCCAATTTTTACTCCAAATCTTTTTTTGATAGATAGCATAGCCATCAAGTTAACATCTTGCATTGGAGTAGGGTATTCTGTATTACAATGTAAAATTGTAATATTCTCTTTTGAAATACCTGCCTGAAGGAATACGTCAAGTGCATCCGCTGTCTCATCCATAGTTGACATACCAGTTGAAAGAATTACTTCTTTAAATAAGGATGCCGCACTTCTTAAATAAGGTAGATTTGTAATTTCACCTGATGGTATTTTAACCATTTTTAAACCTAATTCCTTCAAATAATGTAATGAATCTAAATCAAATGCAGTGGAAAAAAAAGAAATGTTTTTTTGTTTACTGTAGGAAATCAATTCTTCGTGCTGCGCATGAGATAATTCTAATTTCTTGAGCATTTGCAACTGATTTTCACTTGCATTTTGCGTATTTTCAATTTGGTATTCAGCTTTTTTAGCTTCTTTTGAAACTAAATTTTCTGATTTAAACGTTTGAAATTTCACATAATCAACCCCGGCTTCTACAGCAGCGTCGATTAATTGTTTAGCCAAGTTCATATCACCATTGTGATTAACTCCTGCCTCTGCTATGATAATTACTTTGAACATGATTAAATAAATCGATGCGGATTACCTACTATTTTATTACCATCAGTGATATTATTTAAAACTACAGTACCTGCCCCAACTAGTACGTTTTTACCAATCTCTACCCCTTGCTTGATTACAGCATTTGCACCAATAAATGTGCCTGCTCCAACTTTTACATTTCCAGCTAATACAGCACCTGGAGCAACGTGAACATTCTCTTGAATCTCACACTCATGATCAATAATACAGCCTGTGTTAAGTATAACATTATTGCCAATATTTACCAAAGTATTTACTGTTACGTTCCTATTAATAAAAACGCCATTTCCAATTGTTGCGTAACCGGAAATAGATGAAGTTGAATGTATTAATGATATTACTTTTTTCCCTTTATGAATAAGATGCTTATAAATTTTTTCTCGCAAAATATTATCACCAATTCCCAAGATAAAGTCAACATCTAAATCCCATAAATCAAAATTAGGACTAGATTCATTTCCTAAATATTCTAGCTTAAATGGGTTTACTTCATTAATAGATTTTTCGGTGTACCCAATTACATTTAATTTATTTTCAAATGCAGTGTCCGCGACTACTAATCCATGGCCCGAATAACCAACTAATATAATTTTCTTATCTGACACTACTTGGGATGTTAACTATTCTGTCCTCTAAATACATCGCATTTAACTGCTGATCTTTTTGAAATTTAGAATATAAAGATGATTTAAAAATTAATTGCCAAATTGGCCTTGTCATTACACCATTTTCATTTGTTTCTTTTAAAAAAGAATCTCTTTCCCTTTTATTTTCTAATTCAATACACATTAGCCAATAATTGGCTTTAGTTTGAGGCAATTCTGTCCGAAAATTAATTCCATTAGACCTAAAATAAGAATTATATTCATTTGCTAGAGTTCGCTTAATTTCTATAAATGAGCTTAGTTGCTCTAATTGTGCACAAGCTAACGCTGCATTCAAATTTGGCATTCTATAATTATAACCAATCTCATCATGAACATATTCATAGGGATGAGGAACTTTTGCTGTGGTAGTTAAATGTTTTGCTTTAACTCCCAATTCAACATCATTCGTTACAATTGCTCCCCCACCACCACTTGTCACGATTTTATTTCCATTAAATGAAAAGACCCCCAATTTACCAAAACTACCAATTGGTTTCGATTGATACTCACTGCCAATCGCTTCTGCCGCATCTTCAACGATAGGAATATTCCACTTGTTGCACACCTTAATTAAATCATTTAAATGCACAGGAAATCCAAACGTATGCATAGGCATACACGCAGCAATTTTTCTATTGGTTTTCTTATTATAACATATTCCTTCACGTAACTCTCCATACTCTTCTAAAAAAGCTTCTGCGGCGCTAGGAGAGAGCCCCATTGTATCTATATCAACATCAATAAAAATAGGAGATGCGCCGTTATAAATAATGGCATTAATAGTTGCTATAAATGTTAGGGCTTGGGTAATAACTTCGTCTCCTGCATTAACGCCAGCTAGCCTTAAGGCGACTTGTAAAGCTGAGGTTCCATTAACTACGGCTATTGATTTATTTGTCCCAGAAATAGAAGACATCATTAACTCAAACTTATCAACATATGTTCCGACCGAAGAAACAAATGTCGAGTCTATTGTTTCTGCAACATACTTCTTCTCATTCCCTAAAAAGCGAGGTTCGTGTAATGGAATGAACTCTTTATTATTAAACTGGTTTTTGATGAAACCAATTACATCAGAATAGTTAGACATTATAAATGTCAGATTTATATTGTTGCAAATTTTCCTTATTAGAGAACCATTCAACGGTTTCTGCTAAGCCTTCTTCTAAACTATAATTTTGTTTCCAGTCTGTGTAGGATTTTAATTTCTCATTTGATCCAAACAACCTAAATACTTCTGATTTTTCAGGTCGTAGCCTAATTGAATCAGAAACAATTTTAGCATTAGGATTAATTTGATTAATTAAAGATTGAGCTAATTCACCCACGGTAATTTCTGATTGAGTAGCGATATTAACTTCATGCCCAATTAGTTTATCACATTCAGCAATTTTCAAAAAACCATTTACAGTATCCTTAACAAAAAGCAAATCTCTTGTCGGTGTAATATCACCTAACTTTATCTCTTCAGCACCACTTAAAAGTTGGGAAATTATAGTAGGTATTACTGCTCTAGCTGATTGTCTTGGTCCAAATGTATTGAATGGCCTAACAATTGTCAATGGCAAATCAAATGATCTATAGAATGAATCAGCAATTGCATCAGCCCCAATTTTAGATGCAGAATATGGAGACTGAGGTTGCTTTGGATGTAATTCTGTAATAGGAACAAATTGAGCTGTTCCGTAAACCTCTGATGTAGATGTAACTAGAACACGACTTACTTGATTGTCTCTTGCTGCTTGAATTATATTTAAGGTCCCTTTTACATTCGTATCGATGTATGAATCTGGAGAATGGTAACTATAAGGTATTGCTATCAACGCTGCTAGATGAAATACAATATCGACACCTTTCATTGCTACTCTTACTCCATACGGATCCCGAATATCACCAGCAAAAAACTCAATTTTACTTTTTGTTTCAGTAGGCATAAAATCTAACCAACCGTATGAATTAAATGAATTATAATACACAAAGGCACGTACATCATACCCTTGATTAACTAAAAC
>JACCDQ010839991.1_pt1 | contig 11671 bp, 10 predicted proteins | sample 7446031 | NCBI WGS metagenome assembly JACCDQ01 (sample SAMN15323442, study PRJNA562643) | freshwater metagenome | isolation source: river surface water | place: USA:Blue River Watershed | collected 2017-08-17
CGCCGACCACGCGAAGGTCCACCTGCTCGGAAAAGAACTGTTTCAGTCCCGAACGCACGATGGCATGGTCATCAACGATGCCGACTTTGATCATGTCCGTCCTCTTTCCTCACCTGTTGATCGAATCGAGACCAGGTCAACCAAAATGGCCTAACCTGCAGGATGTCGAGCAATCATTCTATGCACCCCGGGACAGAAATGGAGCCATTCTGATGCACAAGCTGCAGCTGCCGCGCATGGTGATCAGCCTCGTGCTGGCCGTGTCAGTGGTGCTCTCGCTCATCGGTATCAACGAGGTCGGCTACCAGCGCTCCACCGAGGCGCTGGAGCAGATCGATGCCACGACCCGCACGCGCGCAGCCCTCAATCGCCTGCTCCAGCAGATGCTGGACGCCGAGACCGGTTCCCGCGGCTTCCTGCTGACGGGGGATTCACGCTACCTGGAGCCGTACAACGCGGCGGTAGGCGAGGTCGGCAAGAGCCTGGACGCCCTGCGGGCCATGGTGCCCCCGGAGGGACCGGAGGCGCGCGCCCTTTCGCTCATGGCCGTGGACATCCAGCGCAAGCTCGCGGAGATGGCGCTGTCGGTGCGCATGCGACAGCAAGGCAACGAGGATGCCTGGAAGTTCGTGCTGATGACGGATGTGGGCAAGCAGCACATGGACGCCATCCGCGCCAATGCCAACCTGTTGATCGGCAGTGTCACGCAGCGCATGCAGGCCCACCAGGCCCAGGTGCAGCAGACCCTGGCGATCGGGCGCGTGGGCATCGGGCTGGTGACGATGGTGGCGTTGCTGGCGTTCTACCTGTACCTGCGCCAGACCCGCGAGCTGGAGGCCGCGCGCCAGCGGACGCAGCGGGCCCTGGCGCAGGAGCGCGACCAGCTGGAGTTGCAGGTGCGTGAACGCACGGCGTCGCTGGCGGAACTGGCCACCCACCTGCAGCAGGTGCGCGAACAGGAGCGCGGGCACCTGGCCCGCGAGCTGCACGACGAGCTGGGCGCGCTGCTGACGGCCGCCAAGCTGGATGTCGCACGGCTGAAGTCCCGCGTGGGCGGCACCTCGCCCGAGGTGGCGCAGCGCCTGCAGCACCTGACGGACAGCCTGAACAGCGGCATCGCGCTCAAGCGCCGGATCATCGAGGACCTGCGGCCGTCGTCCCTGGCCAACCTGGGCCTGTCGGCCTCGCTGGAGATCCTGGCGCGCGAGTTCTCGGAGCAGGCCGGGGTGTCCGTGGACACGCGGCTGGAGCCCGTGCAACTGGACGAATCACGCCAGCTGACCGTGTACCGGCTGGTGCAGGAGTCCCTGACGAACATCGCCAAGTACGCGCAGGCGCGCCAGGTGCAGGTGAGCGTGCACGCCGAGTCGGGCGTGGTACGGGTCAGCGTGGCCGATGACGGGCGTGGCTTCGATACCGCCCGCATGCGGTCCTCGACCCACGGGCTGGCCGGGATGCGGCATCGCGTGGAGGCCGCGGGCGGCCGGTTCAGCGTGGACTCCACGCCAGGAGGCGGGACCCGGGTGTCAGCGCAACTTCCCCAGGGTGAGGATTTGTCCTACGACGGCCCGCCCTTCCCTCCTACGAGCGATCCCGCTCCCAGCCGATGAGTGAAGGCTGAACGGCAAACGTAGGCTTCTTTCGTTCATCCACCCGAGGAGCCTGCCATGATCGCCCGCCGTCATTCCCCCGCCATCCGGGCGGCCTCGTCCCGCTCGCTGGCCGACGAGGCCGCGGCGACCGGGGGCAGCGCGCTGGACAGCACGCGCGAGTTCGCTGCCCTGGCCCTGGAACGCGCCGCCGAGCGCATGCGGGGCCTGCGCGAAGGCATGGCGGACACGGCCAGCGCCGCCCAGCGGCGCATGGGGCGGTATGCCGATGCGACCACCCGGTATGTGGCGCGGCAGCCGGTGAAATCGGCCCTGCTGGCCGCCGCGGCCGGCGCGCTGGTGATGGCGGCCATCCTGCTGTCCCGGCGCAGCCGCCGGTACTGACCGCACCGCGTCCCCGGGAGCCCCCATGCGACTGATGCATCCCATCTTCTCGGTGCTGCTGCGACGGCCCGAGCTGCTCGTGGACCACGCCGCCGGCTACGCCGCGCTGGCGCGCGAGGAGGCAGCCGCGGCCGCAGGCGTCATGGCGCGCCGCGCCGTGGCCTGGGGCGTGGCGGTACTGGGTTTTGTCATGTTCATGGTGCTGGCAGGCGCCGCCGCGATGCTCGTCGCCCTGCAAGGCCAGTTCCACTGGGTGCTGGTGGCCGTGCCGGGCCTCGCCCTGGCGATCGCGGTGGGCGGCGCGGTGCTGGGCCTGCAAAAGCCCGCCCACCCCCTGTTCACCGAGCTTCGGGGCCAGCTGGACGCCGACGCGCAGGCCCTGCGCTCGCTGGGGGCGTCATGAGCGTACCGCCACGCCAGGAGACGCCATGAGCGCCGCGGCAGACCGGCTGGCGCACACCCGGCTCGCGATCGTGGCGCACCTGGCGGATTCGCCACGGGGCAGGCCCCGGGAAGCGCCCGACCCGGCGGCGCAGGAGGCTGCCACCCACGGCCGCTGGGCCGGCCTGCGGGCCGCCGGGCGCGACTACTGGGAACACCATCCGGTGCGCATGGGGCTGCAGCTGGCAGAACCCACCGTGCGCGCCTATGCCCACCGGCACCCGGCCCGCCTGCTGGCGGCCTGCGCCGCGCTGGGCGCCCTGCTGGTGCTGGCCCGCCCCTGGCGGCTGGTGTCCGTCACCGGCCTGATGCTGGCCGCCGTGCGTTCGCCCCGGCTGTCGTCGCTGGTCCTGTCCGCGTTCATGACCGGGGGTGAACGCGGCAACGCCCCCCCCCGGGAAACTCCAAGGAGATCAACATGAAGAAGCATGCAAGCGCCCTCCTCATCGCCGCCATGGCCGCCGTGTCCCTGGTGTCCACCGGCTGCACCGTGATGCGCGGGCAGCAGACCGTGGGCACCTACGTCGACGACGCGGCGATCACCGCCTCCGTGAAGGCCAAGCTGCTGGAGGACAAGACCACCGGCGGCCTGTCGATCAATGTGGACACGCTGGGCGGGACCGTGTCACTGGCCGGCTTCGCCAAGTCCCAGGCCGAGAAGGACCGCGCCGGCGAGATCGCGCGCACGACGAAGGGCGTGAAGGATGTGCGCAACAACCTCATCGTGCGGCCCGGCAATGCCTGAATGGTTCCATGCGCATCTTCCGCTGTGACCACTGCGGCCATGCGCTGTATTTCGAGAATGTGAGCTGCCTGCGCTGCGGCAGCGTACTGGCGTTCCTGCCGGGGCGGATGGACCTGTGCGCGGTCGAACCCCTGGGCGGGGAGGCGCCGGGGTTGTGGCGGCGAAAGGGGCCCGGCCCGCCGGTCGCCGGCGGGCCCTGGCGCATGTGCCTGCACCGCGAGATGACGCAGTCCTGCAACTTCGCGGTACCACAGGCCGACCCCAACCCGCTGTGCGTATCCTGCCGCCTGACCCGGGTGCTGCCCGACCTGTCCGACCCGCGCAACCGGGTGCGCTGGTACCGCATCGAAGTGGCCAAGCGCCGCCTGTTCTTCACCCTGGCGCGGCTGCGCCTGCTGGCCACCGAGCCGCCGGGCGGCCTGGCTGAAGGGCCCCTGTTCGAGTTCAAGGAGGACCTGCCGGGCCAGCCGGTGGTGACCGGCCACGACCAGGGCGTGATCAGCCTCAACGTGGCGGAGGCCGATGACGAGGAGCGGGTGCGCCGGCGCGTGGCGCTGCACGAGCCCTACCGCACGCTGCTGGGGCACCTGCGGCATGAGTCCGGCCACTTCTACTGGGACCGGCTGGTGGCACGAGCGGGCCGGATGGAAGGGTTCAGGCACCTGTTCGGCGACGAGCGGGCCGACTACGGGCAGGCGCTGGCCGCGCACTACGCCCGGGGTGGCGCCGCCCCGGGCTGGGAGGACCGATTCGTCAGCGCCTACGCCACGGCCCACCCCTGGGAAGACTGGGCCGAGACCTGGGCGCACTACCTCCACATGGTGGACCTGCTGGAAACGGCGGCCTCCCATGCGGCGCATATCGTTGAGCCGGGAGCCGGACCGGGCCAGGCCCAGCCGGTGGGTGACCCCTTCGAGGCCGGTCCGGGTCGTTTCGACGACCTGGTCGCGCAGTGGGTGCCCCTGACACTGCTGGTGAACTGCTTGAACCGCAGTCTCGGCCAGGAGGATGCCTACCCGTTCGCCCTCAGCCCCTGGGCCTTGGACAAGCTGCGGTTCGTTCATGAAACAATTTTTAACACTCCCACCCCCGGCACGTCACACCCGGCCGGTTGACCCTGGTCAACAATGAATTTGACCAGGGTCAAGGCCTCGGCCAGACTTTGGTCTATCCTGAAGAGATCAATGAGACTTTCCTGGACGCTCACGACCAAGCTCGTGGCCACCGGCGTCTCGTTCCTGCTGCTGGCACTGCTGTCGATCGGCCTGACCCTCTGGATCAGCTGGGAACTCGAAGGCGGTGCCGCCGCCGTGAACGAGGCCGGGCGGCTGCGCATGCACACCTACCGGATGGCGCTGAGCATCGAGCAGCGCGACCCGGCAGGGATGGCCGAGATCGCGCAACGGTTCGACCGCAGCCTGGAGCTGCTGCGGACAGGAGACCCCTCGCGCCCGCTGTTCGTGCCCTGGTCGGATGCATCGCGGGCGAGCTTCCAGGAGGTGCAGACCGACTGGTTGCGATTGCGGGGACGCTGGCTGGCCCAGGAGCGGGTCGACCAGAACACGCTGGTGCAGGCCGATGCGTTCGCGGCGCACATCGAGCGCTTCGTCCAGGCGATCGAGACCGAGATCGCGCAGTCGACGTCCATCCTGCACATGTTCCAGCTGGCCATGATGGCCCTGGCCATCGCCAGCGCCGTGGCCCTGCTGTACGTGGGCAACCTGGTGATCGTGTCCCCCCTGACGGGCCTGACGCGCGGGGTGAAGGCCTTGCGCGAGGGTGACCTGTCGGCCCGCGTGTCGGTGGACCGCGACGACGAGTTCGGGGCTCTGTCGGCCGGTTTCAACGACATGGCGCAGACCCTGCAGTCCCTGTACCTGGGCCTGGAGGTCCGCGTGCGGGAAAAGACCCGCAAGCTGGAACTGCAGCGCCAGCGGCTGGCCAACCTGTACGAGGTGAGCGCCTTCACGGCCCGCGCGACGCAGCTGGACGAGCTGGCCGAAGGCTTCGCGCGCCACGTGCGCCGGGTGTACGGGGCCGACGCCGCCGCGGTGCGGTGGTCGGACGAGGACAATGGCCGTTACGTGCTGCTGGCCCATGACAACCTGCCGCCCGAGCTGGCGCAGGACGAGCACTGCCTGCAGGCCGGCAGCTGCCTGTGCGGGCCCCAGCGCGAGGCGGCCATGACGCGGGTGATCCCGATCCAGCCGGATACGCCCTCGCCCCTGGGGCACTGCGGCCGGGCCGGCTACCAGACGGTGGTGTCGGTTCCGCTGCTGCTGCACGATCGCCTGCTCGGCGAGGTGGACCTGTTCTTCAAGGCCCGCACCGAGATCGGGCCCGAGGACCGGGAGGTGCTGGATACGCTGGCCAGCCACCTGGCAGGCGCGATGGAGGGCCTGCGGGTGACGGCGCTGGAGCGCGAGGCGGCGGTGGCGCAGGAGCGCAGCCTGATCGCGCGCGAGCTGCACGACTCGATCGCCCAGTCGCTGGTGTTCCTGAAGATCCAGGTGCAGCTGCTGCGCGACGCCGTCGCCCGGGGCGACCAGGCCGCCATGGCGCCGATCGTCCAGGAGCTGGAGACCGGCGTGCGCGAAAGCTACGCCGACGTGCGCGAGCTGCTGCTGCACTTTCGCACCCGCACCAGCGAAGAGAGCATCGAGCCGGCGCTGCGCACGACACTGTCGAAGTTCGAGCACCAGACCGGTATTCCCGCCGAGCTGGAGATCCAGGGCGAGGGCATCGCCCTGCCGCCCGACGTGCAGGTGCAGGTGCTGCACATCGTGCAGGAGGCGCTGTCGAACGTGCGCAAGCACGCCCGCGCCAGCCGGGTGCAGGTGAAGGTGCGCTCCACGCCGAGCTGGCGCTTCGAGGTCCGAGACGACGGCCGGGGCTTCGACAGCCGCGGCGCCCCCCCCGGCGAGAGCCATGTCGGCCTGCGCATCATGCGCGAGCGCGCCGAACGCATCGGTGCCGTGGTGACGGTGGATTCGCGCTACAACCATGGCTGCGCGGTCACCCTCGACCTGCCGGCCCTGCCGGTGACCGTGGCCCCCGCGCCGCGGGCCATGGAGTCCCTGGCATGATGACGAACGACGAACCCGTGCGCGTGATGGTGGTCGACGACCACCGGCTGTTCCGCCGGGGCCTGGTGGCCCTGCTGGCGCTGGACCCAGGCGTTCGGGTGGTGGGCGAGGCCGGTGACGCCGGCGAGGCCGTGCGCCGCGCGCGCGAGCTGCAACCCCAGGTGATCCTGCTGGACCTGGACCTGCCCGGCGCCAGCGGGATCCAGGCCCTGGCCGGCCTGCGCGAGGCCAGCCCCGACAGCCGGGTGCTGATGCTCACCGTCAGCGAGGATGCGCAGGACATGCAGGCCGCCCTGCGGGCCGGCGCGCAAGGCTACCTGCTCAAGACGATGGAAGGCGAGGACCTGAGCGGCGCGATCCGCCGCGCCGCCGTCGGCGAGGCCGTGGTGAGCCCGGAGATGACCGGCAAGCTGGTGGCCGCCCTCCAGGCCCCCGCACCGACCCCCTCGCTGGCCCCCGCCACCCCGTCGCAGCTCCTGTCTCGGCGCGAGCAGGAGGTCCTGGAGCAGATCGCCCTGGGCGCCAGCAACAAGGAGATCGCCCGGGCGCTGGACATCGCCGAGACCACGGTGAAGATCCACGTCCAGGGCATCCTGCGCAAGCTGGGACTGACGTCGCGCGTGCAGGCGGCCGTGTACGCCACCTCCCACACGGGAATTCGGACAAGTCCTAGCCAGGTCTGACCGGACTAGTTCTTCCGGAGGAGGGCGAACTAGCTCTTCTGCATCAACTGGTTCAGCTCCACAGGAGGATGTTCGGAACGGTTGAGAAAACCCACAGTAGAGCCTTGTGAACACACGCTCACGAGGCACCCTGTGAATCCCCCCTCTTCCCCTTCCGCCCCGGTGGCAGCCAGCCGCCAGGCTTGGTCCGTGCTGGCCGTCAGCACGCTGGCCTTCACCGTCTGTTTCATGGTGTGGATGATGTTCGGCGTCATCGGCATCCCGATCAAGAAGCAGCTGGGCCTGAGCGCCACCGAGTTCGGCCTGCTGACCGCGACGCCCGTGCTGACCGGTTCCCTGATCCGCCTGCCCCTGGGCATCTGGACCGACCGCTTCGGCGGCCGCATCGTGATGACCGTGCTGATGGCGGCCACCGTGCCCGCGATCTGGCTGATGGCGTATGCCACCGAGTACTGGCACTTCATCACCATCGGCCTGTTCGTCGGCCTGGCGGGCGGCTCGTTCTCGGTGGGCACGCCCTACGTGGCCCGCTGGTTCCCCAAGCAACGGCAGGGCCTGGCCATGGGCATCTACGGCGCGGGCAACTCCGGCTCGGCCGTCAACAAGTTCATCGCCCCGGCGATCCTGGTGACCTTCGGCTGGACCATGGTACCGCAGGTGTATGCCGCGGTGATGCTCGGCACGCTGGTCCTGTTCTGGCTGTTCTCGGCCAGCAACCCGCAGCACCTGGTGAAGTCCAACGCCAGCTTCGGGCAGCAACTCAAGGCCCTGAAGGACCCCCGCGTGCTGCGTTACTGCCAGTACTACAGCATCGTGTTCGGTGGCTACGTGGCGCTGGCGCTGTGGATGGTGCAGTACTACGTGGGTGAATACGGCCTGGACATCCGCGTGGCCGCCCTGCTGGCGGCCTGCTTCTCCCTGCCTGGCGGCGTGCTGCGCGCCATCGGCGGCGCCCTGTCGGACAAGTACGGCGCGCACAGCGTGACCTGGTGGGTCATGTGGGTCAGCTGGATCTGCCTGTTCCTGCTGTCGTACCCGCAAACCGACTTCACCATCCTCACCGCCGACGGCCCGAAGACCTTCCACATCGGCCTGAACGTCTACGCCTTCACCGCGCTGATGTTCGTCCTGGGCATCGCCTGGGCCTTCGGCAAGGCCAGCGTCTTCAAGTACATCAGCGACGACTACCCCCAGAACATCGGCGCCATCTCCGGCATCGTCGGCCTGGCTGGCGGCCTGGGCGGCTTCGTGCTGCCGATCCTGTTCGGCGTGCTGATGGACCTGACCGGCATCCGCTCCAGCGCCTTCATGCTGCTGTACGGCGTGGTCTGGGTGTCGCTGATCTGGATGTATTTCACCGAAGTGCGCCGCACCCACGTCATGGGCAGCGATGCGCCCGCAGGCGCCCTGGTGCACTGACCCTTTCGATCGAGCAAAGGAACCCCCATCATGATCAACACCGCATCAGCCTCATCGGCCCGGCGCGGGCGCGTCCTGGCCCTGTGGACGCCCGAGGACAAGGCCTTCTGGGAACGCGAGGGCGAGGCCGTCGCCCGCATCAACCTGTGGATCAGCGTGCCCGCGCTGTTCCTGGCGTTTGCCATCTGGCAAGTCTGGAGCGTGGTGGCCGTGGGCCTGCCGGCCCTGGGCTTCAAGTACTCCACGAACCAGCTGTTCTGGCTCGCCGCGGCACCCGCGCTGTCCGGCGCGACACTGCGCATCTTCTACTCCTTCATCGTGCCCTTGGTGGGTGGCCGCCGCTGGACGGCGATCTCCACCGCCACACTGCTGATTCCCGCCGTGGGCATCGGCTTCGCGGTGCAGGACAACACCACGGAGTACCCCGTGATGCTGGTGCTGGCGCTGCTGTGCGGCCTGGGTGGCGGCAACTTCTCCTCCAGCATGTCCAACATCAGCTTCTTCTTCCCGAAGGAGCGCAAGGGCTCGGCCCTGGGCGTGAACGCCGGCCTGGGCAACCTGGGCGTGTCGGTAGTGCAGTTCCTCAGCCCCCTGGTGGTGACGGCTGGCGTGTTCGGCGTGCTGGGCGGCGACCCGCAGACCATCATGAAGAACGGCCAGGCCATGCAGGTGTGGACCCAGAACGCCGCCTTCATCTGGGTGCCCTGGATCGCCCTGACCTCGCTGGCCGCCTGGTTCGGCATGAATGACATCGCCGACGCCAAGGCTTCCTTCGCGACGCAGGCCACCATCTTCCGCCGCAAGCACAACTGGCTGATGTGCGTGCTGTACCTGGGCACCTTCGGATCCTTCATCGGCTACGCCGCCGGCTTCCCGCTCCTGATCAAGAGCCAGTTCCCCGACGTGAACCCCCTGGCCTACGCCTGGATGGGCCCGCTGGTGGGCGCCGTGGTGCGGCCCTTCGGCGGCTGGCTGTCCGACAAGCTGGGCGGCGCGCGCGTGACCTTCTGGAACTTCGTGGTGATGGCGATCGGCGTGCTGGGCGTGCTGGCCTTCCTGCCCAAGGGCGGGGTGGGCGGCAACTTCACCGGCTTCTTCCTGGCCTTCCTGGTGCTGTTCCTGACCACCGGCATCGGCAACGGTTCCACCTTCCGCATGATCCCCGTGATCTTCCTGAACCAGGCGTTGGCCGGTGTGGACCGCCGCGACCACAACGCCGTGCAACGTGCCACCCGCGAGGGCAACACCGAAGGCGCGGCCACCCTGGGCTTCACTGCCGCCATGGCGGCCTACGGCGGCTTCTTCATCCCCAAGAGCTACGGCACGTCGATCGCCCTGACCGGCGGCCCCGAGGCGGCGCTGTACGTCTTCTTCGCCTTCTACCTGGTCTGCATCGCCGTGACTTGGTGGAACTACAGCCGCAAGAACGCGCCCATGCCCTGCTGAGATTGACCCCTGAAAGAAAAAACCATGAGTCACTTCCTTGACCGACTGACCTACTTCTCGCAAGCGCGAGAGGCATTCGCCGACGGCCACGGCCAGGTCACCAACGAGAGCCGCACCTGGGAAAGGGCCTACCGCGACCGCTGGGCCCACGACAAGATCGTGCGCTCCACCCACGGCGTGAACTGCACGGGCTCCTGCTCGTGGAAGATCTACGTGAAGGGCGGCATCGTCACCTGGGAAACCCAGCAGACCGACTACCCCCGCACCCGCTGGGACATGCCCAATCACGAACCGCGCGGCTGCGCCCGCGGCGCCAGCTACAGCTGGTACCTGTATTCCGCCAACCGCGTGAAGTACCCGCTGGTGCGCGGGCGGCTGCTGAAGCTGTGGCGCGAGGCACGCCTGTCCAAGGACCCGGTCGAAGCCTGGGCCTCCATCGCCAGTGACGACGCCAAACGCAAGTCCTACCAGGAAGTGCGCGGCTTGGGCGGCTTCGTGCGTTCCAGCTGGGACGAGGTCAACGAGATGGTCGCCGCCGCCAACGTGCACACGATCAAGCGCCACGGCCCGGACCGCATCATCGGCTTCTCGCCGATTCCCGCCATGTCCATGGTGAGCTACGCCGCAGGCAGCCGCTACCTGAGCCTGATCGGCGGCGTGTGCATGTCGTTCTACGACTGGTACTGCGACCTGCCGCCGGCCAGCCCCCAGATCTGGGGCGAGCAGACCGACGTGCCCGAGTCGGCCGACTGGTACAACTCCAACTACATCATCGCCTGGGGCTCCAACGTGCCCCAGACCCGCACGCCCGACGCGCACTTCTTCACCGAGGTCCGCTACAAGGGCACCAAGACGGTGGCCATCACCCCCGACTACTCCGAGGTCGCCAAGCTGGCCGACCTGTGGATGCACCCCAAGCAGGGCACCGACGCGGCGATCGCGATGGCCATGGGCCATGTGATCCTCAAGGAGTTCTACTTCGACAAGCGCTCGGCCTACTTCGACGACTACGCCCGCCGCTACACCGACATGCCCATGCTGGTCATGCTCAAGGAAAAGCAGCTGCCGGGCGGCCAGACGGTCATGGTGCCGGACCGCTACGTGCGCGCCAGCGACTTCAACGGCAAGCTGGGCCAGGCCAACAACCCCGAGTGGAAGACGGTGGCCTTCGACCAGGACGGCAAGGTGGTGGTGCCCAAGGGCGCCATCGGCTTCCGCTGGGGCGCCGATGGCCGCGCCGACGCCGGCCAGTGGAACCTGGAGGCCAAGGAGGCCCGCCACGGCAATGACGTGAAGCTCAAGCTCTCCGCGCTCGAAGGCGGCGCCAAGACCGAAACCGCGAAGATCGGCTTTCCCTACTTCGGCGGCATCGCCCACGAGCATTTCCCGGCCAACAGCCAGGGCGGTGACGTGCTGGTGCGCCACGTGCCGGCGCAGCGCATCAGGCTGGGCAAGGAAGGCGAGGAGCGCTACGCCCTGGTCGCCACCGTGTTCGACCTGCAGGCCGCCCAGTACGGCGTGGCCCGCGGCCTCGAGGGCGAGTTCGCGGCCAGCAGCTTCGACGACGACACCCCCTACACCCCGGCCTGGCAGGAGAAGATCACCGGCGTTTCCCGCGACCAGGTGATCGCCGTCGCCCGCCAGTTCGCCGACAACGCCGACAAGACCCATGGCCGGTCCATGGTGATCATCGGCGCGGCGATGAACCACTGGTTCCACAGCGACATGAACTACCGCGGCGTCATCAACATGCTGATGATGTGCGGCTGCATCGGCCAAAGCGGCGGCGGCTGGGCGCACTACGTGGGCCAGGAGAAGCTGCGTCCGCAGACCGGCTGGACCGCGCTGGCCTTCGCG
>JACCDQ011500870.1_pt1 | contig 11669 bp, 11 predicted proteins | sample 7446031 | NCBI WGS metagenome assembly JACCDQ01 (sample SAMN15323442, study PRJNA562643) | freshwater metagenome | isolation source: river surface water | place: USA:Blue River Watershed | collected 2017-08-17
CGTGGTGACCTATTTCCTGCATCGGATGCGCGCCGCTGATTTCATGCGTGCGGTGCGCGATTCCAGCGGAACGATTTTTGGCGCCGGCTTTGTGTTGATCTTTACGGTTCCGATGGTCCGCGTGATGATCAATTCGGGCATCAATGCGAACGACCTGGCCAGCATGCCCATCTCGATGGCGCGTGGCGTGGCCGATCTGATGGGGCAGGTTTATCCGCTGCTCGCGCCGGCGGTCGGCGCGCTCGGCGCGTTCCTCGCTGGCTCGAACACCGTCAGCAACCTGATGCTGGCGCAGTTCCAGTTCGAGACCGCTGGCCTGCTTACACTGTCAGGGGCGCTGATGGTGGCGATCCAGAGTGTCGGCGCGGCTGCCGGTAACATGATCGCCATCCATAACGTGGTTGCGGCTTCGGCCACGGTGGGTCTGCTTGGTCGTGAGGGCGTCACCCTGCGTATCACCATCCTGCCGACCATTTACTATCTGCTGCTGGCGGGTGTGCTCGGCATGCTGGCCTTGCATGTCGTCGGCGTTACCGACCCGCTGATTGGTTATGTGACCGCGAAAGCGGTCGCACAGTAACGAGGCAGGTTTGCCGCGCCTTCCGGGGCGCGTGAACTGAAAATCGCCGCAAGGTCTCACGACCGTGCGGCGATTTTTTTGTGCTCGGATGCGATACGCAAACGGCCGGGCGCGTGTCGGCCGGTTCTATCGGCCGGGCGGATTCGCTCAGCGCTGGCTGGTCACCACGTCGCCAAAGATGCGCGGATGGCCTGACGGCAGACAGCGGTAGTACTGCGGATGGCCCTGGAGCTGAGCACCGAGTTCGGCCGCTGCGCGCCAGGGCCAGCGCGGATTCGCGATGAAGGCGCGCGCGAGGGCGACTACGTCGGCCTGTCCTGCCTGAAGAATGGCCTCGGCCTGCTGTGGCTCCGTAATCAGGCCGACCGTGATGACCGGAATGTTGACCTCACGACGAATGCGCTCGGCAAAGCCGACCTGATACCCAGGACCGATGGCGATCTTCTGCAGCGGAGATACGCCGGCCGACGAGACATCGAGGAAGTCGGCGCCGGCTGCCTGCAGCCGCTTCGCCAGCACGACACAATCTTCCATGTCCCAGCCGCCTTCGACCCAGTCGGTCGCCGACAGCCGCGCGCCGACCGCCATCTCGCTGCCGGCGGCCTCGCGTACAGTCTCGAATATTTGCAGCGTTAGTCGCAGGCGGTTTTCCAGCGAGCCGCCATAGTAATCGTCACGTGCATTGGCCAGCGGCGACAGGAACTGGTGCAGCAGATAACCGTGCGCCGCATGTACTTCGATGGCATCGAAACCGAGGGCGCGCGCGCGTCTTGTGGCATCGCCAAAATCTGCGATGACACGTTCGATGTCGGCCAGTGTCATCGCACGCGGAGGGGCTTCGCCGGACTTGTGCGGCAGCGGCGACGGGCCGAGGGTTTGCCAGCCACCCTGGTCGGGCGCAAGGAGTTCGCCGCCATCCCAGGGCCGGGCACTGGAGGCCTTGCGTCCCGCATGTCCCAGCTGGATCATCAGCCGCACCGAAGAGGCGGCACGCAGCATGCCGATCACGGACTGCAGCGCCTGCTGGTTATCGTCGTTGTACAGTCCGACGCAGTTCGGGGTGATGCGACCCTCCGGGTTGACGGCGGTCGCCTCGACGCATAGCAGTCCTGCGCCGGACAGTGCGAGTGAGCCGAGGTGGGCGGCATGCCAGCCGTTGACGTTGCCGTCGGTGGCTGCGTACTGGCACATCGGCGAGACCATGATGCGGTTGGGCAGGGACATCGGGCCGAGCGAGGCCGGAGTGAACAGCAGCGGGTAGGTCATCGTTGGCGAGGTTGGATAAACAAAGCCGCCACTGTAGTGCGATGGCGCCAACGTATCAAGGGTCCGGGCGCTCCGCCGGCGCGGAGCATCCGGGGCGCGGGCAGCGCCGTGTCAGGAACGTAGGCTGCGGGCGCTGTCGATATGGCGCACGCGGCCGCCCGAGGGAGAGTCAGACAGTTTCATCATCAGATGATCCTTCTCCTGCTGCTCGGCCACGTAGGACAGGTAGCGCATGCACGACACGCGCAGGAAGGACGACAGGTTATCGACCCGTCCCTGGCGCTCGATGATCTCGTCATACAGCTTGCCGATCAGCTGATTGGTGGTCAGCTTGTCCTTCGATGCGATGCGCGCGAGGATGTCCCAGCACAGGTTTTCCAGCCTGACGCTGGTGACCATCCCGCGTATGCGCACCGAGCGGGTGCGCTGCTCGTAGTGAATCGGATCGGCACTGGTGTAGATGTCGCACACGCTGAGTCTCCCCTTGCTCCGGCCAGGACTGCGCTGGCATCCGGCTTATTACTTGACCGTTTTGAGATATTCGATGATCGCAGCCCGCACTGCCGCATCGGCCTGCTGGTACAGCATATACGTTCCTTTGGCCACGTTCTGCGGCTGTTCCAGCCACTTGTCGAGCAGCTCTGGCGTCCAGGTTTCTCCGGCGAGCGCTTTCTTGAAAGCGGGCGAGTAAGAATACCCCGCCATCTTGCCAGCCTCGCGGCCGAAGATGGCACGCAGGTTCGGCCCCATACCCATAGGCGCATCGGCTGCGATCGCGTGACATGCTGCGCAGTGCTGCTTGTAGATTTTTTCCCCGGCCACAGTCTCGGCTTGTGCCGAACCGACCACCGTCCCCGTGAGGAGGACGGAGGCCAGCATGACCGGGTTCGACCATGCTGTTTTTTTCATTTTCAGAAAGCTCCTTTGCGCAGGCCGCGCTCGATGTATTCCGCCTGACGGATCGCCAGTGCGACGATGGTCAGGGTCGGGTTTTCAGACGCGCCCGTGGTGAACTGCGAACCGTCGGACACGAACAGGTTCTTGATGTCATGCGCCTGACCCCAGCGGTTGACCACACCGTCGCGCGCCCTGGCGCTCATGCGGTTGGTGCCCAGGTTGTGCGTCGACGGATAGGGCGGCGTGAAGATTACACGCTTTGCGCCCACCGACTCGTACAGCGCTTTGCCCTGCTGGAAGCCATGCTCGCGCATCTTGACGTCGTTCTCGTGATCACTGAAGTGCACGTTCGGAATCGGCAGGCCGAACTGGTCCTTCTCGGTCGCGTGCAGCGAGATCTGGTTGGATTCCTGCGGCATATCCTCGCCGACCAGCCACATGCCGGCCATGTTGTCGTAAGCATCCATCGCGGTCGAGAAATCGCGACCCCAGTCGCCTGGGTTCAGGAATGCCGCCATGAAGGGCACGCCCAGCGACAGCGTTTCCATTTCGTAGCCACCGACGAAGCCACGGCTCGGGTCATGGCGCGACTCGTCTTTGACGATGCCCGCCATGGTCGTGCCGCGGAACATATGCACGGGATTCTCAAAGATTGCATAGATCGACGCGGTCATGTGCCGCATGTAGTTCTTTCCGACCTGTCCCGACGAGTTGGCAAGGCCGTTCCTGAACATATTCGATGCCGAGTTCAGCAGCAGGCGCGGCGACTCGATCGAGTTGCCGGCAACGCAGACGACCTTGGCTTTCTGGAAGTGGCGGTTGCCCTTCGAGTCGCTGTACAGAACGCCGGTGACCTTGCCGCTGGCGTCATGCTCGATGCGCAGTGCCTGCGCGTCGCTGCGGACTTCGAGGTGGCCGGTGGCTTCGCCTTTCGGTATCTCGGTGTACAGAGTCGACCACTTCGCGCCTGATTTGCAGCCCTGGAAGCAGAAGCCGATCTGCTGGCAGGAGCCACGACCGTCGCGCGGGCGTGAGTTGATCGACATGTTCCCGGTATGAAAATCCCGGTAGCCCATTTTCTTCGCGCCCGCAGCGAGGACTTTATAGTTGTTGTTGCCGGGCAGACGGGGAATCCCGTGCGTTCCCGTGGTGCCCATTTTGTTTTCGGCACGCGTGTAGTAGGGCGCGAGTTCTGCCAGCGTGATCGGCCAGTCGAGCAGGTTCGCACCCGGAACGTCACCGTAGACGGTGCGCGCGCGGAATTCGTGTTCCTGAAAGCGCAGTGATGCGCCGGCCCAGTGCACGGTCGAGCCACCGACGGCCTTCACGATCCATGCGGGGAGGTTGGGGAAGTCTTGCGATACCCGCCAGGTACCGGAGGTGGTCCGCTTGTCCAGCCACGAGATCTTGCTGAACATTGGCCATTCGTCGTTCTCGAAATCCTGAATTTCATGCCGCTTGCCGGCTTCGAGGATGACGACATCAATGCCTTTTTGCGCGAGCTCGTTGCCGAGCGTGCCGCCCCCGGCACCCGAACCCACGATCACTACCACCTCATCGTTGAGGTCGAATTTTTTTGCCATGCTTGTCTCCCTATGAGTTCAGCGATCGGCGCTCACGCGTGTGGCGCGTCACCCATCCAGTTCTGGTCGTTGAAGCCGCGGTTGATATAGCCGCCGTACTCTGCGGACGGGCCTTGATAACCGAGCTTGGCCCAGACGGCCGGCTGGTTGTACAGGCTTACAACGAGGTCACCGCGCAGCTTCAGGAAGAATGGATGGCCCTGATCGGCCATGGCCTTGAGGATTTGCACACGGTTTGATTCATCGGTCACATCGACATAGGCCGCGCCGAACTGCGCTTGCGCTTCGGCGTCCACCTTGGCCACGCCGTCGAGCAACAGTTGTTTGAGCTGCGCATCGGCCTTGACCTGGTCAGCGTAGACGCCTACTGCGTTGGCATACAGCGCGTCCTCGAAACGGTCATGCGGGAAGATGTCGCGTGCGACCTTGGTCAGGGTGGCGAATGCGGCCGAACCGAGTGCTTGCTCCGCCAGGGCAGCATTCGGGATGAACATCATCGGCAGGCCGCCGCCAGCTGCGGCGGCAGTGCCAGCGGTGGCGATCTTGAAAAACTGCCGCCGTTTGGGTTGCTCGGGTAATGACATGGTTGTCTCCTCGTCTCTGTGCTTTTTGTATTCACTGCGAGTTATTCCACGCGTTGTGCCGCGTGACGGGGGTTCGCATAGAAAATGGAACGACTTTTTCGAACCGCATCCGCCGATGATTATTTCTCGCGTATCGTTCGGCCGGGTAGTAATGCGCTACTACGTGCGGCAGTGTTGCATGTAGCGGTTAATGCACTGCAAAAAAGCAGACTAGGGGGGCTAAATATCGAATTAAACGCAGGGATGGGAGAGTTGATGTGAAAGTTTCACGCACCGCGCACGATGCGCCGCAACAGGAATTGTGCGCAGCGGCAAAGTCCGGAAAAGGTCAAAAAAAAGCTCTCCCGCTGGGAGAGCTCAAGCCTAAAAGGGGATTTAGGCAAGTTCGAGGAGACTGCAGCAAGTCCCTCGACGCCAGATTACGACAGCTTGCCGACACTCATTTGAGCTTGCGCAAATTTGGTAGTGATTTCCTGCAAGTGCGATTCAGGGCCGAGGGCGAGGATGCTGCGGTCTTTAGTACGGGTGTTTTAGTAATGTTTTGATAATGTTTTGATAAGGTCTTGCTAATAGCTTGCTAAAGTTTTAACGTTGTAAATTGTTCAATTTCAGTGCTGGCCTGATGGGTTTTCAGGGTGGCTGCATGGCGGCGGATGCAAACAGCTTGCCGACGCACGGCAAGTGTCTGTTAAAGCAGCCAGTGTTCTGACGAGATGAGTTCCTCGTGCCTCTGGCCATGGCACCTCAGTTGTCGTCGGTGGATGTGTGCGCCGGCGCTTGCGGTGGCAGCAGGTGGCCGAGCTTTCGCGCTTTGGTTGCCAGGTAACGTGCATTGTGCCGCGTGCTGGTCATCACATGCTCGAGCCGTTCGATATGGATGTCGAGATCTTTCAGTGCGTCGATTTTGCGCGGATTATTGGTCATCAGCCGTAGCGATTGGATACCGAAGTGCTGAAACATCGGTCCGCAGATCGCATAACTGCGCAGGTCATCGGCAAAGCCCAGCTGGTGATTGGCCTCGACTGTGTCCGCACCTTGCTCCTGCAAACGGTATGCGCGAATTTTGTTGATCAGGCCGATACCGCGTCCCTCCTGACGCAGATAGAGCAGGATGCCGCGACCCTCGGCCGCGATACGCCGCAGCGCCCCTTCGAGCTGAGCACCGCAGTCGCAGCGTTGGCTGAACAAGGTGTCGCCGGTCAGGCATTCCGAATGAAGGCGCGCCAGCACGGGTTCGCCACTGCCGAGATCACCCAGCGTCATCGCCAGATGCTCCTTGCCGCTGGCTTCTTCCAGGAAAGCGTGTAATTCAAACGTGGCCCACGGTGTTGGCAACGCGCAGCTGGCCATGTATTTGAGATGGACTGAGGAGGGTGAGGCTGGGCTTTGCTGCATGTGAGATTGTCAAACCGTCGTTCAAAGAAAAATGCGGCGTCCAGCGCCGCATTTCCGGAATTCAGCTGGATTATGCCATCCCGTCGCGATTAGCGCGTGTCTGGGTTGGCTGCCGAGCTTCCGCTGGTGTCTTTGACAGAACTTCGACGCCCAGGTACGCCGTCGCAAACAGGTCGACCGGTACGGCAAGATGGCGCAATGACGTTAGCAGCTTCGTGCAGCGGCGCTGAGCCGCTCCGGCGTTCCCGCCCTCGTCACCGGAACCTATCAGCTCCGGTAGGTCGCCGACGTTTGGTAGGTGGTGGAAGGTGTTTGCCTGGCTTCTAACTGCGCCCATGAGTCGCGCTTCTTCTTTTGAGAGGGGCGCAGAACGTAGCCTTCGCCGTAAGCGCAGCTGAGCGAGAAATAGCGTTGTGTCACTAACTCGATTTTGAGACGGAGTTGGAAAATGGTGACCCGGATATTGCTGCCGGAGGTCGAGCGACCGGAGAGCCGAAAGAGCAGATAGATTTCTTCCATGGGGACGACGCTACCCATGTGGGTCAGGAAAAGTTCGGCTAGCGGCACCTCTGCCGCTGACAACAGGATGGAATCGATATCGTTGAAGCTTAAGCGTCTAGATTCCGAGTTCAACGTCAGCATCCCGCCACCAAGCTGTTCCTGCAGATGTTTTTGTCGCCGCAAGGACGCGATAACTCGTCTGGCGAGATCATGCATTGCTGTTTCGCCGCTGATCCAATCGCTGACCAGCATGGGCAACTCCATGAGTTCCGAGGTCGGGTGTTCGCGACTGAACACCAGGATCACGGGCGCTGGCGGGCAGTCATGCGCATTTCTGCTACACAAGACGGCATGCTCGCGACCACCGAACGCCCAGAGTTGCTCAATCAACGCGGGATTTTCCGCTTCAACCAGCACGACCGATACCCGAGCGGGCGAATTTTCAAGATAGGCTGCGCAGAATGGCGAGGCGATTGGCTCGATTTGCCAATACAGCAAATGTCCTGGTCCGACCTGGCGTGGAAACGCGGAGTCCAGAGCAGCCAGCTCATTGGCCAGTCGTTCGACCAGACGCCCCCCCATGACTCGAAGGTAAATTTTCACCCGAAATCTCCCGCCCGTTTGATAGATCGCGTTCAAGCCTTTCCGAGTAGAGGCTCTGTCAACATGCCGCCAACCGTGTTGGTAGCACCTGCAGGGTGACGAGTTTGGCGTCAGCCGATGGCCAGCTTCCGGTCGTGCATTTCACGGATGTTTTCCCACAGGTTTGCGTGCAGCAGACGCGAACGTTCCTGCGATGCATACAGGCGGATATCGACCGGGATCATCCATTCGTCGTCACCAGCCAAGGCTAGCTGGCCATCGACCAGTTCATGCTTCACGCCGTGTTCAGGTAGCCAAGCGATGCCGTCGCCCTCCTTGACCAGCGAGTGCAGGATGCGCGCTTGCCCACTCTGGACAACGACGTTGAAGCACGGATCGCTCGGCCGGAAACGAATGAGGCCGTTGCAGATGCGTCCGAAGAAGGTTTCAGGAGGATAGGAAAGCAGTGGAAGGTGGCGCAGTTTGGCCTCGCTGAGCCGGTACATCGGCGCTCCGGATTCGTCTGGCTTGCAGACCGGCACCAATCGGTCTGCGCCAAGCGTGATTGACGGACAGGCACGTTCGTCTATGGACATTGGCACGATCGGGCTGTGGTAGACCATCAGCAGGTCGCAGCGGCCGCTTGAAAGATTGACCATCCCCTCGTAAGTTTCACCGGCAATGATTTCAAATTTCAGTCCGCTGATGTGATGATTGATATGACGCATCCAGCTCGGAAGCATGTGCTGCACCAGCGAATGCGCGACGAATAGTTTGATGCCGGAAAAAACCTTGCTGCGATGTCCTAGTGCGATACGGGTGTCATGAAGCTGGCGAACCATCTCGCGAGCGGCATCCCGGAACAAATGACCCGCCATCGTGAGCCGGGGAGGAACGGTATCCCTGTCCACCAGTGCAATGCCGATCCAGTCTTCCAGCGATCGGATGCGGCGGCTGAAAGCGGACTGGGTAACGTTTCGGGCCTGGGCAGCCCGCGTGAAACTAGACAAGTCCGAGAGAACCAGAAAGTCCTCCAGCCATTCAATGTCCATGTAGCCTCCCCCGGTGAGGACTGCCTTGATATTTTCGTGTTGTCGAAAGTTTAACTCTCGATCTGGCGAATTTAATCAAATAAGTTCCCGTAGGACGAGGGGGAGTGACGTTGTTGCGAATTCACCTGTACTCAGAAAGCGCAGAATGCTGTGAAAGCGTAACGGCCACACAACAAATCGGGCCGATATGCACAACTTTGGTGCCGAATAATGCCGGAAAGAACCAGGCACTCCGGGGACTTTGATACATCGATTAGCCAACAAGCCATGGGTGGGCAGGAACGGCCCAAAAAAAACCGCCGGACTTGCCGGCGGTCATGGGAGAGCTTGCAGAATTTAGTGTGTGTTGATGTCGTTGTCTTTGGTTTCACGCACAAACAACAGGCCGATGATGGCGGTCATCAGCGCAATGACGATCGGGTACCAGAGGCCGTAATAGATATCGCCCTTATAAGCAACCAGTGCGAACGACATTGTCGGAAGCAGTCCGCCAAACCAGCCATTGCCGATGTGATACGGCAGCGACATCGACGTATAGCGGATGCGGGTCGGGAACATCTCGACCAGCATTGCAGCGATCGGGCCATAGACCATGGTCACATAAATTACCAGCACGAACAGCAGCACCAAGACCATCGGCTTGTTGATCTGCGCCGGATCGGCTTTTGCCGGGTAGCCTGCTTCCTTGATCAGTTCCTTCAGCTTGTCAGTGAACTCCTTGTCCTTGACGGCAGCCTCTTCTTTCGGCAGCGCCGCTGCGCTGTACGACTCGAGCACCTTGTCGCCGATCTTGATGACGGCGGGCGTGCCGGCCGGTGCGACCTCGTTCTGGTAGTTCACCGAAGCGGCAGACAGTTTCGCCTTCGCGATGTCGCACGACGACGTGAATTTCTTGGTGCCGGTCGGGTTGAACTGGAACTGGCACTCGGCCGGATCGGCGACCACAGTCACTGGAGCGCTCATCTGGGCCGCTTCGAGCGCCGGATTCGCGTAGTGCGTCATCGCCTTGAAGATCGGGAAGTAGGTGAGTGCAGCGAGCACGCAGCCGGCCATGATGATGTTCTTGCGACCGATCTTGTCCGACAGCGAGCCGAACACGATGAAGAACGGCGTGCCGATCAGCAGCGCTGCAGCAATCAGGATGTTCGCCGTCGCGCCGTCAACTTTCAATGTTTGTGTCAGGAAGAACAACGCGTAGAACTGCCCGGTGTACCAGACCACGGCCTGGCCCATCGTCAGGCCCACGAGGGCGAGGATGACGATCTTCAGGTTCTTCCACTGGCCGAATGCTTCGGAGATCGGAGCCTTCGAGACCTTGCCTTCTTCCTTCATCTTCTTGAAGGCCGGCGATTCATTCATCGACAGGCGAATCCAGACCGAGATACCGAGCAAGAACACCGACACCAGGAACGGGATGCGCCAGCCCCACTCGGTGAAGGCGGCTTCGCCCAGATAGGTGCGGGTGCCGAGGATGACGAGCAGCGACAGGAACAGGCCGAGCGTCGCCGTGGTCTGGATCCAGGCCGTGTAGGCGCCGCGGCGGCCCTGCGGCGCGTGCTCGGCGACATAGGTCGCGGCACCGCCGTACTCACCGCCGAGGGCCAGGCCCTGCAGGATGCGCAGGCCGACCAGGATGATCGGCGCGGCCACGCCGATCGTGGCATAGCCGGGCAGGATGCCGACGATGAAGGTGGCCAGACCCATGATCAGGATCGTGACCAGGAAGGTGTACTTGCGCCCGATCATGTCGCCCAGGCGACCGAAGACCAGCGCCCCGAACGGCCGCACGATGAAGCCGGCGGCAAACGCCAGCAGCGAGGCGATGAACTGCGCCGTCGGGTCCAGTGCGGCGAAGAACTGCTTGCCGATGAACACGGCCAGCGAGCCGTACAGATAGAAGTCGTACCACTCGAACACGGTGCCGAGTGAGGACGCGAAGATGACCTTCTTCTCTTCCTTGGTCATCGGGGCCGCGGTCGCCCGGGCGCCGTTCTGCGCAAGTGTGGCCATGCCTTTGTCTCCTGTTCCAACGAGGGATGTTGATGTCCGGCAAGAGGACATCACGCAGAAGCGACTATTCGCAGGGGCTCTGACCGATTTCTGACGCCAAGCCAACAGAAGCTTACAGATCCAGGGCCAACCCGGAGCCCGCTTCCCGCCATGCGGAAAATCAGACCGCACGCCGGGTAAGTCCCAGCGCGGGCCCAGGGCGCGGCGCAGGGTGTCCGCGTCAGCCTTCCACCGGCCGTGCGCGACGGCGGGCCGCCAGGCCGGACATGACCGCCGCGCGCTCGGCATCGCTCATCGTGCGCCAGCGGGTGATCTCGTCCAGGCTGCGGCCACACCCGGTGCACAGGCCGTCTCGCGCGTCGATGCCGCAGCGGCGCACACAGGGCGACGCGAGGGCCGGGGCCGGTCCGGACATGACCGCCGTCCCTCGGCCCTCCGGCTCAGCCACCCGCGTCCTCGCAGACGTCCGACAGCGGGCAGCCGGTGAGCGCCTGCAACTCGTCGATGCTGGCGCGGAAGACGCCATTCGGGTGTCCGGCGGCGGCCCAGATCGCATCGAAGCGGGCCAGATCGGCATCGAGCAGCAGCAGCGGCGGCTCAGCATGGCCGACCGGCGAGACGCCGCCGATCGAGAAGCCGGTGTGCGCCTTCACGTAGGCGGCATCCGCCCGCCCGACCGGACCGACCAGGGCGGCGACCTTGGCCACGTCGACCCGGCGATCCCCGCTGGCGATGACCAGCACCGCCCGCGGCTGCTCCAGGTGGCGGAACACCACGCTCTTGGCGATCTGGCCTTCGCGCACGCCGAGTGCGGCGGCCGCCTCGGCGCAGGTGCGCGCCGGCGTGTCCAGCCACAGTGGCGGATGGGGATGTGCGGCGGCACGCAGCACCGCGCGCACGCGTTCGAAGCCGTCCGCCGGGCGCGGCGGATCCAGACGGGCCGCGGCAGGGAGGTCGGGCACGGCGGAAGAAGAGGACGGGGCGTCGGTCATCGGGATCGGCACGGGGTGGCAGGCAGGGCTCACGGCCCCGCGGGAAGGACGACCCGGGCACGGCAGACAGCGGCGGGCCCGAGGTCCGGCCATTGTGAGGGGCGTGAGGGGCGCGCCAACGTCACCGCCGGTGTGGCGACTCCGCCACGGCCGGTCGCGCCGGCTTGCGCCCGGTCAAAGCCGGGACGCACGAGGGCGCCGGTCGCCGGTCCGACTTGATCGGGACC
>JACCDQ010199302.1_pt1 | contig 11667 bp, 8 predicted proteins | sample 7446031 | NCBI WGS metagenome assembly JACCDQ01 (sample SAMN15323442, study PRJNA562643) | freshwater metagenome | isolation source: river surface water | place: USA:Blue River Watershed | collected 2017-08-17
GGTGCTGCAGTAAATCAAGAAACCGACGTTCAACAATTTATGATGCCGGTATCTTTACCATTGATATTCGGATTTATCATTGCTCAAACGGTAGTGTTTCAAGCACCGCATGGTAAATTGGCACAGATATTTTCCATGATACCACTAACTAGTCCCATTGTAATGGCGGTTCGCGCTCCATTCGATGTTCCTCTAATCGAAGTGCTTGCCAGTTTCGGTCTGCTGGTATTAACGTTTATTTTCATGGTTTGGCTCTCCGCAAAAATTTACCGTGTAGGTATTTTAATGTATGGAAAAAAACCAAGTTGGAAGGATTTCGTCAAATGGATAAGACAGTCGTAAATCATTGTTAATAAATAATATAGAATTTATTTGTTTCGTGTGCTTTGTGAAGTAAATTGTGCCCATAAAATCGGCTAACTCAATGACTTTATGATTATTAAAGCACTAAAAACAGGCTTCATTTTTTCACTGCTGTATTTCATCGGAATCATCATTTTGGATTATTTAAAACTAAGTTCTGAAACCGCCCATAATGCTTCTTTGGCACTTAGAACCGTTATAACCATTATCCTGACTTCTACCTACATTTACAAATCAAAAACTCCGGTATTTTCAATTGCTTTATTCCAATTTTTAATCATGATGCTGTTAACTGGGTTTGTATTAACTGGAGTATGGGAATGGATTTATAGAAACATCTTCTAGTTGACAATTTAAGTCACACAATCTGCATCAGAATTCTGAATTTAAGTTAACATTAAGCATCAGAATTTAAGCTCAGTTTTCTTGCATTCACTCAGTTACACTGCATGCAGTAACTAAACGCTGTAGCCGAGTAACACCCTACATACCAATGAGGTACCTTACAATAAATTCAGTTGAGGTCCGTTACTTTCGGGTGGCACTATAGGTTCAATACGTTTGCTCGATTGATTTGAATTATCATCGGATGAAGCGTTGTTCCCCCCTGATGATGAGTTACCACCATTCGAATTGGAATCATCTTCGGAATCTGAATCTATATCTGTTTCCGACACGTCTTCGACTACCTCAATTTTCCCATACTTTTCAGAAACCAATGTTATTTTTTTCACCGTGTCGGTTGTCAAACGATTGCCCACTGCTTTCCAACCTTTAACATCCATAAATTCTGATATATTAATTTCTTGAGACAGAGATTCTCCTTTTTTATTGGTTGTTGTCAATGAAATTAACATGGGATCAGCCAAGGAACATTCGATTAATTTTGAACCTTTTTCCTCACTAATAAATAAGAATTTCTTTTCTAATGTGCTGGTTTCTACTAAGAAACGCTTTACGTAATATTGCTTCGATTTACCATCGAAATACACCACCTGCAACGGTAGTTGATCGTAAAATTTTTGAATTAAATAAACATCATTGGGCTCATAACGATTGATTAATTCGTAATTTGTAATTTCATAACTACCCTCGTTATAGATTACTAAAATTCGATCTTCACCGTTAAAATCTCCTAAATATTGACCTTTTTCATCACCGTTTAGCCTGCCTGTCATATCATCCCACCAAATATTTACACCGCCCAATGTTGATCCACCTTTTTCCTTTAAATCTACACGTTTCACCGGATACTTGGTAATTTGATTTCCTGAAGCTGTTTTACCTTTAATGGCTAATTTAGCAAAATCGTATTCAAAACTCTTAATTCGGGCGTTGGCTGAAGCACTTAAATGAATGGTAACTTTTTCTGCTTCACCGTTGGCATTCGCCGAAAAATACAAAACCTGCGTTTTTGCATTTTCATTGGCCATATTATAAATTTTTTCGCGAATCAAACCGGTGGCATTGAATCGTTTAGCCATTGCCTTCTTCGCTGCACCATCCCAATAAACTAAATTATAGGTAGTGCGTTCATCGTTCTTTCGCCAAACGTCTACATGGATTAAATCCTTCCCGTAAAAGAACTTATCGCTCACTTTCGCTATGGAATAGGATCCGTCTTTGCGGAATGCAATGATATCATCAATGTCGCTACAATCCATAATGAAGGCATCCTTTTTCAATGATGTTCCCACAAACCCCTCTTCGAAATTGGCATACAATTTCACGTTGGCAACAGCAACAACATTGGCTTCAATGTTGTCGAATGCTCGGATTTCGGTCTTTCTTTCTTTGCCTTTAGCGTACTTTTTTAACAGTTGTTTAAAATAGGCTACCGCGTAATCCGTTAGATTGTCCAAATGATGCTTCACTTCATCGATTTCATTTTCAATCGAACGAATCAATTCATCAGCTTTGAAACTATCAAATTTCGATATACGTTTGATTCTAATTTCGGTTAATCGAACAATATCATCGGTAACAATTTCGCGTTTAAACAATTTCTTGAACGGCTCTAAACCTTTATCGATGGCCTCTAAGACCTCCTCCCAAGTTTCACATTCTTCAATATCCCTGTATATTCTTTCTTCAATGAATATTTTTTCGAGGGATGAAAAATGCCATTTGTTTTCCAATTCACTCAATTGAATTTCCAACTCCTGCTTCAACAAACCGAGTGTATTGTAAGTGGAATATTTCAATATCTCAGAAACACCGATAAATTGAGGTTTATCTTCAACAATAACGCAAGCCAAAGGCGATATAGAAATTTCACAATCCGTAAATGCATATAAAGCATTAATCGCCATGTCGGTACTAATGCCGGGTGCTAATTGAATTTCAATTTCCACATCCCTCGCAGTATTATCAATTACTTTTTTAACTTTGATTTTGCCGTTATCGCTCGCTTTAATTATGCTTTCAATTAAGCTACCTGTAGTGGTTCCAAAAGGAATTTCTTTTACCAGCAATGTGGATTTATCGCGTTCTTCTATTTTTGCTCGAACGCGGACTTTAGCTCCTTTCTTTCCGTTGTTGTATCCCGAAAAATCGGCCAATCCACCCGTAGGAAAGTCGGGATAAATTTCAACCTTTTTACCTTTTAAAATATCGATACTCGCTTCACACAACTCAATAAAATTGTGTGGCATAATCTTGGTACTTAATCCAACAGCAATCCCCTCAACCCCTTGTGCTAGGAGCAGAGGAAACTTCATGGGCAAATTTATGGGTTCCCGCTTACGCCCATCGTAACTCAGTTGCCATTCCGTAGTTTTATCGTAAAATGCAACTTCCCGGGCAAAATGTGATAAACGCGCCTCAATATAACGCGGTGCCGCAGCAGAATCTCCAGTTCGAACATCTCCCCAGTTTCCCTGGGTATCAATCAGCAAATCTTTCTGTCCTAAATTCACCAAAGCATCCCCAATAGCAGCATCTCCGTGTGGATGATACGCCATGGTTGCTCCAATAATATTTGCTACCTTATTAAAACGTCCATCATCCATCTCATTCATCGCATGCAGTATGCGACGCTGAACCGGCTTTAACCCATCCTCAATAGCTGGAATAGCTCGTTCAAGAATTACGTAACTTGCATAATCTATAAACCATTCTTTAAACAAGCCAGAAACGGGTTTAACCGTACCCGAACCATCTCCAATGGGTGGAGTAAAGTTCATGCCTTCCGGAGAACTTGAATCGAAAGAGTCCTGATTTTCAGACTCTTCTAAAGGATTATTTAATTCTTCTTCTGGATCAATTGACATAGATTTAAGCGCTGCAATTAAATGGATTTAAAAGTTAATGTTGTCAAAATTTTGACGAACTACCAAAACTAATTCTAATCTTTTAACAATACAAAATATATGTCAATTTGTCAGCATTTTTGTATCTTTGTAATTCGAAATACTCGAAAATATGGAGCTTCAATCAGTTAAACAGCGATTCGGAATCATTGGAAATTCTCCTCTTTTGAACACTGCTTTACAAACTGCAATCAAAGTAGCTCCAACCGATATGAATGTGCTGATTTTGGGTGAAAGTGGCGTCGGAAAAGAGAGTTTTAGCAAAATTATTCACCATTTGAGCGGCAGAAAACATGCCCCTTTTATTGCTGTAAACTGCGGCGCAATTCCAGAAGGTACCATTGATAGTGAATTGTTTGGACATGAAAAAGGCGCATTTACGGGTGCAACCGACAAACGAAAAGGGTATTTTGAAAGCGTAAGTGGTGGTACCATTTTCTTGGATGAAGTCGGTGAACTACCTTTAGGAACCCAAGCACGACTTTTGAGAATTTTAGAGAACGGAGAATTCATTAAAGTGGGAAGCAGCCAAGTTCAAAAAACCGACGTTCGTGTAGTTGCCGCTACCAATCGCGATTTACTTGAGCGAGCTAAAATGGGCAAATTCAGAGAAGATTTGTATTATCGATTGGCTACCGTACCTATTCGTGTTCCCAAATTATCTGAACGAAAAGAGGATATTTACATGTTATTCCGCAAATTTTCATCGGATTTTGCTGAACAACATCACCGACAAATTCTGGAATTAAACACCGAAGCTCAACAATTATTGAGCGCTTATAACTGGCCAGGTAATATCCGACAACTTAAAAATGTTACCGAACAAATTTGCGTTCTTGAAACCGATTCCTTGCTCGATGCTTACACATTGCAAAACTACCTTCCCCAATCGGAACCATCGCTGCCCGTATTATTGGGGAAAATAGACGGGAATTTTGATGGAATGAGTGAACGGGACATTTTTTACAAAGTATTGGTTGATTTAAGACGCGATGTTAATGATCTTAAAAAGGTAGTTTTTGGACTGTTAGAAGCCAAGGATGGAATGCACAATTCAATGAATGTTACGGCAGCAAGTCCCAGTTTCAATAATTCACTTCCCATAGCTCCTGGTTCTGCAATAACAGTTAGTAACACCAACGACCTACAATCCAATTCTCCTGCTAATTACAATAATAATTTTCACGCAGCACCCAATAATTCATCCGGATTGAATTCGAATAACGGACATTTGAATCCTCTTGGGGGAAGCAATGGCTTGCCTCAGATCAATCCCAACTCGAATTACCCAAATTCAATTTCAAATTACCCAAATGACAGTGGATTTTCATCAAACAATGTTCAATACAGCACTGTTGCAGATTTTGAAGACCAAGAATTGGACGATTTTATAGATGCTGAAACCTATACTACTCATTCTGAAAACGGTTTAAGTTTGGAAGCCAAGGAAATTGAATTAATTCGAATGGCATTGTCAAAAAACAAAGGAAAACGAAAAAAAGCGGCCGAAGATTTAGGCATTTCGGAACGCACACTGTACAGAAAAATCAAGCAATACAACTTAGAATAGTCATCCCCAAAAAATGAAAAAGAACTTGATCAAAATAGTATTTTTTTTGCTTCTCTTGGGAATGCAATCTTGTGGAATATATAATTTTCGTGGTGCCAATATTCCAGACGATGTAAAAACCTTTTCGGTAGGATTTTTCAACAATGAAGCCCAGTTGGTGAATCCGTCATTAAGCATTGATTTTACTGAAAAACTTAAAACAAAATTTCAATCCGAAACAACTCTTAATTTAACATCAGAAGAAGGAGATTATCTCATTTCCGGAATTATCAAGCGATATGAAATTACGCCAGCGGCACTGAACGCTCAAACTGGTTCTGCTCAAAACCAGTTCTCCATGACCGTAAGTTGCGAATTTAATTGTGAAAAATATCCAGAAAAGAACTTCACACGCGACTTTACTTCATCCATTACTTTTGATGCCTCCGTAGAATTTTCAACGGTGGAATCCGCATTATCTGCCGAACTTTCCGATATCATTGTTCAACAAATATTTGCTGCAATTGCTTTAGATTGGTAATCGTATGAATCGAGAGAAATTCAAACATATTGCTCGTTATACGAAAACGCCCGACACTACAGACATTGTAGATTTAGTGGAAATAACCAAAGAATTCCCCTATTTTTCTTGGGGGTTTGCATTGTTAGCAAAAATTTACAATGAACGTGAAGATTTCCGCACGGAATCGCTCATGCATCAGGCTGCTTTACGTGTTTCAGATCGGGAATGGTTGTATAATTACATTCACGACACAGTTGAAAATCCAGCAACGGAATTGGTTAACACTACTGTTGATGAATCCAATTACAATGAGTTGATTGAAGCTCCTGAAGTTCAATCAGCTTTTATTCCTCCCGCTGAAACAACCGAATCGCTCGCAGCTGAGTTGGATTTCAATGAACCTCTCGAAATTGAGCTAAACCCAGCAATTGAAGCAACTGAAATTGATAACAACAACTCCGTTGAAATCGAGCTAAACCCAGCAATTGATGCAACTGTTATTAACAACAACAACTCCGTTGAAATTGAGCTAAACGATACTGTTGACAAAACGAATACCCATATTAGTGATCCGGTTGAAGCAGATGAAGCAGTTAAAATCACCGAATCAACAAATGTAGAAATACCCATTGATGGTGTTGAAGAGGAAGTTATAACACCCATAAACCTTCCACAAAATTCGAATCAACAAGTCACATCGAATGCAGATGAAACCAAGTCAACTCCCACACTCGAAGAACTAAAGTCGGCCTTTTTGAATTCAAAAACGATTGAATCAGAAATAGATGCAATTACTGAAAATAGCTTTTTTCAGCCGGTAATTGAAACTTCCGACTCCTTCAATTCCACTGAGGATATTGAGTATACACCCACTACATTCGAACCGGAAATAACATCCCCCGAAACAAAAAAAATCAAAGGATATTACAACATAGAAGATTACTATTCATTGCCTCCAGAGGCGTATAATCAATATCAGTTTAAAGCTGTTCCAAAAGAAAACGAGTCCAAAATAACGCAACAAAAAAACAGCACCAATGATTTTTACAGTTGGCTGAACTCAGATATTCCTCAAAATGCACCTGCAATTAAACCCATTGAACGCCGAGAGGATTTATTGGATAAATTCTTAAAAAACAAACCCCTGCCAACCCGACCTAAGCAAGAATTCTATTCACCAGAAAAAGCAGGTAAACGAAGCGACACACTTTCAAATCAAATTGTAACTGAAACACTAGCAAATATTTACTACAAACAAGGAAATCTAAACAAAGCAATTGAAGCCTACCAACAATTGCAGTTGAAATTTCCCGAAAAAATGTCGTACTTTGCAAATCTTATAGAAAAAATTAAAAAAGAACGTATATCATGACCTGGATTTTAGTACTTGCCATCATTGTTTCCATCTTATTGATGTTAATCATATTGGTTCAGAACCCCAAAGGGGGTGGATTGGCTTCCAATTTTTCACAAGGAAATCAAATTTTCGGAGTTGAAAAAACAACCGACATAGTTGAGAAAATCACTTGGATTGGAGCAATTTTAATCGTTGTTATTTCATTGGCTGCTGCTTCTTTCAACGGAAACAAAAGTCAAGCTGCACGTAAGACCAATTCGGCGAACGAAGTTTCATTGCCGGATGTTAAAGCACCTAAGAAATAGTTTAAAAAAATAAATTACAGCTGCTTGTCGTCAGCTAAGTTCATAAAAATTGCCGCTTGAATTTGTGGCAATTTAACAAAAACTAAAAATGCCATCCCTGAGGATGGCATTTTTAGTTTAAATACGTATTTATTTACTTACTATTTATTACTTATGTAATCGTTCATACAGATCCAAACCATGCTGTTTTGCCGTTTCTTTAGCAATTTCATAACCTGCATCAGCATGACGAACTACGCCCATACCCGGATCGTTATGTAAAACTCTGCGTAATCGGATTTCAGCATCATCCGTTCCATCGGCAACGATTACCATACCAGAATGTATGCTGTAACCCATACCCACTCCTCCACCATGATGTAAACTCACCCAACTTGCTCCACCCGCTGTATTTACAAATGCATTCAAAATGGGCCAATCTGCTACCGCATCGGATCCATCCATCATGGCTTCGGTTTCTCTGTTTGGAGAAGCAACCGAACCCGTATCCAAATGATCTCTACCTATAACAATCGGTGCTTTTAATTCACCACTTTTAACCATCTCATTGAAAGCCAAAGCCGCTTTTTGTCGTGCCCCTTGTCCCAACCAACAAATGCGAGCAGGTAAACCTTGAAATTCAATTTTTTCCTGAGCCATTCGAATCCATCGGTGCAACCCTTCATCTTCTGGGAATAACTCCAATATCTTGCGGTCGGTTTTGTAAATATCCTCAGGATCACCACTCAATGCTACCCATCGGAATGGACCTTTCCCCTGGCAAAACAACGGACGAATATAAGCAGGCACAAAACCGGGGAAATCAAATGCATTTTTCAACCCTTTCTCCAACGCTCTTCCTCGTAAATTATTGCCATAATCAAATACCACAGAACCCATTTTTTGCAATTGCAACATCAATTCAACATGATGCACCATGGTTTTATAACTTAACTCTACATACTTATCTGGATCCGTTTTTCTTAAATGATCGGCGGCATCCACATTCATATCCTCCGGATAATATCCAATTAATGGATCGTGAGCGCTGGTTTGATCGGTTAAGGTATCGGGCACGATATTTCGTTCCACCAATCGCGATAACAGCTCAACTGCATTGCATTTCACCCCTATACTTAATGCTTGTCCAGCATTTTTTGCGGCTAATGCTTGGTCTATCGCTTCATCAACATCACGAGCCATAACATCTAAATATCGCGTTTCTAAACGTTTGCGAATACGCCATTCCTCTACTTCTGCCACCAAAGCAACCCCTTCATTCATGGTAATTGCTAAAGGTTGTGCACCACCCATTCCACCTAAACCAGCAGTAACATTCAACGTACCTTTAAGCGATCCATTAAAATGCTGTCGAGCGGCTTCTGCATAAGTCTCATACGTACCTTGTACAATACCTTGAGATCCAATATAAATCCAACTTCCAGCGGTCATCTGACCGTACATCATCAATCCTTTAGCTTCTAATTCTCTAAAATGATCCCAGTTCGCCCAATTAGGCACCAATTGACTGTTGGATATCAAAACACGAGGCGCATCTTTATGGGTGGGCAATATTGCTACCGGTTTTCCACTTTGAACCATCAACGTTTCATCATCATTTAGATCAATTAGGGCTTTACAAATCATATCAAACGCTTCCCAATTTCGAGCAGCTTTTCCCAATCCTCCATAAACGATTAAATCCTCTGGGCGTTCGGCAACTTCTGGATCCAAATTATTGTGAAGCATTCTATAGGCCGCTTCCTGCACCCATCCTTTACAAATAAGCTTTGACCCCGTTGGTGATTTTAATACACGAGGGCCGTGTTGAATATGTTCTGCCATAATTATTTAGATTGCAAAATTACGTTCAATATTGAGAATATGAAGTCAATATTGTTGAAATTGGAAGAATAAAAATTTAAAATTTCATCGTTAAATTTATTCTTTTTCGGGGGACGTCTATTTCCATAACGCGAACACGCACCTGCTGTCCTAACGATACTACTTCCGATGGATGTTTTATAAACCGTTGTGATATATGTGAAATATGAACCAGCCCATCTTGTTTAACACCAACATCCACAAAGGCTCCAAAGTTGGTAATATTCGTTACTATTCCATTGAGTTCCATACCAACTTCCAAATCACCAATGCTTCGAACTCCATCCTCAAACTTCATTTCCTCTGCATTTCCTCGAGGATCTGAACCGGGTTTTTTCAATTCTTGAATGATATCTTGAAGCGTGGGTAAGCCCAATCCATCGGCTTCGTTAATAAATTCATTTAATTCAATATCGCGCAATAAAGATTCATTTCCTATTAATTGTTTGACATCCACTCCTGATTTTTGAGCCATTTTTTGAACAACCGAATATCGTTCTGGATGAACTCCCGAATTATCCAATGGATTCTTCGCATCTTTTACACGCAGAAAGCCCGCGCATTGTTCAAATGCTTTATCACCCAATCGAGGCACTTTCTTTAATTCCTCTCTACTGCTGAATCCTCCAATTTTGCTGCGATATTCTATGATATTCTTGGCCAATGCAGGACCCAAACCACTTACATAACTCAATACATGTTGACTTGCCGTATTTAAGTTGATGCCAACTTTATTCACGGAACTGATTACAACACTTTCCAATCTTTTTTGGAGCAGAGATTGATTTACATCGTGCTGATATTGTCCAACACCTATACTTTTAGGATCGATTTTCACCAATTCAGCCAATGGATCCATCAATCTTCTTCCGATACTTACTGCTCCTCGAACCGTGACATCCTCATTGGGGAATTCAAGACGTGCTACTTCAGAAGCACTGTATATACTCGCCCCTGCCTCATTCACCATATATATAGGTAAATCCTTTATAAAATCCTTCAAAAACGCATACGTTTCACGACCAGCTGTTCCATTTCCAACCGCCAAAGCGTCAATTTCGTATTTTTGGATTAACGCGCCTATTATTTCTTGAGATTTCAATGTATCTCTTTGCGGTTCATGAGGAAAAATTGTGGTTTTGTGAAGCAAATCTCCGTATTCCGATAAACAGACTACCTTACAACCGGTTCTAAATCCAGGATCCAATGCCAGTACCCTCTTTTGTCCAAGTGGGGATGCTAACAATAATTGTTGTGCATTCAATGCAAATACGCCAATTGCGTCTTCGTCGGCTTTTTCTTTCACCAACGACAACATTTCATTTTCCAAACTGGGTTGCAACAAACGTGTGTATGCATCTTTTGCCGCATCACACACTATATCTGAAAGAGGACCATACCCCTTCATGCAACTCTTTTTCATAATGTAAATGGCTCTTTCAAAGTCGGGCTCAACTGAAATTTTCAGAAATCCAGCATCTGCACCGCGCATCATGGCCAAAAAACGATGACCCGGACAGCGTTTCAACAATTCTTTATGTTCAAAGTAATCTCGAAATTTCTGTGCTTCTTCAACATCTTTTTTTCCGCGGGCGGGCTTGGAACTGATTATCGATTCATTTTCAAACAATTTTCTCAATTTACCCCGCAATTCAGAATCTTCATTGATCCATTCGGCAATAATATCTTGAGCTCCTTGAAGTGCTTCCTCTTCGGTTTTTACTTTTTCATTTAAGTAATTTCCTATAGAATTCAGAACTTTCGTATTACGTTGTTCAAAAATCTCTTTAGCCAACGGCTCTAATCCTTTTTCCTTTGCAACATCTCCACGGGTTTTACGACGTGCTTTATAGGGCAAATACAAATCTTCAACCTCGGCAATTTCCGTTGCCTTGAGTATTTTTTGTTCTAATTCCGATGTTAATTTTCCTTGTTCTCGAATTTGCTCAATTACAAATTCTTTTCGTTTTCGTAGAGTTTCAACTCGTTCGTACTCATCTTTAATTTTCAAAATCTCTACCTCATCGAGGTTACCGGTTCTCTCCTTTCGGTAACGTGCTATGAATGGCACAGTAGAACCTTCAGACAAGAGCAAAAGTACCTGTCGTATTTGGGTTATTCTCAGATTTAACTTTTCCGATATACCCGTAAGCTCAACCTCATCCAACTTATCCATGAGGTGCGAATATACAGATGTAACTGTGATAAATGTTACCATTTTTTATTGTTTTTTTCATGTATTTTGCATTATGAAATCAATTATTTTCCCACTTGTTGCGCTAACTCTTTATTTTTCATCATGTGGCGCCAAATCTACCGAATCCAACGGCAATGAAACGTCTGTTGCAACGAATGAAATTTCCAACCAAAACAGTGCACAAAACAACACATCCGAC
>JACCDQ011126873.1_pt1 | contig 11667 bp, 26 predicted proteins | sample 7446031 | NCBI WGS metagenome assembly JACCDQ01 (sample SAMN15323442, study PRJNA562643) | freshwater metagenome | isolation source: river surface water | place: USA:Blue River Watershed | collected 2017-08-17
CAAGCCAGAGAAAACAGTGGAAGCAGAACCATTAACTTTTTCATAGTATCTTTCTCCCTTAGTGCTAAAAAGGATCTTTTTATATTTCTATAACCCCAGGGTATTTAGGCAGTAAAAAACCCCGAGGGACTTAATCCCCCATGGGGCCCTAGCCTTGTGCCGCAATCGCCAGTCTGCACTTGTCGCAGTAGGCCGCAAGCTTGGCAATAGCATCTTGGGCATCTTTCGTCTTCCACTTTTTACGTGGGGGGAGGTTGTGGCCAGTCCCCAAGTGCCCGCTGGAAATCACAAATTCACCAAAACAATAATAAAATTTAAAGTGCCGTTGATTTTCTACTATATGATTCACCCAAGTTTCTCTAGGGTCGAAACACACGACACCCACGCACGTTAAGTCACCAAGCAGGGAGCGCACCGCACAAGTTACCCCAGGGATTGCGTTAAAGGCATCGGCTACAGCTTGGAGTTCAGTTTCAGACATTATTTTCCCCTTGTTGAATTAAAGGATCATTAAGTATTATTATAACCCTTAAGGGAATTGGGGGTTTAAGTTCTTAGGGTTTAATGTTTTGGTTTTGTTTGTTCCCCCTAGGGGCTGGTGGTGGCGCGGTATCGGAGGTGCTTTAAGCGAAAACCCCCAGAAGCACGATCACAGCTTTTTCTTTTAATGCCCTAGGGCTTCTCTTAAAGCGAAACGCCCTAAGCCTTTAGCATATTTTTAATTCCCCCGCCCACATCGAATGCCAAGCTTAAACACCCGCCCCATAACACCGCTTCCACCAAACTCGCGGGTGCGCGGTAAAACAAACAAGCTAACAAGATAAATACAGCGGCAAAAATACCTTGAGAAAGAAATTGTTTCATGGTATCCCCAGGTGTGTGTATATGTGTGTGTGTGTGTGTCAGTGTGGAGGTCGATCAAAGCCGTAACCCCTTAATTCTAAAGGTTAAATTGGCATCTAACCTCGTCATCACTATATTAACCTTTAAAAACAGGGGCTTAGCTTAATGGGTGCTTTGACCCGCTGATTCATTGCCAAGTGTGGCGCGGCATAGGGATGCAATGCAGACACACATACGCCCACATATAGCAAAGAGGCAAAAGCCAGTGCCACCGCCCGCATGCTGCTATCGGTTGCGGGGGCATCGGGGGTTTCAGGCTTGCTCGACCCCCAGAGTCCTACAGGCTTGTTTGGCATAAAAAGATCCTTTTGTTTTGGTAAATCTGCTAATCTTTAAGCATTTTTAAAAAAACTTTTTTTTGGCCATAGTTAGCGCTTAATTTGTTTGTCGACGTAAAATGCAACAAAGTCGATAAAACCCCCAGCATTCCACAATCCCCGACCACCCAAGGCAATGACCTTGCCCTAGGTTAAAACGCAACTCGGCCCGTTTGGTTGCGTTTTAAGGGATGCTGCAACCGCTTAGCGCCAGAGCATCCGCACTTGGTTGACGTTAGCTGCAATCTCGGAGTCTAAGACCCGCGCAGCCGCCACATCCCCCCGAATGAGACAATAAGTTTTATTATCAACCAAGCGGATGAAGTCCGTTACCCTTTTATCCTTTTTTGTGGCGAAAGCTTCGTCTTCAATGCAGCCAATCATAAACCGATCTTGGCTGTCGAGCGCTTTAAGAAGCATGTCCAGTCTTGAATCTTGGTTTTCTTTAAGGAAAGACTCTACACTGTTTCTGGTTGCCTTGAGCATTGGCATTGTCACTCCCGTTGTTGGTGATGTATAGGATCAATAAGGATTCTTTTAATCACTCCCTACCCTAGGGGAAAAAAGCGCCCCGATGATCGGGGGCTATCGCTCACAATAATTCTTCTAGGTCATCGATGCCGAGCAAATCGGCTGCACGCGTTTCAAGGTTCATGGGATCTGATTTATTTAGCAATGCCTCGCAATCTGCTTCGAGTTTTTGAACCGTGGCCAAAATGGCAGTATAATCAATCAAGATGTCTTTCATGTCGGCCACCAGAGACGTTGCTGAAGTATCTGGGCTACCTTCCAGCAACGCGATGATCTTAGATAAATTCTTTGTTTCACGATCCATGGCTTCTTTTACTTCGTTTAGCATTATCACTCCCTTGGTAACATATAGGATCAAACCGAATTCTTTTAATCCCCCAGGAACGGAGGTAAAAGAAAACCCCGCAGCACGGGGCACCCCTAGGGACTTAGGGCTACCTTTGGGTAAGTATTTCTCATGATATCTGTTAGGTAAGCATGTATCATGATATCTTTGCGGTGGGTGTCTAGTGGCACTTCCAGCATGCCCACATTATCGAGATCCTTGTCATAAGGCCAGAATGCTTTAGTTCGGGCCTCTTCGGGTGTCGGGGCTTCCACCAAGTTAATGATGTAGTTATCGGGCGCCCAAAACAAAATGAATTTGCGTTGCATAGAACCTCGCTTTCGTACAATAGAGGATCAGTTGATATTGTTATAATCCGCTCCGACAAAGGTCCAGGTGTATCCAGGGACGAAACTCGGTGCGGGGGATGCAGTGATGCCCCGTTTTTGTTCCACATAAGCTTTGACGTCACCTTTAACCATATGCCACAGTTTGGCAACCAAAGCACCGCCGATTTCCGAGTGTTTTGAATCATTAAAACCCAGTTTCTGGTTCAGGTGGCGCACTTCGGGTTCATGCGCAACCATTAGCGCCGATGCCCCTAGTGATTCACGGGCTTTCAGGGCCAGAAGTAAAGCGGTACCGTAGCCCCTGCCCCGCATATCCTCTTGTATGAAAATTGATACGATGACATTATCGTTAAAACGGGTGGTGAATGCCCACCCGAAGATTAAGTCACCCGCACTAATGATGAGAACTTCGGGGTCGTGGGTGACTGCTTCAGCAATCATCGAACCCACATAACCAAAAGATAACTGGAACATAGTATCAAAGGGAAGTTTGCTGAAACGAATTGCGCTAATGGTATACATCGGGCCTCGCTTTCGTACCATATAGGATCTAGTTAAATTGTTTTAATCCCTCAGGGAATCGGGGGTGAAAAAAGGCCCCGAAGGGCTTGGGGGTTAGTACCACCCAAAGATGAATGTGTGTGCGAATTCAGTGGGCAAATCTGCCTCGTTCTCACGGTCAACAATAAACTCTCTGAGATGATCCATGCCACCTGCTTCAACAAAAGCGCCAAAGTCCTTATCTTGCTGGCGGGTTAATAGGTTGACATTAACCCCTTGAAAAGATTTCAGTTTCTTAAGTGTTGCTGCGTCAATACGCTCAAGGGGAATCTGGTAGAATGCAGTGTCAAAAGAGTGCCAAACAATTAAAACGTATTTCATCGGCGCCTCGCTTTCGTATTCTATAGGATCAATCCTAATTATTTTAATGAGTCGGGCGCTGAGGGCAAAAGAAAAGGCCCCGAGGCCCTTGGTGCATATGTGTGTGGGTGTGTGTGGGGCTATAGAGTCATTAGATAGTCTTGGAGTGCCCGCGCTATGCTGTTAGGGGCACCCACGGGTCTAACCCCCCACACCCGTTGTTTCTCTTGTAAGGCAGCACCCGTAACCACCCCTTGCAAGGCCGCTAGGGCTTCCCAGTTCTTGGCCCAAGTAGCGTAAGACTTGGCCACCTCAGCCGTCATCCCCTCAGCGGCAAAAGACGCCATAATTGATTCCAGTTGAGCATGATAGGCATTCGCTGAAGCAGCAATAGAACTTTGCATGGTATCTCCCTTTGGTATATTATAGGATCGGGGGGTTTTATTATAACCCCCTAGAAGTCCCCTTCAAATCCGAATGACAAGAGTTGTTCTTTTGTTATACCATCAGCAATTGCTGCGTATATTGCCTTGCCCTCTTGATAATTAGCATGCGAGAAAGATAAGCTGTAGGATATGTCATCCGAACCCTCGAAGCTAATATGGTCGTGACTCAATGATACCAGAATCACGTCTTTACCACCATAAATGAAGGGCTGACAGTATGAAGCAAAATTCGGCTCAGGTGCGACAATTTTAAATTTATACCCCCTGATTGAAGCATGAATTAAATAGGAGTGAAGTTCATTGCATGCTAGGGGAAATTCTGCTTTAATCTGCTTACCAAGATGCATCATAGCTTTCTTTGACATCTTCATAAACTCTCCCTTGGTATACAGAAAGATCGGGGGTTTTTATTATAACCCCCCTAGGCCCTAGGGTCTATCTAACATTAATAATGCTAATGTTAAACTGGCCATCAGCCACGGGAACAAAATCCATGTCCACAGTTCCGATTAGCGTACCAATACCATGGTTGAAAATATCCAAACTCATTGCTTGCGGATTAAAGCCATGGCGCACGTATTGCTGGCAGATAAAAAGCCCCTTGTTAAGGGCCTCTCGATGCGCGGGGGCTAAGCTATCCCGATGAATCAGGGCTTGAATGGCAACGTCTGTAAGAGCTTGAGAAATTGATGGTGCTTTAACAGATGCCCCATAATAGTAGGGCCCTTCACACTCGGCCATCACCTTAACGGACGTGCCATTGCGTGGGTGCTTCTCAACCAAGCACACTAAGGCAGACACACGGTCACCTTCCCGATAAGCGACGTAAACTTCACTTTGGGGGATCTCTATCCATTTACCCTCATCGGATAGGATTGCATCACAGTTGACCGACTTCTTAACACTTGAAGCAATGATGGATTCAAACTCCAAGCCCCCCAATTCAATAGCCGCTTCGAGTGCGGTTTTGAAAGGCTTGGTAGATGAAAGGTAACCCATGGCAAACTCCCTTTGTTGTTGTGTTGCTGAAGTATAGGATCAAAGGATATTGGCGTCTTAACCCGTAGCGACATATAAACATCTTCTTTCGCACGCCATTCGCGCAGTGCACGGATAGCAAGGACAAAACCAATAAAGGCACATTCTTGTTCATCAGTCATTGTATCCCCTTATCCCCTTCAGCGGGGGCATTAAATGAGATCTTTTTATTTTTATATAACCCCTAGATCCCTAAGGGATAAAAAGCCCCTAGGGGCTAGGGATTCACTTCCCACAGTGGGGGCAACATCCCTTGGACTTTACTGCGTCACGGCGTTGCTTTTCAGCCAGCGCGGCAGCAAGCTGGTCGCTATACTTGCCGTATGATTCCCCCGTATAGTTGCACTCCATTGCATCCTGAATGTCGCGGATGGTCCACTCCAAGCTGGAATCATTTAAGCGGCGAAAGTAGTCTTGTGTTTGTGCCATTGTATTGCTCCCTTAAAGAAGATCCTTTTACTTTATTATAATCCCTGAAACCCTAGGGGGAAAAAAGCCCTAGGGGCTCACTCGGCCTCGCCGCCCCGTTGCATTAGCAGGCCGAGAACATCACCCACAATCAATGCCCCAAAATTAACAAAGCAAAGCCCCAAGATTAAAAAGATCATTCATCACCTCCACACTATAGGATCCTTTTATATTTCTATAACCCCGATCCCTAGGGGGAGGGATTAACCCGTACCTAGGGGTTAGGTGTACAGTTGCCCGTCATCCCCCACGTAGACGTCAACACAACCATACACCCTCGCGGCCTTTTGGGCCTCATGCATACCCACGTCAAAAAAGCCCGCCCCATGGCCGTTGCGGGATAGCGCGAAATAGTGCCCCGCTTGATCGTCACTTAGCCCCTCGTAAAGCCCCGCATGAAAGCGTTGGAATTCCTCACAGTCCTTTGCCGCTTTGTGCAAAAGCGCCTCAGACACAGTTGCCTCAGAATAAGCTTCAGTCTCATCATCTGAAGACCACACGAGTGCTTCAATATATGCTTGAGTGAAGGTGTCCAGTTTCATTTTTGCTCCCTTGGTGCTAAGAAAGATCTAAGTATTTTTATATAATCCCCCTAGCGCTGGGGGACAAAAAAGCCCCTAGGGGCCTAGAGTTACTTACCAAGCATATTGTCTAGCGCGTCTTCTAGGGCTTCATCGCCGAGAAAGCCCCCGCCCTCCTCGACCACGTCACCCTTGTCATTAAACACTTGGACGTAGTAGACGTCACCGTTCACGTAGGAACCGTAGACCGCCACTTCGGACTTAAGCCCCTTCAGTGCCAATTCACGCACTTGCTTAGTGATGCGCTTGACACCGTACACCTCCCGCACTTTTTCCTTGGACGCGGTGATGAAACCCACCTGCCCGCTATCCCAAGGGCAGCTAAAGGGCGAAGTGCTAAGCGCGATGTTGCCATGCACGTAGGCGTAGATGGGGAGCCCCAACACTTCATCACGTTCAATCGCCTTCTCAGCTTCAGCGACCGAAAGGTTCCCCTCTTGTATCGATATATGGCGAGACTTCTTGGTGACGATTGAACCCATGTTTTCAAATCCACGAGGAGACTCCGAAAGGTCATCATGGAAAACACGGGCGGTCAAACCATTGCGAGTAACAGTCTTGATTGCTTCCATTGCAGCTCCCTTGGTGGTAACCTATAGGATCAAAAGAAATTATTATAACCCCCAAACCCCTAGAAGAAAAAGAAACCCCGTCCCCTAGGGGTTCGGGCGAGGGGCTTCCTTTGCCGCCGCCTTAGCCTCAGCGACTGCTAACAGTTGACCCGTATACTTGCGCAGCATACGACGTGCGAGCCTTAGCTGCGTAGCACTCAGACGCTTGCCACCTAGCACACACTCAGCGAGCGACGAAGCGAAAGGGGCGTCTGAGGCATTAAAGCCGCAACCATTGCTGTGTTTTGTCATGCCCCCGCTGCGTTCATCAGCCGTTTGGCGTTGGTAGAGCACCACCAAAGCACGAGCCACCGCACGATCATTTACTTCCAAAAGACGAGCAATATCATCCCTAGTCATATATCCTCCCGCTTTAAGTAAAGGATCAAAGGATATTATTATAACCCCGAATCCCCTAGGGGAAAAGAAACCCCGAAGGGTCCCTAGGGCTAATCAACCATTGCTCGATCTTCGGGGGGCATGGTGACATCATGCACCCAACGCGCAAGGCCATAGCGGCGGCCGATAAGCAAGTACACGATCTCAGACACGGGATGGCCGATAAGGTTATGCAGGGTCCACTTGAAGCGTTCCATTAATATCCCCTTGGTTGGTGGTAAGAGTAAAGATCTAATGATATTTTTATAATCCCCCAATTCCCTAGGCGAAAAAGAAACCCCCGCCCTAGGGGTTATAAGTCTCTCTTTCGTTCCACGTCTGTAACTTCGACCTCGATGCCAAGCAATCGGGGCCATGCGCGTGACAGGATATAGGCGTCTTCGAACCCGATAAGCTTCGCCGCAGTGTGGAGATAAAAGTCCCCATGGCCATCGACCACCTTAGACTTCAGCACCTCACCGTTGGGCAGTGTGACGGTGACGGTGTGAACCGTGCAACCGATACGCTTTTGGAACAACCGTTTGGCGGAAATAGTGGTCCCCGACAACCTTCGAGCTAACTCGGCATCCCCTTGACTTTCGCCCGCCAAGACCGTGTTAAGTTTTTGGTTCTCGAATTCGGTGTTTTGTTGCATCTTATTTCCCCTTGCTGCATTAAAGGATCACTTCATATTTTTATAATCCCCGAAGGAATTTAAGAAAAAAAGCCCCGAAGGGCCGTTGCCTTAGAACCTATCGCCCACCAGATAGACTGATTCACCGTTACGCTTCACGAATGCCGTGGCTGCATTGCTGAACTGAAGGACATAGACACGGCGCCAACGGGTCTCACCCTCAAGTTGCACCTGAGTGCGGATAGGACTCCCGCCCCGTGTAGTATAGCCATCCCGTGTCATGCGAGGCATCGGGTTGCCATGCTCACGGGTGGCTGTCACGTTCGCATAAGTAAGGTTACGTTCGGTCATCGGGTGCTCCCTCGTTGGTGGTAACTTAAAGGATCATTTCACTTTTATTTAATAACGATTCCCTAGGGGGAAAAGAAAGCCCGTCTAACGGGGCAACGGGCGCACGGGGGTCGCAAAGGATAAATCCTCACCCATCTGCAGCCCCTCCCAGAAGTCTAAGGTCGACTCTACCGACGCAAAACCAAGGGGCGGTGCGCACTCATTATCCGCACACTTAAGGGCCTCAGCCTCAGTCATGATAAAGGCAGCACGGGCCTGAAAGCAGCGGCGAGCTATATATTGTCTCTTGTTCATGGTATCACCCTCCTCACTAAGGGATCTAATTATATTTCTATAATGCTAATTCCCCTAGGGGAAAAAAGGGGAAGCGATCCCCCCGTCACACTAGCGACCCGCTAAGCGAGCGCCGATGCTCGCCGCGTCCCCGATGTGCACCCGCCCTTTCTGAGACCCCTCGAGTGCCGAGAGAAAGGGGCAAAGCTCAACCAGCAACCGATGACGGTAAGCAGGCTTGCTGGGGATCATGCGGAAGGTGCGGCTACCCCCTAAGTGGTCTTTCATGGTGACGGTTCCAAAACTTGCGTCAGTCATCGAGATATATTGCTTAGTCATCGCAGCTCCCTCGTTCGTGGTGACATACAGGATCAATCCGTTTTATTATAATCCCCTAGGATATCAAGACAAAAAGGGGGACGAACCCCCACGCACCTCAGCGCGATCGTTTGTTACGCGTCTTGCGTAAAAGAGCGATGTCTTTGCGTAGAAGAGCAATCTCTTTCTTTAGAAGAGCGACATCAAGGGAGGCAAAAGACTTGGACATGGCGGCACTCCATTGCTTCATTGCCTTGTCCCACGCTTTTTCTCTCGCCTTATATGAGTCTTTCTTCGCTGCTTTTTTCTTTGTTTGAACGCCCATGTCATCACCCCTTTGTTGGCGGCCTGCATCGTGCTGGCATATAAAAGGATCTTTTGGTTTTATTATAATCCCCGAAACCCTAGGGTAAAAAAGGGGAAGCGATCCCCCAGCCGCCTAGTAGGGCCAGCAACCGCCACCCTCATCACGATCGGCGCAACTGTCGCACTGGTGGCCCTGCGCCTTATCGGCAGGCGTAAGGCGGTTTGGTTCCTTGCAAGTCGGGCAAGGAAGGTTGCGGGGGTTGCGCTTGCTCGCAGCGCGGAGGGCAGAACCAGCACGGGCAAACTTCATCTTAGTCATCGCAGCTCCCTTTGGTTGGTGGCAACTTAAAAGATCTTTTTATTTTATTTTAATCTTATCTTTTATTTACTCGGCGTTACGGGAGCGGGGGTTTTAGATTATAATAAATGTTCGGGATCAAACGTAGAATCAAAGCGGAGTCGTACCGCCTTCGGGGATCGCGCTAAACCCCCAGGGGAAAAAGGGTGCCTTTTTATTATTTACCCCTGGATGTCGGGATTAATTCGCTAAATAGTTATATGTTTCTCCTAGGGGGGTCTGTATCCCCTGGCATCTAAATCTCCCGTAATAATATCCCCTTAGGAAAAATGGTGCTTTTTGATATATTTCCCCTAAGGGTTTCGGGGTTAATTTAGTAAATAGTTATAGGGGAACCCCACGGGAAAAAGGGTGCCTTTTTGATTGGGACTAACTTAGTAAATAGTTATATGTTTCCCCTAGTTATTTGGATCCCCAGGTAGAAAAGGGTGCCTTTTATATATAAATCCCCTGGGGGACTATTAGAACTGGATTAACTTGGTAAATAGTTATATTGGTAATTCATAGGTAGTCTGGACCCGTGGTTGTATCTCCCGACCCCAGGGATTAATCTGCTAAATAGTTATAGGGAAACCCCCTGGTATCAGGTACTCCCGTATTATTCCCCTAGGTAGAAAAGGATGCCTTTTGATCTGGATTAACTTGTTAAATAGTTATAGGGGTATTCCTAGTTATCTGAGTCCCCCTGGTGTTTAACTACCCAGCAACAATATCCCCTGGAGGTCGGGATTAATCTGTTAAATAGTTATACTGGTAACCCCTAATGGTCTTGATCCCCTGTGGAAGTATTTCCAATATAGTATGCCCTATGGGAGCGGGAGTTATATAGGAAATACTTGTATTGTAATCCCTAGTGTGGACCCCTATGATCTGAGTCTCTCGTAATTTACCCCTGGGGGGAAGTGTGTCTTTTGGGGAGAATCAGTTAAATAGTTATAGTATTCCCGATTACAGTAGAATGCCTAGGGGGGTATGGTACGGGATTGTTATATGGGAATCCCTGGTATTATTGTACTCCCTAGGGTTTTGGAGGTATAGTGGGATTCTGGAATGTTATTAGGTATTTTGTTATTTATGCTCGGGTGAGTTATTCTTTGGGGGGTAGAGTATATTTATTAGATTTTTATATATTTCCCCGTTTTTCTGGAAGTTGGGGTGATATGGTAGTTCTTTCCTTTTGGGTAATGGGTGGGTGTTTTATATCCTGCGACCTATTATTTATTTTTACTTTTTATTTATTCTGGTAGCTGGGATTTGTTTTTTTGGGGGTTCTTTTACCTTACCCCTGGATTATTTGGGGTGTTTATTATAGCTCGGTTTATTTTGGTTTGTAGTATGGGTTTGGAATGATTTGGAAGTCGTTTATGGTAAGTGGTTGATTTATTATGTCGAAGCCATTCTCTGTGGTATAGTATGTCATATTTAGTTTTACTATGTGGGTTAGGTCGTTGAATTGAAACATGTCGAGGTATGGTGTTTTGGAATTATTCCGTACGGCGGCGATTAGTTGTGCGTCATAGTAGATATCGAATTGCATGGAATCTGGGATTGAGTTGGTCCATTTTATTTTGTTGTTGTTTCGTGATTGGAACCAGAGTCCGAAGTCGGTAATTTTCATAGGGGATCCTTTAGGGGTGGGGCGGCCTCTCGAATCCCTGGGGGCCGTGTACCAGTATTTGCCAGGGAATCGAGGACCCTTGTGGGCACTGGATATTATGGGGGTAGTCCATTCCAGTGGGGGTTGGGTATTATTTGAAAATCTTTGTTGGTAAGTTTTCGGCGCAGATCATATTCTCCTGAATAATTTGGTTTTAGGTCGATATTTAGTTTTATGATGTGCGGAGTATCCTGGTGGATCGATAGTTGGAAATTGGTATATTGTCGTCCTAATTGTATTCCGTCATAGTCGATTAGGAAAGCACATTTGGTAGTGGGTATAGTTTTAGACCATTTAAATACGCGGCCATCGGAAAGTTCTCCGAACCAGAGGCCCTTGTTGTAGGGGTTTGGAATGATTTCGAAGTCGTCAATGGTGAGGAGGCGACCTACATGATAGTCCAGTAAATTTTCTTCAACGCTGGGGATTTTCAATTTGATGGTGTGGGTAGTGTCACTAAATATTTGCAGGACGAAAGGGTAATTATCAATTTGGTATGCTATGCATTCCCCGTGGTAGAATATACCGAAGGACTGGTTTTGAGGGATTTCGGTGGACCAGTGATTGTTAGGTGATTGGAACCAGAGTCCGAAGTCGTATAATTTCATGGGGAGTCCTTATAATTGGGATTTGGGATGATTTCAAAATCGTTTAGGGTTAGGGTATCGATTTCGTAGGCGAAGATGTCATTAATAATGACTCGAGGAAATAGAGTGGGTGGATGCTTTAACTTTATCATGAATTTATCCTTTTCAGAAATATTTAAAACATTGTTGAATTTTGTACCCAGCCAGTTCCCGTCATAGTGTATCTGATAACTCAGGTGTTGAGGAATTGATGTGGTCCAGTGTCCGCGTTGAAAACCACCAAGTATCTGGAACCACAGGCCGAAGTCGTGTAATTTCATGGGGAGTCCTTATAATTGGGATTTGGGATTATTTCGAAGTCGTTAAGGGTGAGG
>JACCDQ011284215.1_pt1 | contig 11667 bp, 11 predicted proteins | sample 7446031 | NCBI WGS metagenome assembly JACCDQ01 (sample SAMN15323442, study PRJNA562643) | freshwater metagenome | isolation source: river surface water | place: USA:Blue River Watershed | collected 2017-08-17
GCCGAACTGCCAGAAGCCGTCTTCCTTGCCTTTGCCGGTCTGAGCGGCGATCACGCGCACGGCGCCGCTGTCGCTGATGGAGCGGGGGACGATGACCGCTTCGATGGTGAACCCGGCGGCGAGGTCGTCCGATTTGGCGCCGGGCGCGAAGAAGGGGCGGCGATGGCCGGCGGTGAACTGCGCGCCTTGGCCGTCGCGGAAGGGGACCTTCTCCGGCTGGAAGTCGCGGGCGATCGCGGCCGTCACCACCGCGGAGGCGCGCTGGCCGCGGACTTCATCGAGGAAGGCGGAGGCGCGCTTGGCTTCCGCGGCGGAGGGCGCACGGGCGAAGAGCAGCTGATAGATCCGGCGGACCTGCGCGGCCTCGTCGCCCGGGGCGTCGGCGATCACGCGGCGGGCGAGGGTCTCGCCGCGCTTGAGCATGAACGGGCTGTTGAGGAGCAGGAGCGACTGGATGGGCGTGGTGGTCACGTCGCGCGAGGACGCGCTGCTGAACCACTGCGGCGCGTCGAAGATGTCGGCGAGCGGGTCGCGGTTGTTGCGCATGATGCGCGTGAAGATGCTGCGCACGGGCTCGCCGTAGATGACGCTGGGGCCGGCCTGCTTCTCGGCCTTGAGGTCGCCGCAGGCGGCGTAGATCGCGTCGCGGATCTGCTCGGCTTCGAGACGCTGCGGCTGGAAGCGCCAGAGCAGGACGTTCTGCGGGTCCTTGAGCTGGCCTCGTGCGACGTCGGGGTGCTGGCTGGAACGGCGGTAGGCGGCGCTGGTCACGAGGAGGCGCGTCATCGCCTTCTGATCCCAGCCCTTGGCCATGAATTCGTCGGCGAGCCAGTCGAGGAGTTCGGGGTGGGAGGGCGGTTCGCCGAGGTTGCCGAAGTCGCTGGCGTACGGCGTGAGGCCGCGACGGAAGCAGAGCTGCCAGAGGCGGTTCATCGCGAGGCGCGCGGTGAAAGGGTTGGACTTGTCGGTCAGCCAGCGGGCGAGCGTGGCGCGGCGTCCGGTGGAGCTGCCGTCGGCGACGGGCGTGATGTCGGCGGGCGGCGCGGGATACTGCGAGCTCAGCACCGTGAGGAAGGCCGGGGGGACGACGGTTCCCTTCTTCGGGATGACGGCGTCGAGGCCTTGGGCGCCCGTCTCGCGGACGGAAAGGACGTGGGGCGGTTCGGCCGGCTTGAGCTTGTCGTGCTCGGCGAGCTTACGCTTGAGGTCGGCGTGTTTGACGCTGTCCGCGCCCTTGATGGAGCGGTCGAGGCGGGCGTATTCGTAGTCGACCTGCCGCCAGGCGAGGGCGGCGACCTGCTTCTCGTAAGGCGTGCGCGCGGACTCCGGCTTGTTGATCATCTCCTGGACGTCGTCCGGGAACATCTCGACGGCCTTCTTGGTGGCGTTGTCGCGGTACTTCTTCTCGAGCGCGGCGATCTCGGCGCGGATTACTTGCGTCTCTTCCTCCCATTTCGCCAGCTGGCGCGCGTGGTCGGCGGCCTGCGCTTCGGTCCAGGCGATGCGGTCCTCGACCGGGACGATGTTGTTGAAGAAGCTGCGGAGGGCGTAGTAGTCGCGCTGCAGGATGGGGTCGAACTTGTGGTCGTGGCAGCGCGCGCACTGCATGCCGGCGCCGAGGAAGACGTCGCCCGTGGTGTCGGTGACGTCGTTCAGGATGTTCTCCCACTGGCCGCGCGCGTCGCGGTTGTTGTATTCGTAGATCCAATGGCGGAGGTAGCCGAGGGCCGTGAGCGCGTCGGGGTCGCCGGGGAAGAGTTCGTCGCCGGCGATCTGCTCCTGCACGAAGCGGTCGTAAGGCTTGTTCTCGTTGAAGGCCTTGATGACGTAATCGCGGTAGCGCCAGGCGGTGGGACGGAAGTCGTCGATGCGGAAGCCGTCGCTGTCGGCGTAACGCACGAGGTCGAGCCACGCGCGGGCCATGCGCTGTCCGTAGGCGGGCGAGGCCAGCAGGCGGTCGACGAGCTTGTCGTAGGCCTTGGGGTCGTTGTCCTGGACGAACGCGGCGACCTCCTCGGGCGAGGGAGGGAGTCCGGTCAGGTCGAAGGTCACTCGGCGGATGAGCACGGCGCGCTCGGCTTCGCCGGAGGGCGTGAGGCCTTCCTTGGCGAGGCGGGCCTCGAGGAAGCGGTCGATCGGGTGGCTGGCGGCGCCGGCGGGAAGTTCGGCGCGTTTGATCGGCTGATAGGCCCACCAAGCCTTCTCCTTCGCGCCGATCGTGCCCGGAAGGTAGCGTCCGGCGACAGGCGCCTTGGTGCGGCTCTTCGGCCAGGCGGCGCCGGCTTTGACCCAGGATTGAAGCAGGGCGACTTCTTCCTTGGTCAGGCGGTCGCCCTTGGGGGGCATCATCACGTCCGGGTCGGTCGAGAGGATGTTCTTAAGGAAGAGGCTGGCTTCCGGGTCGCCGGCGACGAGGGCGGCGCCGCCGTCTCCGCCCGTGGTCAGTCCCGCCAGGCTGTCCATGACCAGGCCGCCCTTGTTCTTGCCTGCGGCATGGCTGTGGCACTTGAAGCAGCGAGCATCCAGAAGGGCCACGGCCTTCTCGGCCTCGGCGTCATCGGCGGCATGCACCAGGCCGGCGGATGAGGCCAGCAGGCAGGCGGCGGACAGGCTGAGCAGTCGCGAAGACATTGGGGGAGCACTCTTTATGAGTGCTTTCGATTGAGACTGCAAGCCGCCGCCGTTGGTTCCTAGCGGACGCTCTTTTTCCAAGCCGGGTATTCCTTGGCGAGAAGGTCCCGGGCGTATTCGCCGAACCAGCTGTAGCCATTGCGGCGCTCGTGGCCGATGTCCGCGAGCTTGGGCTTGGGGACGCCGTCACGGTCGCAGACATAGGGCTGACCGGTCTTCAGGTCGTAGAAGCGGGCCCAGAGGTCAGGTGCGGCCGCATCCGGCACCATCACGAGATCCTTGCTGCCGAGCAGGTTCTTCCTGGTCTCCAGCCGCTGTCCTTTGACGCGGTGGGCTTCGAACCAGGCGACGGCCCCCTCGACGGAGGCGCGGACCTCGGCGGAAGGGTTCTCAAGGCTCATCAGCAGGCGGACGATCCCGACGGACTCGCTGCCGCTGAAGGAGGGGAGTTCATAGGCGCGCGCCTTGGCCGGGGCGAAGGTCTTCTCGTCGTGCTGCGCGCACCAGACGGTCGGCTTGCCGTCGACGAAGATCTGGCACTTCAGGATGCATGCGATGCCACGGTCGAAAGACTGGCGGCAGGTTTCGCGCTGCTTGGCTTCGACGAACGCATAGCGGGCGTCGCGACCGACCTCGCGGACGAAATCCAGGACACGCACCATCGCGCCGTCGTTGTAGGTGATCCGGTCGTAATAGCTCCGGCCGCGCAGCGGGAAGAACTGCGGCCAGCCGCCGTTCGGGTATTGCGCCTTGAGGACATACGCCAGGCCGCGGTCGAAGGATCTGCGATAAGGTTCCGCCTGGGTCGCGTTGACCATGCGGGCCATGTAGCGCAGTTCGTCGACCGTGCCTTTGTTATCGAAGGTGGGCTGGAGCTTCGCGCGGTCTCCGTCGTAGGGTTTGCTCACCGTGTCGGTGTTCTTCGGCCAGCCGCCGGCGTCCGCCTGATAAGTGAGGACGATGTCGGCGATCTTCCTGGCCTCCTCGGAGGCATACCAGGCGTCGGCCTTCTTCAGGTAGCTGCGCACGCTGACTTCGGCCTGAAGGCGCGGGAGCAGGGCCAGAAGCGCGAGGAGGAGCAGGGTGGGACGCATCGTGAAACGGGGTAGGGGTAGGGAAAGGGGTAGGGGTGGGGGAGTAAATGACGGAAAGCGGAGGAGGCATCCTGCAAATCGGCAGGGCTGTTGCGGTTGTCTTGGGGGGATTTTTACTTTCTGCTCTGAGGGTGCCGTCGTCGCTTCCGTTCATCCTCGCCTCCGCTTCGCCACGCCGCACCGAACTCCTCCGGGACGCCGGCCTGCCTCACCGTGTCGTCGTGGCCGCGGTGACCGAACACGAGGATCCGTCGACCGATCCGGCGAAGATGGTCCTGCATAACGCCCGCCTGAAGGCCGCGGCGGTCTCCCGCCTCCATCCCGATGCGCTTGTCCTCGGTTCCGACACCACCGTAGCCCTCGGCGACCAAGCTTTGAACAAACCGGCCGACCTCGCCGAATCCCGTGCGATGCTGCGCAGCCTTTCCGGCCGCGAGCATACCGTGCACACAGGCGTCTGCCTGCTCTGTCCTTCGCTGGGCATCGACGAGTCGCACGACGTGACCGCCTGGGTCCGTTTCAATGTTTTGTCTGAAGACGACATCACCCGCTACCAGTCCTTGGTGAACACCTTGGACAAGGCCGGCGCTTACGGCATCCAGGAGGGCAGGGAGATCATCATCGACGATTACCAGCGTCCCATCTCCACGATCATGGGATTGCCGGTCGAATTCGTGAAGGCCCGGCTCGCTTCCCTGGGTGTCCTGGAAAGGATCACCGCATGAGGTTCTGGCTCCTCTTCCTGTCCGTCCTCGCCGCCGCGCAGACGCCTGTCGTCAGCGGTGACGCCGAGCTGACCGGCCTCATCGGCGGCAAGCCTTTGGTCATCCGTACGACCAGCCGCCTGGCCGGCGCCATCGATTCCGTGAAGTGGGATGGCGTGGAGTTCATCGACTCGCACGACCATGGCCGTCAGCTCCAGTCGGCGATCAACGCCGACGTCGACGGCGTCTTCCACGTCGAGTGCTACAACCCGACCGAGGCGGGCTCGGTCGCCGACGCCCTCGGGCCCAAATCCACCAGCCGCCTCGAGGCCCTTTCGGTCAAGGACGGCGTCCTGACCACCCGCACCCGGATGGCTTACTGGCTGCCGCCGGGTTTCAAGTCCGGCGGGCATCCCGCGCAGAACACCGAACTCGTCTCGAACCATGTCCTCACGAAGCAGGTGCGTATCGGTCGCCCGGGGACGGACCACGTCCTCGATTACAAGGTGACGTTCACGGTGCCCGGAGACCGTCCGCATAAGTATCTGCAGTTCGAAGCCCTGACGGGCTACATGCCGGCGATGTTCAGCGAAGAGCATCGCTTCGACGCGAAGACCGCGACGCTCGTGCCGGTGCCCCGCGGCAACGGCGAAGTCCGTGATCCGATCGTGCTCTCCACGCCTTCGGGTTCCCATGCCATGGGCGTCTTCACGCCGGACCGTCCGCCCGCCGGCCAGCCGTCCGTCGGCTACGGACGCTTCGAGTTCGAACACGAGAAGGTCGTGAAGTGGAACTGCGTCTTCCGCCGCCGTCAGGCCGAGCCGATCAAGCCCGGCGACTATTCCTTCCAGCTGTATGTCGTGATCGGCACCCGCGAGGACTGCCGTCGCGCCCTGGCCGACCTTTCGCGGGAGTTCGCCGGCCGATAATCAGGCCGACCTACGCTTGAAGTCGTCCGGGTCGTCCCTAACTTCGGGGCGTGCGTCCCGACGAGCCCATCGACCTGCGCGCCGCGGCCTTCGCGGCGGTGGCGTCGCTCGGCCTGCACCTGCTCCTGCTCTGGGTCCTGCCGGACTCCTTCCGGCAGGCCGCCGCCCTCGTCCGTCCGGTGGAGGTGATGACCGCCCCGGTGAAGATCGACGAAGCGCGTCTGCCGGCCAAGCTGCGGTTCGCCGAGACGAATCCCCTCGCCAACCAGGCCGTGCCCAAGACGGAGACGTTCACTTCCTCGCGTAACCAGACCGCGGCCCAGCCGGTCCCCGAAAAGAAGCCGACCAACTCCGCCTTGCCGAAATCCGCCGGCACTTCGCCCGAGATCCGCCTCGCCCAAGGCAAACCCCGTTCGATCGACCAGTCGCAGGCCCAGCCCACGCCGGCTCCGGTCATTTCGATGGCCGGACCTAAGTCCGCCCCGCCGCCCGGTCCGGGCAAGTCCTCCGCCAAGCCTGTGGCGAAGGCCGCGCCGGCGCCCGTCGCGGCCGATCCGGATCGCCCTCGCGCTTCGATCCCTTCCGGTACGGCCGGCCTGCTGCTGCGTAATTCCGTGGGCGTGAACCGCGCCGGCGCGGTCGCCATCGACGCCCGCTTCAGCCAGTATGGCGACTACACCCAGCGCATGCTCGAGGCCATCCAATCGAGCTGGTGGAGCATCATCGAGCGCTCGCAGTTCGAAGGCGTCCAGCGCGGCCGCGTCACGGTGCGCTTCCGCCTGCATCGCGACGGGACGGTCACCGACGCCGTGATCCTCAGCAACGAGGTCACCCGCGTGATGTCGCTGGCCTGCAAGGACGCCGTGATGGCGCCGGCGCCTTACGACATCTGGCGGGCGGATATGGTCGCCTTGTACGGCGAGAGCGACATGGTCACGATCAACTTCTATTACCGCTGATGACGCTCCCGACAGATTGGATCCCCTTCGGACGCGGCGTGCGCGCGGTCGCCACCCATCCCTGCGGGCTGATCGCCGTCGCGAAGCCGGACGGCATCCTTTCGCACCCTAATCCCGGCGAGGTGGCGGAGAAAGGCACGATCCTGATCTCCGGCAACTACTCCCTCGAGGAGGAGGCCTTCCACGTCCGTGACGGTCAGGGCGGCATCCGCCGCGTCTACCTGCTCAACCGTCTCGACTCGCCGACGAGCGGCGTGCTGCTCCTCTCGCTCGACGTCGGCGTGGCCGACGTGGTGCGCAAGATGTTCGCGCGCTCGCAGGTCTCGAAGCAATACGTGGCCCTCATCCGCGGACGCGGCCTGCGCACCCCGCGCGGCACCTGGCAGGATCAGCTTTCCAAGTCCAAGGGCCCCGGCGGCGGCGTGCGTTCCGAGACCGGCTCGGGCGCCCCGGCCGTCACGGTCTACCAATGGCAGCGCGCCGCAGGCGGCACGCTCCCGCTCTCGCTCATCCGCCTCGAGCCCCGCACCGGCCGCACCCATCAGCTGCGCGTGCAGACCGCCGCGCACGGCCATCCCATCCTCGGCGACCGCACTTACGGCGACTTCGAGTTCAACAAGGCCGTCGGCACGGCGCGTGGCTTCAAGCGGCTCTTCCTCCACGCCGAGACCACGCAGCTGTCCTTCGACTGGCAGGGCGCCAAGGTGGAGTTCAAGGCCGTGGCCCCGATGCCCGATGAGTTCACGGAAGCCTTGGCCGCCGAGGATGACGAGACTCCGGGCAAGGGACCGAAAGGTCCGCGTCGCGACGCCGGCACGCCGATCTCTCCGCGCCTGCGCATCCGGCTCTGATTCCGTCCATGGCTTCCGCCTTCCAGCTCACCGAAGTCCGCGGGCCTGAACTGGAGCCTTGGATCGACGTGCTGGGCGGCCTGCGCATCGCGGTCTTCCGAGAATTCCCTTATCTCTACGAAGGCGACCTGAAGTATGAGCGCGAATACCTCCGCACCTACCTGAGCTGCCCGCGCAGCCTCGTCGTCTTCGCCCGCGACGCCGCCGGGCGCGCCGTCGGCGCGACGACGTGCATGCCGATGGCCGACGAGACCGAGGGCTTCCGCGGTCCGTTCGAGCGCGCCGGCGTGCCGACCGACGATGTCCTTTATCTCGGCGAGAGCATCGTGTTGCCGGAGTTCCGCGGAGGCGGGCTCGGCGTTGAGTTCTTCGCCCGCCGCGAGGCGCATGCCCGCCGTCTCGGCCTCACCACGACGGCCTTCTGCGCGGTCGACCGGCCCGCCGATCATCCTGCCCGCCCCGCCAACCATCGCCCGCTCGACGCCTTCTGGACGAGGCAGGGCTACCGCCGCCGTCCGGAACTGCAGGCGGTTTTCCCTTGGAAGGAAGTCGGCGAAGAACAGGAATCTCCCAAGACGCTCACCTTCTGGACGAAGACATGGACCGCCTGACCCTCGCCTTGCTGACCTTCGACGTCGGCGTCCCCGCGGCCTCGCCTGATGCCTTCGCCGATCGCGTCTGCGCGCAGGTGCGCGAGGCCTGGGACGACGGGGCCGACCTCGTCGTGCTCCCGGAATTCCTCTGGATGGGCCTCGAGCCTTTCGTGGCGCAAGACGACAAGCTTCGCGGCGTCGCCGGGCTGTTCTGGGACGACCTCTGGCCGCGCATCGCGCCGCGTCTTTCGCAGGCCGACAAAGGCGTCGTGCTCGGCACCGTGCCTTTCCTGGGTTCCGACGGTCAGCTGCGTAACCGCGCCCCGATCTGGGACGGCGCCGCCTTCCGCCATCAGGACAAGCTTCACCTCACGCCCTGGGAATCCGCCTTCGTCGGCGGAGAGGGCGTCGGCCTCTGGTCTTTCCGCGGCGTGCGCTGCGTCGTCGTCATCTGCCTCGACGTCGAGATCCCCGAGCTCGCCGCGCTCCTGCGAGGGCGGGGCGTCGAGCTCATGCTCGTCCCCAGCGCGACCGAGACCCTGATGGGGGTCGAACGCGTCGGGCGATGCGCCGACGCCCGGGCCGTGGAGCTCGGCTGCCATGTCGGCGTCTGCCACCTCGTCGGCCGGACCACCTCCGTGCTCATCGACGAGAACATCGGCCGCGCCGCGGCCTTCGCGCCTTCGCAGGCGGCGTTCCGCGACGAACCGCGTCACCTCGCCACTCCTGTCTGCACGGAAGGCGACCACGCCCTCACCGTCGACGTGGACCTCGCGCTCCTGCGCCGCCATCGCGCGACGCCCGGCGAGACCGATCCGTCCAGGCTGAGCGCCCGTCCGCTCCGAATCCTTTCCTGACCCATGCACCCCCTCATCCGTCAATACTACCAGACCTTCAACTCCGGCGACCGCGAGGCGCTCCTCGCGCTCCTGCATCCGGATGTCGTCCATGAGATCAACGAAGGCGGCGTCGAGGTCGGGATCCCGGCCTTCCGCGCCTTCCTCGGCCGCATGGATCGTTCCTATCGCGAACAGGTGGAGGACCTGGTGGTCTTCGCCGGTCCGGACGCCAGCCGCGCCGCCGCCGAGTTCTACATCCGCGGCGAGTATCTCAAGACGGACGAAGGGCTCCCGCCCGCCACCGGACAGAAGTACCACCTCCGCGTCGGGGCGTTCTTCGAGATCAAGGACGGCAAGGTCGCCCGCGTCTCGAATTATTACAACCTCAGCGCCTGGATGCGGATGGTCGGCGCCTGAGGGGCGCGGCCGCCGGCGGCTTCGGGCGACGTTTCTTAGGTCGTTTCCGCCACCAGCCTTGCGCCAACCGCGCAATACGCAGGCCGCCTCGATTGCGGTTTGCTTCGTTTCGGCGGGGCGGCTTATTTCACGGGCGACGGCAACCCCGCCGCCCCTATGAATCCCGTCTACGCCGCCCTGATGGTGCTGCTGCTTGCCGCTTTGGCGGAGGGCCTGCATGCGCGTCGCGTGCGTGTCGCCGCCCGGCTGGCGTTCGGGCCTGAGGGCGCCGCCCGGGGATGGACCGTGGTCGCGCCTTTCCTGCGCTGCCTCGCGCTCGCCGCCTTCGCCTGGGGCCTGGCCGTGATGTGGCAGCTTCACCAGGCGGCCAAGGACGGCAAGCCGGCCGAGACCGCGGAGCCGACCCGGCTGATCTTCGTGGCCGACCTTTCCCCGAGCATGTATCTCAAGGACGCGGGACCGGAAGGGAAGGTCACTCGCCAGCAACGCATGCGAGAAGAGGTCGAAGCCGTGCTCATGCGCGTCGGCGGCGATCTCCGTTACGGCGTCGTCGGCTTCTACACCGAGGCGCGCTCCGTGGTCATGGACGCCCGCGATCCGGAACTCGTACGCAACGTCTTCGACGGACTGCCCGTCCAATACGTGATGAAGCCGGGTTCGACCGATCTCGGCGCGGCGATCAACGAGGCGGTCAAGGTCGTCGCCGGGCTGCCTGAGCAGACGGTGCGGCTCGTCATCTTCACCGACGGCGACACCGTGCCGCTGCAACCCATCCTGCCGCGTCCGAAATCCGTCCGTGACGTGCTCGTGCTCGGCGTCGGCGATCCGCGCAAGGGCACGTTCATCGCCGGCCACCAGTCGCGTCAGGACGCCGAGGTGCTCGCGAACGTCGCCCGCGCCCTGCGCGGCGCCTACTACGACGTGAACGAAAAGCACCTGCCCACGGACGCGCTGGGCGATCTCGTCCGCCGCACGCCTCCGCCGAAGACGGGACTCGACCTGGCCGGGATGGCGGTGCTGGCCATGCTGCTGGGGGCCGCGGTGCTGGCCCTCCTGCCGGTGGCCTTGCAATACTTCGGGAGCGGCTGGAAGGTCGTCCGTCGCGGTCCCGCCGGGGAGGGCGCCGTCCGATGAGGAAGTTCTTCACGCTGCTCTGGCTGCTCTTTCCCGTCGGCGTGGTGTATTATCACTTCAACGAAGGCCAGACCCAGCTCGCCCGCGAGGCGGCGCGCGACCAGCTGCTGAGCATCCGTGAACGCGAGCGCGCCAAGGAGCCGGACTGGCCGACGATCGTCGAGGAGTATGACAAGCTCGCCGCCGCGCTGCCGCCGGGCGAGAGCCCGACCGTGCGGCATCAGGTCAGGCTGGCGAAGGCCAAGGCGAAGGTCGAGATGCTCGATGTCGCCGGCGCCATCAACGACCTCTCGCAGCTGCTCAAGGAATCCGCGGCCGTCGACGGCGAGGATGGCGCGACCACGCGCGCGATCCGCGAGACGCTCGGCAAGGCTTACTTCTACGCGACCTCGTTGTTGAAGGCCAACGGCGCGACCGAAGAGGAGTGGCGTCCTTACGCCGAACGCACCCGCCAGGTCTTCCGCTATCTCGCCGAACACCAGGATCCGGCCGCCCTCGCCGATTACGAACGACGCGTCGAGGCGGAGTTCGCCCGTTCCGTCCGCCAGAATTCCCTATGAAGACGATCCTCCTCTTCTCCCTCGGCGTCGTGTGCGCCGCCGCCCAGGAAGCTCCGGCGCCGGCCGCCGTCGAAGGCGTCCGCGGCGTCCGTCAGGAAGGCTCCGGCAAAGTGAAGGAGATCGACCCCGCCACCAAGATGGTCGCGCCCACCACCGTCCAAGGCGTCGAGAAGGTCGACGGCGTGAAGGTCCCCGGCGGCGCCAAGCCCGTCAAGCAGGCGCCCCCGCCCGCCTCCGTGACGGCGACCGCCAAGCCCGTGCAGGGTGCCGACGCCAAAGCCCCGCCGCCTCCGCCGCCGACGAAAGGTCTCGTCGGCGCCGAGGGCGTGAAGCCTCCCGAAGGCGTCAAAGGCGCCGGTACCAAAGGCACCCCGCCGCCTCCCGCGCCGAAGGGCGTGGAGGCCGTCAAAGGCGTGAAACCTCCGGAAACGGTCAAGGGCGCGGGATCGAAGGCCACGCCGCCGCCCCCGCCCGCCAAGGGCCTCGCCGGCATCAATGGCGTCAAGGCGCCCGAGGGCGTGAAGCCCGCCGCCGGCGGCATCAAGCCCGTCGAAGGCGTCACCGGCATCGGCGCCGGCAAGCAGCAGAACCTCGAGGCCGCCCTGCAGGTCGAGGCCGCAGGCAAGCCCGAGCCGAAGAAGGCCAAGGCCGCCGCCGCGCTGCTCGCGGGACCTGAGCCGAAGGGCAAGCCGACGAAGACCGATGACCGGAAGGTCTTCGAAGAAACCCGCAAGATCCCCGACAACGGTTCGTGAACCCTTTACATAAAACACCATGAGACTCCTCCGTCCGTTCCTCTGCGCCGCGCTCGCGTGCGCCGCGACGCTTCCCGCCCAGCAGGCCGCGCCGCTCGACGCCAAGACGCAGCAGCAATACGAACGTCTGCTCCGCCATCGTTACTCCCGCGAGCTCAGCGAGGTCTTCGCCGCGATGGAGAAGTCCGCCCGACCGGACGC
>JACCDQ010031369.1_pt1 | contig 11666 bp, 8 predicted proteins | sample 7446031 | NCBI WGS metagenome assembly JACCDQ01 (sample SAMN15323442, study PRJNA562643) | freshwater metagenome | isolation source: river surface water | place: USA:Blue River Watershed | collected 2017-08-17
TGGCATCGACCTCGATCTCACCGGTCGGGAGGTTCTTGTTCATCATGTCGGCCGGGCGCGGCTCGACCTTGCCGGTGATGCCGATGACCGACTCGTCCTTCAGCTGGGCGGCCTGCTCGCGCAGGGCGGAGTCGAACTTCACCTGGGTCACGCCCTCGCGGTCGCGGAGATCGACGAAGATGATGCCGCCGTGATCACGGACGGAATCAACCCAGCCGGCGAGCGACACGGTCGCGCCGAGGTTGGACTTGGTAAGCTGGCCACAGTGATGGGTGCGAAGCATAGGGACGGAACGCCGAACAAAACGACCCGCGCCCCCGGGGAGCAATCAGAATTTCCCGTCGTATGACAGAGGCGCAAGGCCGGTAGCAGTCAGCCTTCCCTCATCCCCCTCGAAATGACTGCAGGAGCCAGCTTGCAGGTGGCAGGCAGCGACGCCTAAATCGCCTGCAAGCAGGCTCCTACACCCCTCCGCCCCACACCATGAAATCCGCCATCAATGCCAAGCTGTCCGTCCTCATGTTCCTGCAATTCTTCATCTGGGGAGCGTGGTATACCTCGATCGCGGTTTACATGACGGCTCAGGGCATGGGTAGCCTGACGCACTGGCCTTACACGGTGAACCCGCTGGCGGCCATCGTGGCGCCGTTCTTCCTCGGGCTCGTGGCCGACCGTTTTTTCGCCACCGAGAAGGTTCTCGCCGTGCTGCACCTGCTCGGCGGCGCGGTGTTGCTCGCCGTGCCGCAACTGGCCGGCAATCCGACCGCCTTCATCCTTGGTCTGCTGGTTTACAACCTCTGCTACATGCCGACGCTCGGTCTGGCCAACTCCCTCGCCTTTCACCACATCGAGGACCAGGAGAAACAGTTCCCGCGCATCCGCGTGTTTGGCACCGTCGGCTGGATTGTGGCCGGGCTTGCGGTGTCCTTCGTGCTCGGCAAATTCGTCGGCGGCGCCGCGGAGGGAACCGCCGCTCCGCTCACGACTGCGGGCGTCGCGTCGCTGCTGCTCGGCGGCTTCTGCTTCACCCTGCCCCACACGCCGCCTTCGGCCAAGGGTAAGCAGGTTTCATTCGGCTCCATCCTCGGACTCGACGCCTTTCGCCAGCTCGGCAGCGGTCCGTTCTACGTTTTCCTGCTCAGCTCGTTCCTCATCTGCATCCCGCTGGCGGCCTACTACAACTTCACGCAGCTCTTCCTGGGCTCAGTGGGCCTGACCAGCGTCGCCGCCACCCAGACGCTCGGTCAGATGTCGGAGGTCGGCTTCATGCTCCTGATGCCAGTCTTCTTTGCCCGGCTCGGCGTGAAGTGGATGCTCATCGTCGGCATGGGCGCGTGGGTCGTGCGCTATGCGCTCTTTGCCCTTGGTGCCCCCGACCAAGTGCAATGGATGGTGATCGGCGGCATCGCGCTGCACGGCATCTGCTACGACTTTTTCTTCGTCACCGGTCAGATCTACGTGGACAAGAAATCCTCCCCCGCCGTCCGCGGCCAGGCGCAGGGCATGCTCGTGCTCGTGACCTACGGCGTCGGCATGCTCATCGGCGCCCAGATCGCCGGCCGCGTCTATAACGGCTTCCTTGGCTCCGCCACCGCGCTTACTCAGGCCCAGTGGCAGTCGTTCTGGTGGATTCCCGCAGCCTTCGCCCTCGGCGTGCTGGTGCTCTTTGCCCTGCTTTTCCGCGACAAGACGGCGGATGGAAAGTAACAAGTCTCAGGTGCCAAGCATCAAGGTTTCGCCCCTGTTGCTTGCCCCTCAAGGAATCCAAGTTCGCAGAAACTTTCGCGCGTGCGTTAACGAGCGTTTCCGGTCTTCGAGGCTGCCCTCGTAATCTTTGTCCTCCACCTCGACCACGACCGGACCCTTCCAGCCGACTTCGCGCAACGTGGTGAAATAGCGCCCCCAGTCGATGTCGCCTCGACCGGGCAGCTTCGGGGTGTGGAACGTAAGCGGGTTGGCCAGGATGCCGTGCTCGTCGAGCTTCTCGCGGTGCACCTTCGCGTCCTTCAGGTGCAGGTGGTGCAGCCGGTTCGTAAACTCCCGGAGCGGTTTCACGTAATCCATCTGCATCCACAGCAGGTGCGACGGATCGTAGTTCAGGCCGAAGTTCGCGTCGGGTATGATCTCCCACATCTTCCGCCAGAGCGCCGGCGAATACGCCAGGTTCTGCCCCTTCGGCCATTCGTCGTGGGTGAAATACATCGGGCAGTTCTCAATGCCGATGGCCACGCCGTGCTCGGCGGCGAACTTCACCAGCGGCGGCCAGACCTCCGCGAAGAGTTTCAAATTCTCGACTTCGTTGAGAAGCTGGTTGCGTCCGACGAAGGTGTTCACGTTGCGCAACCCCAGCCGCTTCGCCGCAACGATCACCTTGCGCAGGTGTTCTCGGAAGAACGCCGCGCGCTCGGCATCGGCGTCCATGGGGTTCGGGTAGTAACCGAGCCCGGAGAGAAACACCCCCTGCGCTTTGAGGAACGCGTTCACCGCCGCCGCTTGCGTATCCGTCAGCGTGGCGACATCGAGGTGCGTGACCCCCGCGTAGCGCCGCTCCGCCTTGCCCATCGGCCAGCAGCAGAGCTCGACGCACTGGTAATCGGCCTGCTTCGCGAACCGAATGACATCCTCGAAACCCAAGTCGGGCAGGATCGCGGAAACAAAACCGACAGGATTCATGCGGCGAGCGTGCTCAGATCTTCACGTGCGCGAGCAGCGCCCGTTCCTCTTCCGGAGGCAGCGGCTCGCCATTGGTCTCGAGAATGCGCCGCGCCAGCGGTTCGAGCTGCTCGGCCGGCACCTCGACGACTCCGATGCCGTCGCGCCACTGGATGATGGGGAGCCCCCAAGATTTGTTTTCCAGCACGACTCTCGCGTAGGCCCGACGCATCGCACGCATAGACGCACGCGTCTCCCAATCATAGGTCATGGCCTGCGACTCCTCCACGCGGTCTGTCGGCTTGTCGGACATGATTTTCAAGCTAACTGCGGCCTCAATCCGCACAAGTCTCGAAACGTCTGAGACCTTGAGCACGCCATCTCGTTCAGAGACGACCAAGTGGGGGGTCTGGCCGGTGTTGTCGTAGATGCGCAGTCATGCACCAACGGCCGGTAGTGCTCCAGCAGCAGTCGCAGCCCTTTGCCGAAGCGCCGCTGCTGCACGTCATCCGGAATGTCACGCCCGCCTTTCTTTACCCGCTGTTTCACTCGCTGGCGGGTGATATCCAGGTTGGAAATCCACAGGTAATCCAGGCGGATGCGGTAGCCCGCCTCCTTCATCTCGCGCAGCAGATGCGTGTAGCCAAAACCGGTTAGCGTGGTCTCAAAGGAGAAATCAGCCCGGCGCTCAAAAAGGTCGCGCAGGCGCTTGAGCATGATTCGGCCCGCCTCGAAGGCCACCGTGTCAGGCGCGAACGGCGACAGCCCCGCTGCGATCAAATCCGCGTTCACGAATTCGCGGCAGCGCATTTCCTGCGGCAGGAAGTCTCGCACATAAGTGGATTTCCCCGCCCCGTTCGGCCCGGCGATGATGAAGAGGTCCGGCATCGCGGTGATTCGACGCGATGCCGGAGCGAACGTCAACGAGCCCGCTCAGCCTGAAATCAGGCTCTCGCCGGTCATCTCGGCCGGCTTGGGCAGGCCCATGAGGTGAAGGACGGTGGGCGCGATGTCGGCGAGACGGCCGCCGCTGCGCATCTTCGTCTTTCCGGCGGCAAGTCCCTCGCCCACCGCAAAGACCTCGACGAGATTCAGCGTGTGCGCGGTGTGCGGGCCGTTGACGGTCGGGTCCCACATCTGCTCGGCGTTGCCGTGGTCGGCGCAGACGACGGCTTTGCCGCCTTTCTGTGCGACGGCGGCCAGCAACTCGCCCACGCCGGCATCGGTGGCCTCGACGGCCTTGACCGTTGCGGGCAGCGAACCGGTGTGACCGACCATGTCGGGGTTGGCATAATTGACGACGATCAGGCCATATTTGCCGGAGAGGATCGCCTCCTTGGCAAACTTCGTCACCTCAGCGGCGGACATCTCCGGCTGGAGGTCGTAGGTCGCCACCTTGGGGCTGGCCGGACACGCGCGCTCTTCGCCGGGGAACGGGTCTTTTCGGTAATTGTTGAAGAAGAAGGTCACGTGCGGGTTCTTCTCTGTCTCGGCGCAGCGGAACTGCGCGATGCCGGCGGCGGCGACAACCTCACCGAGGATGTTTTTCAATTTCTCCGGCTTCGGCGACACGACCTGCACGGGCAGGCCGGACTCGTATTCGGTCATCGTGGCGTAATAGAGATCGAGCTTCGGACCGCGATCGAAGTCCTTGAAGCCGTCGAGCACGAAGGCCTTGGTGATCTCTCTCGGGCGGTCGCCGCGGTAGTTATAGAACAGCACCGCGTCGCCGTTGGCGATCGTGGCGACCGGCTTACCGTCTCCGCCGACGATCCACGTCGCGGGCACAAACTCGTCGCCGACCTGCGTCGGGCTCATGGGTTTGTCGTAGTAGCCCTGCACGGCCACCTCGGCGCTCGCCGCGGTGGAGGCGGCTTTGCCGACCAGCATGTCATAGGCTTTCTGCACGCGCTCCCAGCGGTTGTCGCGGTCCATGGCCCAGAAGCGGCCGCACACCGTGGCGATCTTGCCCACGCCGATGGCCTTCATCTGAGCCTCGACCTGCCTGATGTAGCCCAACCCGCTCGACGGCGGGGTGTCGCGGCCGTCGGTGAAAGCATGGAGGTAAACCTGCGTGAGGCCGTCTTCCTTCGCCTGGCGGAGGATACCGTAGAGGTGATCGAGCATGCCGTGCACACCGGCGTCGCTCACGATGCCAAAGAGGTGGAGCTTGGCGCCGGGGGCGGCCTTCACACGGGCGACGATTTTTTTCCACACGGCGTTCGTGGCGAGGCGCTTCTCGGAAAAGAGCTTGTTCAAGCGGACGAGCTCCTGGTCCACGATGCGGCCGGCGCCGATGTTCTCGTGGCCGACCTCGCTGTTGCCCATCACTCCGTCGGGCAGGCCGACGTCGAGGCCGGAAGCCTTCACCAAGGCATGCGGATATTTTGCATGGAGCGAGTCGTCGCAGGCCTTTTTGGCCAACGCCACGGCGTTGGTGACATCCTGCTTGGGATCGGGATTCTTGCCCCAGCCATCACGGATGACCAGGAGGACGGGCGGACGGGCTGAACTCATATGAATTTGTGACGATTAGGAAAGGTCAGTGAACCATCCATGAACCACTAATCCAGAGAAAACCACGTTCCGCCAAAAGACGGCATATTTTGTGCAGAAAAGGCCTGCCATGACGCTCATCATCCGCGACCAGCTCACCTGCCCGCCGACGTGGTTCGCCTCCTACCGCGACCTGACACTCTACTGCGCGGTGATGCTCAAGCTGGACATCGTCATCGAGTCCGCGGACGCCGACACTTATTACCGCTGGATCAAGCCACGCGGCGGCATGGATTTCATCGAGGACATCGTGCGACCCGGTTCCGAGCCAGGGCTCCACCTTGACATCGTGCGCCAGTTCCCCGGCACCATCATCACCGACCGGATTGCGCCGGAAAATGTCCATCGACTGATTGCCGCCATCCGCTCCGCTGCCTGAGCGCGGTTCAGCCGGCGGGCAGCAGCTCGCGCAGGACGCGGGCCACCTCGCCCACCTCGTAGGGTTTGGCCATGACGGCCTGAAAACCGTGCTGACGGTAGTTGGCGAGCACCGGATCGCTGGAGTAGCCGCTGGAGACGACCGCCTTCACCTGCGGGTTCAGCTCCCGCAGTTTCCCGAGGGCGGCCAGGCCACCCATGCCGCCGGGCACGGTGAGGTCGGTGATCACGAGGTCGTAGGCTCGGCCGGCCTGCAATGCCGACTGGTATTTGGCGACCGCTTCGGCCCCGTCCGCGGCACACTCCACGGTCAGTCCGAAACGCTCGAGCAGCGAGGTGGCCATGTCGCGGATGATCTGCTCGTCGTCCATGAACAGCACCCGTCCGGCAAATTTCTGGGTCTTCGTGGCGGCCCAGGGCGTGTTCGTGTCGGGCTTGGCGACCGAGTAGTTGAGCGCCGGCAGCCAGAAGCGGAAAGTCGTGCCCTGGCCGATCTGGGACTCCACCTCGATGTGACCGCGGTGTTTTCGGATGATCGAGTAAACCGCCGCCAGGCCAAGGCCGGTGCCGGTCTGCTTCGTGGTGAAATACGGATCGAAGATGCGCGAGAGATTCTCCGGATTGATGCCCGCGCCGCTGTCGGAGATGGTAATCTGGATGTAATCGCCGGCAGCCAGTCCGGGATGCGCCAGATGCGCCTGCGGGTCGTTGCGTGCCGAGATCTGCAGGTTGCCGCCCTGAGGCATGGCTTGCACCGAGTTGAGAACGAGATTCTGCACCACGCGACCGATCTGTCCCTTGTCGGCATCGGCGGCCCAGAGGTCGGGGGCGAAGTCGAAACTGGCCTTGATGGACGACCCATGCAGGGCGAATCCGGCCATCTCCCGCACCACGGCCTCCAGCTGGATGGCGGCGCGAACCGGATCGCCTCCCTTGGCAAACGTCAGGAGCTGCTGCGTGAGATCGCGGGCCCGCAGGGCCGCTTTTTCCGCCGAACGCAGGCTGGTCATGGCCGGACTGCCGGGCGCGATGTCCAGCTGGGCGAGGGCCAGGTTGCCCATGACCGCCGTGAGAATGTTGTTGAAGTCATGCGCGATGCCGCCGGCGAGCACACCTACCGATTCGAGCCGGGTGGCACGGACGAGCTCCTGCTCGAGGCGGTCCTGCTCCGTGACGTCGCGCATCACGAGCACCGTGCCGGTGACCCGGCTGTCGGCCGAGTGGATCGGTGCGCAGCAACCCTCGATCAGACGGCGCCGGCCGTCGGCTCCGATCAGTCGGGTCTGCCCGGGCAGGTCGGCAATCAGGTCGCCCTGCGCAACGCGAGCGATCGGCAGCGCCACCCGCGCCCCGTCGCGGGCATTTTCCAGGGCGCAAAGCTCCTGCACCGGACGCCCCACGCAATCCGCCGCATCGCGCCCGAGGAGGCTCAGCGCCGCCGGATTCACAAACTGGATGATTCCGGCCGTGTCGGTCGTGAAAACCGCTTCGTTCATCGCCCGCAAGGTGACCGCCAGCCGCTCCTTCTCGTTGGCCAGAGCCGCTTCGGCGCCGCGTTGCGCGGTGATGTCCACGGCCACGCCCACCAGGGAAAACCGGTTGTCCCCCAGATTCCGGATGGTCACGTTTTCACGGATCCACACTGTTTCCGCATCGGGCTTGATGATGTGAAACACCTGCTCGTAGCCGGGCAGGCCCCGCTCCAGTGCCTGCCGGCACCTCGCGTCCATCTCGGGCCGTTCGGGGATGTTGAAATTCCGCCACAGTCCCCGCTCCGACGACGGACGCCCCGCGCCATAAAGCCGTTCACCCAGGAGCGAAGGCTGAATGTTGAACTCCCATTTCCACCTGTCGCTGTCCAGTATGGTTGTAGCCTCCCACAGCAGGCAGTCTGCCCGGGTCAGGATTTCGAGGAGCCGCTGCTCGCTGGCTTGCAGCGCGAGTTCCGAGGCCCGCTGCGCCGTGATGTCCACCGCCACGCCCACCAGCCAAAAACGGTTTTCGCCCAGCCGGTTGACGGTCACGTTTTCACTGATCCAGGTGGTGGTTCCGTCGCTGCTGACAAAGCGGAAGACCTGTTCGTAGCCAACCTGACCGCCAATAATCGCTTCCCGGCAGCGCCGGTCCATCTCCTGCCGCTCCGGCACGCGCTCTACCGGCCACATGGAAACACCGGCCAGCGGCTCCGGCGCGCCGGTGATCCGCTGATAAAACAGCGAGGGTTGGATCTTGTGCTCCCACTGCCAGCCCACGGATTGCAGGGAAACGGTGGACTCCCAGATAAGGCAGTTGGCGCGCCCCAGCAGCTCGCTGAGGCGTTTTTCACTGGCCTGTCGGGCCGCCTCCAGCCTGTGCTGCGCCGTGATGTCGGTGATGATGCCGATCAGCTCCCAGCTGTCGGCTCCGACCGGCTTGATGGTCACCTTCTCGTGCAACCAGATGTCACCAGCGGGATGAAGGTAGTGGAACGTTTGCTCATACCCCGTGCGTCCGCTCAGCAGCGCCTCGCGGCCCCGGGCGCGCATTTCGGAAAATTCCGGAACCGCCCCGGCATCCCAGCCGAAATGGCACTTACCCTCGGGATCACGTCCGAAGATGCGCCGGTAGAGCTGGGAACGTGGCGTGAAAATCTCCCATTGAAATTCATCGGGCGCGATCCGCCGGCATTCTCCCTGCCAGATCATGCAGTCGGCCCTCTCCAGCAAGGCCGCCAGCCGCTGTTCGCTGCGCTGACGGGCCGCTTCCGCTTCTGTTTGGGCGGTGATGTCGGTGATCACTCCGGCCATGCGGAATCGCATCGGGCCATCCGGGTGGATGGAAACCGTTTCCCGCAGCCAGATGTCGCCGGCCGGCCGCACCACGTGAAATTCCTGGGTGTAGCCCGTGTCGCCGGACTTCAGCGCAGCAAGGGTTCGCGCGACCATTTCCGAATATTCCGGAATCTGCAGTTCGGACCAGCGCAGCTGCAGCGGCGCTTCGCCGGTCTCGCCAAATATCCGGCGGTAGAGTGCGGAGGGCGGGATGTATTGGTCCCAGTCCAGGCTGTCGTCGGGCCGCAGGATCACCGATGCCTCCCACAGCATGCACTCGGCGACATTCAGCAGATTGCCCAGCCGCTGCTGACTGCTGCGCCAGGCCTCCTCCGCGCGGTGCCGGTCGCTGATGTCGGTGATGATGCCGACCAGTTCCCATTCGTTGGGGCCCGCCGGCGTGATGGTGACCGTTTCAGTGAGCCAGATCGGGCGGTCGCCCCGCGGCACGTGAAACACCTGCTCGTAGCCGGGTGCGGATTCGGTGATGGCGCGACGGGAACGGACCTCCATTTCCGGCGTTTCCGGCACGCCCTGTTCAGCCCAGGCAAACCCGCGCACGCCATCGGGATCGTGTCCGAAGATTTTTCGGAACAGCTGCGAAGCGGGCACGAACAGTTTCCAGTCCAGCCGGCCATTCGGCTGGCGCAGAATCCGGCCCTGCCAGATCATCGAGTCGGCCCGCTCCAGCAGGTGGGCCAGCGTGGTCTCGGTGCGCTTCTGCGCGACCTCCGCCTCGATCTGCAGCGTGATGTCGGTTACCACGCCAACCAGGCTCCAGGTTCCGGGTTTTGCGGGCGTGATGGAGACCCTCTCGTGCAGGTGAAAGGTCTGACCTGCGGGCGTGATGACCCGGAAAACCTGCTCGTAGCCCGGAGCATTGCTGTGAACCGCCCGGCTGCTGTGCGCATCCATCTGGGCCTGATCAGGTGTGGCCAGACCATCCCAGAATCCCCGCTCGGCGTTGAACATCCGGTGCGTCCCGAAGAGGCGTTCGGAAAGGCGGGAGCGGGGCACATCGAAATGCGGCCAGAGCAGCTTCCCCTCCTCCTCGATCACGGTTGCCCGCCACAGCATGCACTGGGCGTTGGCGAGGATGCGTTCCAGGCTCTGCTCGCTTTGTCGTCTTGCCGTCTCCGCCTCACGCTGGGCGGTCAGGTCCGTGATCAGCCCGACCAGCCGGAAGTGGTCGAGCCCGAGCCGGGTGACCGTGACGTTTTCATGGAGCCAGTAGGTGCGTCCCTCGCGCATCGCCTGAAATTCCTGCTGATAGCCGGCATGCCCGCGTTGCAACGCCTCCCGGGCGCGCTGGTCCATCTGATCACGGGTATCGATCTGGAATTGATCCCAGAAATTGGCCGGCGTGACGGTTTGGGCGGTCCCGAACAGTTGCCGACAAAAGGCCGACGGATGCAGCTTGATGCGCCAGGTCCAGTCGTCGGTTTCCACTTTGACATCCGCCTCCCACAGCGCGCATTGCGCCTGCTCGATCAATTCCGACATCTGCCGAATTCTCTGGTCCGCCTCGTTTTCCGCCCGTCGCCGCTGCTGGCGATGGAACCACCAAGCCGCTCCGCCCACGACCAAAGCTGTCGCAGCCATGGACAGAACTGTCGCAACGGTGAGCATGAGCGGGGTTGGGGACGGACGGATCGGTGGTTAAATCAGAACACGTCGCTCCCAAACTAGAAACAAAAGCCCCATTGTGCCCAGCCCAGAGTGCGGGCTGGCTCAGCGTTGGCCGGGGCCGCTGCCGGCGAGGAAGTCCAGCAGCGCCTGCGCGGTTCGGGCCAGCGGCCGGCCGGCGCGGTGGACCACCCCGACCGACCGGGTCATCCCGGCCAGCGCGCGGCAAACCACCGCCTTGTCCCGGTCGCGCCGGGCCATGCCCGGAATGATCGACACCCCCCGCCCCTCGGCCACGAAGGCCAGCACGGTTTCCAGCTGCGCGCTCCGAAAACTTACCTGCGGCGCAAACCCGTTCAGGCGGCAAAACTGCAGCGCCTGTCCCGCGAGGCAGTGCCCCTCCTGCATGAGGATGAACGGCTCGGCTTCAAGGTCGTCGAGTGTCAGCCGGCGCTTGGCGGCCAGCCGGTGCCGCGCCGGCAACGCCACCAGCAACGGCTCGTCGAAAAACTCCGTGGCCTGCAATCCGGCCCGTTCCACCGGCAGGCTGAGCAGCGCAAGGTCCACCTCCTTGCCCAGCACGGCCGCCACCAGCCGGTTGGTCGTGTCCTCATGCACTACCACCTCGATTCCGGGAAACTTCTCGGCGAAAGCCCGCAGCCGTGCCGGCAGGAAATACGGCGCCACCGTCGGCAGCGCCCCCAGCCCAACCCGCCCGCGCACCAGCCCGCGCACCTCGCGCACCTTTTCCCGCGCCGCCTCCACCTCCTCCAACGCCCGTTCCGCGTGCCCGCGAAACAGCTCTCCGGCCGGAGTCAGCGCCACTTCGCGCTTGGTGCGCTCGAACAGCCGCTCGTCCAGCTCCTCCTCCAGCTTCTTGATCTGCTGGCTGAGCGAGGGCTGTGCCACGTGGCATTGCTCCGCCGCGCGGCTGAAGTTGCGCGTGCGGGCGACGGCGAGGAAGTAGCGCAGTTGGTGCAGCTCCATAGTCAGTTCCTATTGCAGCTAGCGGAAACCAATATTTCCCGGCTATCAAGCGCCTTGATAGGATGAGGTCATGTGGTCCCTCGGCAGCTGCCCCGATATTCTTCCCCTGTGCGCCAGCCTCCTCGCCTGCGTCCGCGACTGGCGGCATGAACCGGCGCCTCCGCCCAGGCGGGCGAACCACTCCCGCCGTCCGGTTGACATTGCCCGCCGTTCCGCCACCTCTCTACTCAACACCATGCCCAAGTCCGCCGTCCTGCTGCTCAACCTCGGTTCCCCCGACTCGACCTCCGTCCCGGATGTCCGCCGCTACCTGGAGGAATTCCTCGGCGACGAGCGCGTGATCGACAAACCGGCCAACGGCTTCCTGCGTTCCCTCCTCGTCAAGCAGATCATCTGCCGCTTTCGCGCGCCCAAATCCGCCCACGCCTACGAGAGCATCTGGACGCCCGAGGGCTCACCGCTGATCCTCACCAGCAAGCAGGTGCAGGCCAAGCTGCAGACGCGCACCACGCTGCCCGTCGAACTGGCGATGAACTACGGCAACCCGTCCATTCCCGACGTGCTGCGACGCCTCGTCAACCAGGGCGTGGACCGCCTGCTGCTTTTCCCGCAATACCCGCACTACGCCATGTCTAGCTGGGAGACCGTGGTCGTGAA
>JACCDQ011577610.1_pt1 | contig 11662 bp, 16 predicted proteins | sample 7446031 | NCBI WGS metagenome assembly JACCDQ01 (sample SAMN15323442, study PRJNA562643) | freshwater metagenome | isolation source: river surface water | place: USA:Blue River Watershed | collected 2017-08-17
TGCGATGTAGAAATCTTATCCGCTAAAATTTTTTCGTTGATCGCTTTTTTCAATCGCGAACGCAAGCGTGTCGGTTACAACTTGCAACACTTGCTGTAAGACAATTCCGACACAATGTGCTAACCCGCAACCTGCCCAGGGGATAGGGGTGAACCCATTGACAAATGATCCGCGATGCCTTAAGGGGCCTTCGTGGCGTTGACGCTTCAAGAGAAGCTCGCACTGTCCCTCACCTCGTGGGGTTCGGCTGCTGCCATGGGCGAGGCGATGGGGGTGTCAACGCGGACGGTGGGCAGGTGGTTGAGGGCGGGGCGAGAGGGCGGGGTGAAGGAAGTCCCCGAGCGGGCGAAGGCCGCAATCAACACTGTCTTCGAACTGCATCGCGACGTGGTTCGTGAACAGGCGCGGGCAGACCAGATCCCTTACAACTGGTATCGCCCAATCTATCTCCAGCGCAAACAGCTTCGCGACGGCCGCCCCGGCGATCGTGTGATCGGTGAGCACACCGAATTCATAGAGCGCGATCTGCGCATGCTCGTCATGGCCGATCAACAGCGATCACAGCGTTATCTGGCGGCGAGTGTGCGCAGCGTGATCGACCTGTCGCGCTACTTCCGCCTTGACGCCGAGGGCAATGTCAAACAAAAATACGCATTCGGAAAAACGCCCGCGCAAGTGGCGTCAAACAACTTGAAAGCATTTACAGCGCGCGAAAAGCGCGAGCGCGGACGGATCATCGACAAGACAGAGCCCTTCCCACTCTACACACGATACGAAAACATCAGCCCGCAGCGTGATGTTGAGGATATGCGCGGAGTGATTGGGATTGAAAAACAAATGCGATCGAAGCACGAGCCGGCCACCGGTCCAGCAGGCACGGTCGCGGCGGATCAATATTTGTTTCAATTGCTCCCTGCCCAGGAGATAGCGAATGCAACGCAACGCGCCGCGAAAAAGCGCGCCACCAAAAAAGTCGCTTCTAAAGGCGCGCGTAAAGCAGGAGCTAACCGCTGAGTTAAACAAGCGACTCGCTCTACGCGGTCGCAAGTCAACGACTCTGAAGCGCGTTGAGCGGCAAAAGAAAGCGCGTCCCGCGCGCATGATCGCGTACGATTTCGAAACGACGCGTATCCAGCCTGGGACGCCTCGCCCTCTTTACTTGACCGCCTGCAGCAAGCGCCTGAATTTTTCGCTTGCAACTCCAATTCGTGATTTCAAGCATTTGTTGCAGGTGCTTGAAACTTATTTTTTGGTCCCCGAGTTTTATGGCGTCAAATTCGTTGCGTGGTTTGGCAACCATTTTGACGCTTATATCATTTCAGCAGCTCTGCTGCAATCGGACAAATACGTGCTGCGCCCGTATTTGACGCGAAACAAGGGGTTGCGTGGATTGAGAGTAATTGAGGCTGGCGAGGATGATCGCAGCAAGAAATCATGGGAGTTTCTCGACGGCGCCGCGATGCTGGGCTTGGCACAGACGAAGCTCAAGGATTTTCTCAAATCATTTGCCCCGCATTTGCCCAAGCTCACCGGCGTAATCAATTTCGAGAAAGAGGAATTCGACCCCGACAATGAGGAACATTGCAAATATGCAATGCGCGATTCTGTCGGTCTGGACGAGGGCATGGAGCGTGCACAGGATATTTTGCTTGAGATATTCAATCAACCGCTCGCAACAACCATGGGAGGCGCGTGCATAAAGATATTCACTGCGCATATCCCGCGCGGAGTTGAAATACCTTTGCCTCGCGAAGAGATACTCGACGCGGTTCGCGAGTACGTCATGCGTGGAGGGTTTTGCTTTTGCGCTCGCCGATACAAAGGCCCGGTTTGGAAATATGATATTAATCAGGCTTATGCGGCCGCAATGCGAGACGCTCTGATGCCGGCCGGGTTTTCCTCTCACTCCGAAGGGGCGCCTCCCGCTAACGCTGAAGTGTATATCGCCCGGATCACTGCGAAGAAATCTGGCAATAGAGTGCCGTTCTACTATCGATCAGAGGTGAATGGACGCGTGAAGTCGCTATTCTCCGCGGGAGAGATTCATGATACGTGGCTGACCTCGATTGAAGTGGAGCAATTGAAGCGTGAGAGGTGGGCGATTGAGTACATAGAGTGCTATACATGGTCTTCGACGTTCTCAATGCGCGAATACGTTGACAAGCTGGAGACTTTGCGCAGTACGTGCGAGGGAGGTCCAAAGGGCGCCGTGGGGACCATGGTGAAAGGCGTCGGCAACCACTCGTACGGTAAAACGGTTGAGCAATTGGAGCCGCTCGAATACGTCGTGGCCGCTGAGTGTCCGCCAGGATACGCGCCTTACTATGGCGATGAGATGGAACCTTTCGAGCACGTTTACTATCGTTTTATTGATGAGGATGAGGAGCGCGCCAAAGCTTACCATCAGCCGCAAATCGGGGCCTTCATTACTGCACAGGTTCGCATGGTGCTGCGTCGAACTATTCTTCTAGCACCTGAACATTGGTTGTATGCCGACACTGATTGCGTCGTATTCGATTGCGATATGACCGCGCAGCTTGATATCGATTCTGCGCGCTATGGGGCGTGGAAAATCGAAGAAGAGGGTACTGTCTATCAGATCATCGCAAAGAAGGTATACGCCTCGAAGGAGATTGTTTACGATAAAGACGGTAATGACGTAACCACGCGAAGCAGCAAGGGATTGAGCGTCCGAAAGCTGACTGAGAAGGATTTTGATGCTTGGTTTGATGGCAACCCGCCGGAGCAAGAGCAAACGCAAAGAAACAATTACCTCAAGGTAATGCAGGGAGCGGAGATGTATCGCAGCCAAGCCCGAAAGGGCACTTCAATTGAAAGGAAAGTTTGAAATGAACAAGACCCTCAAAGCTGAACTCGTACTGACGACTCAGGAGATTTATGAGGATGTGCCGCCGCCGTCCAATGCGTTTCGATTCTCTTTATTCCGGCGCCGCAATGCTGGGGAGTTTGTGTTTTGCGATGCCGCTGACGTTGATGTGAACATAGGGAGCGTCTGCCGATTCGTCATAATCGAATCCGGCGAGTATCAAGCGCGTTGTCAACGCTTGAATGTGTTGGGGCATCTGATTGGCCCCGAGGCGGTTTCGTCCTCTTGCTACATCGGCTCCGGTACGTATGCGGCGCCTCTTACGCTGACGCTTGGGCTTGAGGTGGTGTAAACATCATGAAACGGTATCTTGTTGACAATGTTCCCGATGGGTTTTCAATCTGTCGTACTCCTGAAGGCGGTGAACCGTGCCTCGTGAAAATTTACGAGCATGAAGGTAATCGTTTCGCCGCCTATGGCCGATGGGACGGAGGTGGATTTGTCCCTCTCAGTGACATGTCCGAGGGCGTGACCTTTGAACCTGTCGCGATCGTGCCGATTTTCAATTTTGATTTTGAGCCCTGAGTTCAAAGGCTGGACTCGCGCGGACGGCCTGCGCGAGCCCGGCGCCCCGGACTTGTGGCCGTTCGGGCGCTTGGACAATCAAGCGCAGCAGAAGCGTGCACGCGCCGCCGCGACTGCTGACTACAAAGCGGCGCGCGCCAGATTTGTAAGGAGAATGGATCATGTCAATGGAAAAGACTGCGGTGCAAACGGCTCTTGACCAGATGGGAACGGTGGTTGCGCAGGGGCCTGTCACGTCATTCATGCGAACTGCTGAGCCGGGCGACGTGCGCTTCGCATTTGCTCCGATTGAAAAGCTGTATGCCGAAACGTCGATCGGAAAATGCAACGAATTCGCGAAAATGCGTGGGCTGCCGGAGGTGGACCACTTCTCGACTCTTGTCGATTTGATGGCGGCACACACGAACGATCATCCGATCGACTTCAAGCGCATGTACGAATCAGCGAACGTGGACGCTGTGATGCAGTTCATTGCGGGCGTCGGTTTGCGCATCAATCGCAAAACCGGACGCTTGGCGGACGCGTGGCGCGGCGAGTTTCACGTGCGCACCTCTTGACGCTTCGCGCGTGCGCGTTATCATTGCGTCGCGTTTCAACCCAACCTGTGAGGAAATTTCCATGAACGCTCCCCAATTCAGGATCAAGCGCCACGTCACGCTCGCGGTGCTCAAGATCAAGGCGAACGCCGGCCCGCGGTACTTCAAGTTCGCGGGCGCCATGCACAAGGGCAAGAAGATCGATGATCAGAAGGAGGCGGCCACGTTGATCGAGGCCACCGATCTGGTGACGGGCGAGCACGGTGTGATCATCGTGCCCACGGTGCTGCAGAAGGATCTGGAGGAGCACTACCCCGGCGGCAGCTACGCCGGCAAGTCCTTCCAGATCGTGATCACCCGCGTGCCGGAGAAACGGTACAACCACGTCTCGTTCGCCGAGCTGGAGGACGCGCCCGAGCCCCCGGCCTTCGACGCGGCAGCGGCGGCGGCCATGGCCGCGCAGCATGCCGACGAAGGCGAGGGCGAAGGCGAGGGCGAAGGCGAAAGCGGCCCCGATGCGGACGAGGCTGAAAGCGCCGCTCAAGAGGCCCGCGCCTCGCGTCAGCCGAGTGGTGGCAAGCACCGCCGTCGTTGATTCCACCTGGAGCGAACCTAGCTTTTCTGTAGGTTTCGCGTAGGATTCAGCCGGGCATTTGCCCGGCTTTTTCATTGGAGAAATGACTATGGCAACGCGCAACGTGAGACGTGCGAGCGAGGACAGTGACGATGATGCGCAGTGGGCTGCGGTGCCCGCAGGGTCTGTAGCGATGCCGGAGTCGGCCGAAGTGGCGGTCGAACAATCGCCGATCGAGCGTGTCATGGTCGCTCTGCAGGATACGGTGGAGCCCGGCAAGCGGGTGCGGCTGCAGTTGTATCGTGTCGTCTCTGCCGGCGTGGGCAAACCCGATCGGGAGGAGTGGTGCTGCGACCTCACCCCCGAGGAGTTCGAGGCAGGGGGTTTGGGAGCGATTCGCGACGCTTGGGGCCCGGGCAGTTATGTCGCGCACTTGATGGGTTACAAGCGCGGTTCGACGTATTTCACGCGCGTGGCGTCGCCCCGCTTCACGATCGCCACATTGCCGAGTGGAGTGGCGAGCCGGCCTGCCGACTCATCGAGCGCTGGCATTGAGGCTGCACTCCGCGCCCTGGCGGACAGTCAAGCGCGCATGCTTGAGGCGATGATGGAACAGCGCAACGCGCCTCCCCCCAATCCGATGCAGCAGATGCAAGAAACTCTCTCGTTGATGACTGCGATGCGCGATGCGATGGGTTTGACAAATCAACAACAGGTCGCTCCGCAACGGTCGTCGATCGGAGAAATCGTGGAAGCCATTAAAGAGTTGAAAGAAGTGTCATCACTCGTAAACCCTGGAGAACAGCCGGAAAAATCAGACGTTCAACAATTGCTTGAAATGGCCGGCCCTCTCGTCAGCATGGCGCAACAAGCGATGCAGTCACAACCGCGTGCGGTTCAGCCCCTGATGATTCCGCCGCAATTTTCTGGAGAATCGAATGATCGACCTGCCGCGCCCGTGGCTTCCGGAGTCCCCACACAACAACTTCGTGGCATATCGAATGCGTCTCAAGTTGACGCGACGCTTTCGCGTTCAGTCGAAAGCAGCTCCGCTGCCGAAGAAAAAACGGTTTCTCATGACGTTGGAAGTGCGCAAAGCGATAGCTCTTTGGAATCGTCCCAAGAAAGTGTTTTGGCAGAGTTGCAAACAAGCCTCGCGACCTTGGTCTTGATGGCCGAAAAATCCGAATCGATCGAAAACGGGGCGAACCTCGTTTATGACAAGCTTCCCGATGACTGGATCGAATTGATGCACATGCCGATCTGGTGGCAAGCTTTGACTTCAGCAGCGCCGCAGGTCATCCCACACGAAAAATGGTTCGCGGCCGTGCGCGAGCGCGTCATTGCGATGTTTGCCGAGGATGCTGACGACGACCCGGAGTCGGAGGGCTCCCGCCCGGCTCATTTGTCTTGATGCGACGGTAGGTATTGACATACAGTGCGGGGCATGTATCTAGCCCCGCACGCTTCGCTATCCGGACACCTTGCCAGTCTCCCAGACGGCCCCGCAGGCGCTTACGCCACAGTTGAGGTCATGCGCCGGCTAGTGCGCGATTGGCGCACCGATCCCCGAATCATCAACGCAGCGCGATCCATTGTTTTCAATGAACCGGCCAAAGACGATTTGGCTGAAGCGCGAGCAATTTTCAAATTCGTGCAGCAGCGCGTCCGCTACGTGCGTGATGTGCGTGATGTGGAGACGCTCGCCACGCCCCTCGCCACTCTGGAGACGCGAAGCGGAGATTGTGATGATCATTCGACGCTGCTTGCAGCGCTTCTTGAATCCATCGGATTTGAGACGCGGTTCGTGATGACGAGTTATACAAATCCACACGCTTACGAGCACGTATACGTGGCAGTTCTTATTTGCCGCGGTGATGTGTGTGAGTGGATGTGCGCGGACTCGACCGAGCGCGGCGGATTTGGATGGGAGGCGGAAGATCCGATCTTGTATTTTGTGGAGCAATGATATGAAAATTCGCCACAATCGCCGCGGTGTTCAGTCTCTATCAGCGGCGTTGCTGACACGTGCGGAGGTGTGCGCAACGGCCGCGCCGGGGTCGTTTGCGTGGACGTCGCGTAATTGCGGTCCTGTCCCGTCTCCCGCGCCGCCTCCACCATCTTATTCGCCAAGTCCCTCGCCATCCTACGCGCCGCCACCTCCTCCGCCTCAACAAATTGTTCAATCAATTGACTACGACGCCGAATATGCGCGTCGCGTGCAAAATGAATCAAATGCGCGCATTGCCGCACAGCTAATTGCTGATGAGCAATCGCGCATTGCTGCTGAAGAGGCTGCAAAGGCCGCGCAGGCTCAGGCGGAGCTTGATGCAATGCGCGCGAGCGCAAACGCGTCAATGACAGCGATTGAATCGGGAAGCGCCGCCCTATCCACGTTCGGTCCTGCCACGTCAGAGCCCGACGATTCGCCTGCCGATGGCGCGCAGTCGTCGGGGGCGTTGATTGCGATCATTGGAACTCTCGCGATCGTTGCGGCTATGTCGTACAAGGCGCGTTGAGATGAGTGTTGAATCCATCACCCGGCAATTGGAAATCGTCAAAGGGTTGATGGGGTATCGCTATGGCGATGCCGATGTTGACTCGCGCGTGACTCGTGCTCTCGCCACGCAATTGACAGCATGGGGAATTTCCGACATTCGCGACTTTGGCCGTGCGAATGACAGTCTGGACATTGACTGCACGGAGTACGGAGGGCATACCGGCAGATTGAACGGATTTCATTACATAAACAAACGCACTGGAGCATCTCTGACGCCTGTTTCGTGGATTGGATTTACAGGAACGGGTATTTATGAGGGAATGGGATATGGAAGCTCCGGCGGGTTTTATTGCGGCGGAGTCAATGACCTGACGTATGAATGGGATTCGCGATTCGATAACTACATCGGAGACGCGGGAGAGATTGGTGACAATCGAATTCAAATATTTGTACAGTTCACTCAAGATGGTGTTCCGTATTTCATTGCGAGGCTGTTCAACACGCGCGGTATGACCTTTTGGCAAGCTGTGAAAGAGCTTGCCACAATCGCTCTAGCTGCGATTTCTTTCGTTGTTCCGGGAGTCAATGCCGCTGTCGCGGGGCAGATCTTCGGATCGCTCGCTGTGAGCTACCCCGCGTTGACAGCGGCTGCGTCGCAAGTGATGCTGAACACCGCTTTGAGTGGCGGTGACGTAGAGGCGGCTGTCAAGAGTGTGGCGTACTCGTATCTCGGCAATGCGGCGGGTGGAATCGTGCAGGGCGTGTCGGATAGCGAGGCGCTCGGACGATTGGCCGCTGCCGCGACAACGGCCGCCGCACAAGGTGGTGACGTTCAACGCGCAATAGAAATGGCCGCACTGCGCCTTGTTCCTAGTGTTGCGTCGGACGCTGTGGAATTTTTTCAATCGGGCAGTGTTGCGGATCAATCGGCAAATGTCGCTTTGCCTGCTACTGACCAATCAGTTACGTTTGATTCCAATCCAGGAGATTCCAGCATGTCAATTTTCGACATTCCATCAACGCCTCCGTCTCAGGATTGGGACGAGTTGTACGCCGCAAGCGTCGCATCACCGAGCATCGAGGAAATGGCGTCATGGGCTCCCGCCATCGTTGATTTCAATGTAGCGCTCGATTCCGACAGCGTTCCTCTGACGGCTCCGACGTTCGAAGAGTTCGGGTTTTCGTTGGACGATTTGTTTGCGAGCGTGACCGGAGAAACGCCGCACGCCACGCCTGTGTCAGCGACTGGGGAAGGCGGCGCTTTGCCGGCCGTGATTGCTCAAACTCCGGCGAATGAGGCGGTTGACACGCCAGCGTCAGCGTTTTTTGACGATATCACCTGGGACGGCACGGTTGACAAGTTGACCAGTCTCGCAATCGCTGCCATCCGCGTGCATCAGGCCTATCAAGCCGCGAATCGCCCACCCGTGCAGCCTGCAGTGCAGACGACCCGCGGCGGTGGTGTGCAAACCGTGCGCACTGACGGCACGCTGACGACCACCGACCCCACCACTGGACGCGTCGTTGTCACTCGCCCTCCCGCGGGCGTTCCTTACGAGTTGCCGGGGGGCGCTGGCGCGGTCATCAACAACGGCAACGGAACGTACACCGTCGTATCGCCGGACGGCCAAACTGCGACTCGCAGTTATGCGGGGGATGTTCCGCTGTCAGGAATTGCGCGCGTGCAGCCGGAGTCGTGGGTGCCGGGCGTGCCAAATTGGGCGATACTTGCGGGGGCGGCAGGCATTTTTGCTGTCATCGTGCGCAAATGACCAGGAGCTATCATGAGCATTTTCGACATTCCAAATTCACCGCCGCCCGCTGAATATTCTGCTGCGATCGACACAGTGGCGCCTGGATTGAGCGACATTGTGGTGTCGCATCGCGCGCCGGGGGAATCGTGGACGGACACACTGCAGCGGCTGTTGCCGATCCTTGCGACGACGTACCAGCAAAAACAATTGCTGGATGTGCAAGTTGATCGCGCCCGCCAAGGGCTTGCTCCACTCGACGCCTCCATGTACGCCCCGGGCGTTCAGGTAGGGCTTTCGTCCGACACGGCCAAGATGGTGATGATGCTGGGAGGCGCAGCGTTGCTGATTCTTCTCTTCATCGCAATGAAGAAGCGTTGATCATGAACGAGCACTTTCGCCCCATTCGAAACGGGTTGGGTTGCGGTTGTGAAAGCAATCGCATGGCGATGCTGAATGGGAGCGAAAGTGCACCCGAGTCGCAATGTCAGTGCGCGGCGAGCGATGATAACAAGCGGCAGGTTATCAATGACCTGTTGATGTTGATTTCGATCGGCACTGCGCTGTACGCGATTTTCAAGAAAGGCAAATCATGATCGGCGAAGCAGGCATCCCTCACGATGACGAAAGCTACGTCGGTGAAACTGGTGATTCAGCATTCAGTCTCCAGTATTACCGCAACAAAGCGAATGAATTTCAGGATGTAATGAATGCGATGGATGGCACAGCGCGTTCATTGCGCGCTCTCCTGCAATACCCGCTTTCCCTCGAAGACACTCAGGGCATTCAAGAACAGCTTGCAGAATTCGAGTCGCGCAAACTGATGTTTCGCGCGGCTGCTGAAACGCTGAATGCCGCTGCCTATGCAGTCAATGCGGCTGGGGGTCGATTCCCAGTGTTGACTGTTCCGCAAGGGCTGCAGGGCCTGGGGTTCGCGCCTGCAATTCCCTTGGCTGCGATTGCCGCTCTCGCTACGGCCGCCACGCTCATTTCGTGGGGGCGTGACTGGATGGCGGGCGTTAATCGCCGACTGCATGATGAGAGGTTGCTTGCCGCGATCGATGATCCGGCAGAGCGCGCGAAGGCTGCTGAACTCATCATGCAGGCCAATGCCGCGCAAGCGGCCTCTGAAGGTTCGACGCTCTCGAAAGTCGCGTCGATCGCGAAATGGGGACTGATTGCTGCGCTGGCTTACATGGGTTGGCGTGCTTGGGAAAATCGGTGAGGCAAAGGAGAGTTGAATGGCAACCGCAAAGCAAATCGCCGCGCGCAAGCGCTTCGCTGAACTGGCGCGATCTGGAAAGCTCGCCAAGATGCGCAAGAAATCGGCAAAGAAGTCGGTTTCGAAATCCGCACCTGCAAAGAAAGCGCGCGTCTCAAACCCCGCTCCGAAAAAGAAAGTGCAAACCAAGCGCGGCGGCTGCAATCCGCAATACAAGGTGCAGATCAAGCGCGGCGGGCGATGGATCACAGTCGGCTCGCACGGCGCGCAGGCGGCTGCTACATCAGCCGCTGAAGCTCTCAATGCGTCCGGCTTGGGCGTGCCCGTGCGCGTGTGGGGTTGAGCGTGAGCGGCGGGGTTCCCCCTTCGTCGCGGGCACGCACACGCGCAAAGCTCAGTCAACGCAAAGATGTGCGCCGCGCCGCATCTTTGTACGAGCGTTTCTCAGGTCATGAGGCTGAGATTCTCGGCAAGGTGCGCATTCCAGCACTGCCCAAAACAGGCGTTGCCATCGGCAAGTGCGTCGGCATTCTCTATGACACCGTGCGTGATGGCGTAGCGGAGAAGTACATTCACAAATTCGCGAAGAAAGACGCTCCGATCTTGGTTGTGTCGCCCGATGGCAAGCAAATACTGCTGGTCGGCGGGCGCTATACGTTCACCGAGCGAGGCATTGTTGACGCAAGCGACAAGTCAGCGTAAATTGCCGGTGCCAGTGCGCATAGCCTGCGCTTATTTCCAGCCAGCTACAGGAGAAATGAAATGGCTGAACTGCTGCTTTTGAATCCGCGCAAGCGCACGCGCAAGGCGCGGAAAACATCGACGCGCAAGCGTCGGCGCAACCCCATCGCGTCCATGTCGGCCGTCTCGCGGCGGCGCCGCCGTCGCAACCCGATCGCCGCGGTGTCGCGCCGTCGCACGCGCCGCCGCAATCCCATCGCACTGCGTCGCGCCGGAAGCCGCCGTCGGCGCAACCCCATCGGCGGGGGCCTGAGCGTCAAGAACATCACCCGCACCTTGATGGACGCGGCCGTGATGGGCGCGGGGGCTGTGGGCGTGGACATGGCGTACGCGCAGATCAACCGCATGCTACCGGCCACCATGCAGCCCGTGCCCGGCCAATTGGGCGTCGGCGATGCCGTCAAGGCGGTCATCACGGCGGCCCTCGGCGCGTTGCTCAACAAGCCCACCAAGGGCATCGCGGCCAAGGCGGCCTTGGGCTCGCTCACCGTGCAAGCCCGCGATGCGGCGGCCAAGCTGCTGACGCGGGCCGGCGTGCCGATGGCGGGCGTGAGCGGCATGGGGTACTACACCCCCGGCGCCGTCATCAACAAGTCGGCCCGGGTCGGGCCGAATCGCAGCATCACTCAGGGTGTCGGCGCCTACCTGCCCCCCGGGCGCACTCCGTTGCTGAACGGTGTCGGCCAGCGTGTCGGCGCCTACCTGCCGCCCGGTCGCACTCCGTTGCTCAACGGTGCGCGCGGCGCTTCCGCCAATCGCGAGGGGTATCGCTACCGCTGATGCAGTTCGCGCACTGAGGAATCAGTGCGCGCCTCACCACTTCACAGACTCATCAATCACCACTCAGGAGAAAAGCAATGGACGATTTCATGCCGTCAGCGGCCGATTTCGACGCGGGGCGCGTCACGAACCCGCAGCAGTCGGAA
>JACCDQ010349635.1_pt1 | contig 11661 bp, 6 predicted proteins | sample 7446031 | NCBI WGS metagenome assembly JACCDQ01 (sample SAMN15323442, study PRJNA562643) | freshwater metagenome | isolation source: river surface water | place: USA:Blue River Watershed | collected 2017-08-17
AAAGGGCCCATTTGGGCCCTTTGACGTTTTTTTGTGTGGAGTTGTTTTTGTAATTTTCTGATCTTTTCAATCACTTAATGATGATAAATAAATTAATTTTAATGCATATTTTCTTTCTAGGGAAAATGTTGTGTTTTTCAATGACTCCAAGTCAATTGCAAGCTCGGGATCCCAGTCAAATTTCAAGTATAGATGCATTGCCTGAAAGAGTCAAACAAGTACCTAATATTAATTGTGACACATTTAAATTATACCATGGGGTGAATTATTGGTATGGGGGATTCGCTTGCGTTGATAGTGTTGACGGAGTGAAGCGAGTGAGAAAAGAGTTGGATTTCTTGAAAAAGAACGGAGTAACCATGTTACGCGTGTTTATAACCGCCGATGGCGATTCAAGTTATCCCTATAGAGTCTATCCAAGCATTCAGAACTTCCCCCGAAACTATAATAATGAGATAATGAAGGGTTTTGATCGTTTTTTGGTGGAAGTTGAAAGACGGGAAATGAGAGTAATATTTGTTTTATCGAATAATTGGGAATGGACAGGTGGATTCGGACAATATGTTGATTGGTCGAAATCTTTTCAACTTAATTCCAATCATTCGGATAGGAATAATTCTGAATTAAACGCACCCTTGCCTAAAACATCGAAATGGGATTGGGGAAAATATTGTGAATATGTGGGCTCGTTTTACTCCGATTCAATGGCTTTGGAATGGTACTGGGATTTTGTTCGTTTCGTAGTTCAACGTAAAAACGAAATAGATGGTAAAAAATACTCCGAGCATCCTGCTATATTTTCTTGGCAATTGGCGAATGAGCCACGACCAATGATTAAAAGCGAAGTTGAAAATTACGTACTTTGGATTAAGAAGAGCTCAGAATTAATTCGGTGTTTAGACTCAAAACATTTGATTTCAATTGGTGTAGAGGGGAAAATTGGAATGTTCAATGATATGGGACTTTTTAGAAGAATTCATTCATTTTCGCAAATAGATTACGCAACCATACATTTGTGGCCGAAGACTTGGAATTGGTATCAAGGTAATCCATCCGAAGTTTTTAGTGCTGATTGTTTAAATCAAATTTCAAACTACATACAAGAACACGCTGAAATTTGTGAGGAACTGGGTAAACCTTTAGTTATTGAAGAGTTTGGATTGGAACGGGATGCAAATTATGCACTGGAATTTTCCAGCATAGAATTTCAAAAATCACGTTTTTCAAACCGAACAAAAACTCAATGGCGCGATGGATTTTATGCCTTAGTTTATAATTTGGGAAATCAAAATAAGATCAAAGGATACAATTTTTGGGGATATGCTGGATTAAAGGAAAATGTCAACGATTCATACTTTATGAAACCCAAAATGCAATACTCAGCGGATCCTCCGCAAGAGGAACAGGGTTTGTATTCCGTATATAGAAGCGACAAAAGTACCTGGAAAGTGATTCGTAGATTTTCCAAGTATAATTTGAAGTAAAATTATACGGTTTCTCGTAATTGCTTTATTTGAACTGGATCGCTGTGTCCATAACCTTCTGGCGATTCTATTTTACAAGTAGCATGAATTTCTTTTGCCTTTGAAGTTTGAATTATGGTGCTTCCGTTTTTAGGACTTACACCACAACCCGGCATAATGGAAATTTGATTTTTGAATTGGGCAATTAATTCCCCAACAAAATGCATACCTTGTTCAATATGGGGCTGTTGTCCGCTGGTTAGAATTCGTTCGAAGCCCAATTCGATAATTTCTTCAACTGATCTAAAGGGATCGGGTGTTTCATCAAACGCTCGGTGAAAGGTTGCCGGCCCATTCCACAAATTTATAAGTTCCAAACAACGTTGCTTATCCACATTTTTAGAGTCATCCAAAATTCCAAATACGATACCATGAACTCCCAATTGCTTGCACATTTGGATATCCGATTTCATAATTTCAAATTCATCTTGACTATAATTGAAGTTTCCACCGCGCGGGCGAATCATTACATAAATGGGTAAATTTAGAGTTAATGATTGTTTTATCATTCCATAAGATGGGGTGCAACCTCCATCGGCTAAATTTTCTAGTAGCTCAATTCTATCGGCTCCATTTTCTTTGGCGTGAATGCAAGAAATCCAGTTGCAACAGGCAATTTCAAGGGTGGTGGTCATAATTATTAAATTTTTAAGTTGTAATCAAACTTTTAGATACACGTTTTTCGTGTTCGAATTTAGCGTTGGTAACGGTGTAATCGAAATTAGGATTGATACTATATCCACCAAATTCACCTTTTTTATTGATAGCAATGAAACCAACTTGAAATTCGGAAGGTTTTAATTTGGATTTAGACACAATACGTTCGATGGCTTTTTTACATGCTTCAGAAGGATGAAAACCTTGTCGCATGTATTCCACAACTAAAAAACTACCACAACAACGAATCACTTCTTCACCCAATCCGCTGCAAGTCGCTGCACCAATTTCATTATCAACGTATAAACCGGCTCCAATTAGAGGTGAATCACCGATTCTACCGCGCATTTTATAGGCCATTCCACTTGTGGTACACGCGCCACTTAAATTCCCATTTGAATCCATAGCAATCACTCCAATGGTATCGTGATTAAATTCTCCGCCTTCAAGTTTATTAGGTGGATAGATCACGGGGTCCAATTCCTGTGAAACATTCGGACCTGATTTTGATTTATCCGAGGGGGCTTCATTTCTTTCAATGTTAATCTGTGGACGGTATTCAGATTTTTTAAGCCAATTTTCATAATTGGATTTGGCATGTGCACTTAACTCAGCCGATTCCAAATGAAATCCCTGACTCAAGGCAAATTGTTGAGCACCAGAAGCTGCTAGAACTACATGTGGTGTTTGTTCCATCACTTTGCGTGCTACCGAAATGGGGTGTTTAATTCGTTCTAATGCTAAAACAGATCCACATTGATGTTGTTCGTTCATGATGCAAGCATCCAATGTAACAATTCCATCTCTGTCGGGGTTTGCCCCTAAACCAACGCAGCAATTGTTTTCATCCAATTCACTTATTTTTGCACCTTCCTCTACTGCGTCTAATGCGCTTCCTTGTTTGCTTAATATTTCCCATGCTTTTGTGTTGGCAGCAACACCTTGGTTGTGCCAAGTGCTTAATACAATAGGGGAGTTTGGCTTTTTTTGTTTAATAGATTCTAATTCTTCTGAATTTGATTTTGCATTTAAGGATTGTGTAATATTTAAAAAAAATCCTGTGAATCCAATGGTTTTAATCCAATTTCTTCTTTTCATGGGATGCGTGAACAATTATATGTTTATGTTTATTAACGAAATGGAATTTACAAAATCAATTTATTTGAATTTCCGATACAAACAACCAGGCCACCTCTCCAGAACCAGGTACTCCATTCGGTATGGATAACTGTGGCTCTCCAATTACTCGTACATATCGATGCCTGGATTTTAATTTGAATCCAAATTTCCCAGTTGATTTTTGAATGTTAGTGAATTTTTGGGATTTCAAACTACGAATGGTTTTAAACTGTTTACCGTCAGAACTCGTTTGTATCAATATTTTATTGGGCAAATGGATCCAACTTTCTGGTGCCGATAAAAAATAAACAAAAATACTATCTGAGTAAATTTTTACAGATCCGCTGTTTGCTGTGTTTTCCGTTTTCAGCTTTGTTGAAGATTGTAAATCTATAACAGCATCCAAGGTATCTCCCAAAAATCCAATCCATTCCTTCGAAGTCCAAGGAGTGCTTCCTAAAATCCCATCAACCAAGGTTAAACTTCCTCCAATATCATACCGCTTACTTGGATTTTTCCTAAGTTGAATTTGCTTGCCTGTTGCTTTATTGAAGTGAAATTTTTTAACCCATGGTGCTAACAGCTCATTCGACATTACTAATGCTTGAATTTCACAACTTTCTTTGATTTGAATAGGTCCGTTGTATGTAAACCCTTCACCCAAAGGAATGTTTTTGTTATTAGGGAGATGAATCGGTGTATAAAGGTAATAGATGGGTCGGTCAGAAAAATGACTGGTTAATTTTAAGTTTAGCGTATTTTGGCTGTCAGTAAATAACTCTGATTGAATTTGGTAGATGGATTTGGCGTAATTCCAATTTTGGGATTTGTAATATTCAAAATGCGACAACAATCGTTCTTTAAATTCATGAAAATTTCGCGTTGCTACAGGTTGATTGCCTACGTTCCATAATACTTCTGACAGTGCAGCGGCTCTTGGTAAAATCATGTATTGAACCTGTTCAGGAGTGGAAATGTATTCGGTCCAAACATTTCCTTGTGCACCCAAAATATATGGTCTATGTTGGGGCTCTAAACTGCTAGGAATGGGCTCGAATTGATACACTTTCTCAATGGGGGTATATCCACCGATTGCCAAGGGTTCTAGATTCCGATCTCCTTGGTAATGATCGAAATAGCAATGCGATCCAGGTGTCATTACTACATAATGTTTTAGTTTTGCTGCCGCAATTCCCCCTTCAATGCCTCGCCAACTCATTACCTGTGCATTGGGAGATAAGCCTCCTTCTAAAATTTCATCCCAACCTATGATTTTTCTTCCTTTGGATGTTAGGTAAGCATCAATTCTTTGGATAAAATAACTCTGTAATTCTTCTTCATTTTCCAGATGATTGTTTTCCTTGATTTTTTGGCATTGTGGACAATCTTTCCATCTGTTTTTGGGGACTTCATCTCCCCCAATATGGATGGTTTTTGACGGAAATAGTTCTATTACTTCATCCAAGATTCCAAAAATAAATTGAAACGTACTGTCAGACGTGCAAAATACATCTTCGCTTACACCCCACATAGTTAATGGTTCAAGTGGGTGCTTTTTGCAACTATATTCAGGATAAGCAGCTAATGCCGCACGGGAATGACCGGGCATTTCAATCTCTGGTATAATGGTAATATGTTGTTTGTCGGCGTATTCAATAATTTCTTTGATTTCTTTTTGTGTGTAAAATCCTTTGTGTGGTGTTTGGTCGCCAATATAAGGCTGGAAATTTTTGGCCAACATAGTTTCCTTTCGATAGGATCCTATTTCCTGGAGTTTGGGATATTTTTTGATTTCAATCCGCCATCCTTGATCGTCTGTGAGATGCCAATGAAATGTGTTGAATTTGTAAAATGCCAATATGTCTATGTAAGTTTTTATGAATTGGGTATCAAAAAAATGCCTGCTCACATCCAAGTGCATTCCTCTGTATTCCAATATAGCCGAGTCTTTTATGATTCCTTGAGGAAAAGTATAACTGGGGATGGGAGTTTCAGTAAATTCTGATTTCTGAGGAATTGACTTATGTATTTCTAATAATTGATATATCGTGTTGCCAGCGTAAAAAGCTCCTAAGGCAGTTTTCGTTTTGATGGTTATACTTCGGTCAAAATGAATCTCATAGTAACTCGGATTGGAGGTAGGGCAGTTGAAATTTGTATCGATGAAAATGTATATAGTTCGTTCCGATTGAGCCACAGATGTTGGAAGTTCTTGCGATTTGATTGTACCTATTTCAGAATTTATATGCTGAACTGAGATTTGTGAATTGCTTTTTGATTTTAAGATTGGGATTTTGGATTTTTTCAACCAAATCAGCAGTTCGTTTTCGAATGGAGAAGAAGAATCCAATTGAATGTTTGAAAAAGTACTCGCTTTTCCTGAAAATTTCATGAAGGCGGGACGAGGAATGATACCCGAAAGTTGACTTTGTGAATCTGTTTCGTTGACAGTTTTTGGTAGTTCTATCGTGTTCAAATCATGTTTTTGGATATCAGTTAAATTAGCGGGAAGTTCCACCTTGTTGAAATCATGTTTTTGTGTACCGATTAAATTAGAAGAAATTTCCACCTCCTTCAAATTATGCTTTTCGAAACTAGCTGAATTAATAAGTAGTTCAAAATGCGTTAAATCTGAACCTTGAGTTGTAGCAATATGAAATTGTTGATGTAATTGGTTAAAATTGGTTTGCTGTTGCCTAACCAATTCCAGATTTTGAATATCCGGTTGTTTAACTGTGTAAATGGGTGATTTGATCTGATTTGTAAAGTTGGATGCATTCGCAACCAATGCTATATTAAAATTCAATAGGATCAATAGAGCCACTTGGTAAATGAGGCCTATATTGATGGTGTTATTATGGTTTACTCGATTCAAAATTATCATAGGCCTTAATAAATCATTGGTTTTTTACTCGAAAAGCTGAATTTATTGCTGAATCCAAATTGGGATTTGATTGATAGGATCCATTTTCTTGTTTTTTACAGGAATCACAAAATACAATCCGTTATTCAACTGCATTATATCCAGTTTTAATGTACGTTGATTGGAATTCAATGCAGAGGATAAAACTTCTTGACCAAAATTATTCAACATCACATAGGATTCATATTGATTCGTTTTCCAATTTTCAATTATGATTTCTGATTGAAAAGGGGTTAAAACTATTGCATTTTGATTGTTGGGCATCTGTGTATTTATCCAGTTCTTTACGGATAATTGATATTCATAATTCCAAAGAGATGCGCTATCCTTTATTATGGAATTGGTAGTGTTAATTATTTGAAGGTACTCGCTGTCGTTTACAAATGGTGCAAATTTTCCAGTGGATAAGGGCTTATCGAACAAGGTAGAATAAATCACTCCAGCAATAACTAAGGATCCAACAGGAGATGGATGGCTGCCATCGGGTTCATACAGAGCTAACTGCGTGGTGTCTCTTAAATCTCTCCAAATAGAAGTAACCGGTGCTACCCTGCAAGAGTTGTCTTTTGCCATTTGAATGTATCTCTGTCTTAACAATTCATTCATTCCTTCAAAGGAACAAACTGGAGGCCATGACGCACAATTTTGATTGTCCCCGTTCTGACGTCCCCAAGTAGAATAAAAAACGATTCGACATTTTGGATTGACAGATCGAATAGAATCAACGATTTGTTTTGCGAAGGGAAAACACTGCTCATCTACTTGTGATTGAGGAAATGAAGGTAATTGACTTTGTTCTTGTAGTATTACAGCGTCGAAATTCCCATTTCTGATTTGGTCAAAAAAATCAGGAGATGAACAATGGTTAAAAAAAGTAAAGCCGCCCGGAGCACGATCAGCAACTTCAAAAGTATCACCGTAACTCATCGCTAAAGTTCGGGTCAAATTGGGAAGGTCATTGCTTCCAGTATAGCTATTACCTACAAATAAAACACGTTTAATGTTTGATGTAGTTTGAGAAAAAGTTACTTGAATGCAGGTGAGAGTTAACATCACCCATGTTAATTTTTTGAAAATCATAAAAAAGCAAATTTACACCTTTAGAGTGTTAATCGTTTAGGTGTATTTGACTATGGACGCAATATTTAACATAAATGATTTGCAGAAATTGCAAAATTCACACCGTCTGTATCAATTTGTAATAACCAGATTTGCCGGATTTTAAAATTTGGAAATTCAATGAACCGAATTGCACATCCGTTGGTTAATTGAAAACGAATTAATCGAATTATTATGTCAACCGATCCCGCCAACGCAATTTCAGTAGTTTGGTTTAAACGCGACTTGCGTTTGAGCGATCATGCCGCGCTGGAACGAGCAATTTCGATCGGCAATCCGATTCTTTTACTGTATATTCATGAGCCGAGTGTTTTCCAATCTGCACATTATTCACAGCGACATGAGCGATTCGTTTGGGAGTCCATTGTTGATTTGAAGGAGGCCGCCGCAAAAAGGAATTGGAAATTCTTTGCCGTGGAAGAAGAAGTTGAAGCAACATTTGAATTCATTTATTCAGTTTTTGGGGATATTAGAGTCATTAGTTATGAAGAAGTAGGTTTGGAAATAACCTTTGCCCGGGACCGGAAAATGAAAGATTGGTTTTTGGAGCGAAGTATAATTTGGGAAGAAATTCCATACTCCGGAATCCGCCGTAAGTTAAAAAATCGAACGGATTTTAATGCCTATTGGTATGGGTTTATGAACCAACCATTATGTGCATCGCAGTTGGAGTTTCGATCTGAGAAAGTAGAATCTCCATCCGTTTGGAAACAGTGGTATTTGAGATTTGAAATGAAAGAAAAACCCAAAGTAGAAGGAATTACCCAAGTAGGTGGATCTACAATGGCTTGGAAATACTTGAATTCATTCTTAAACAAACGAATTGAAGGATATGCGCGTTCCATTTCCAAGCCGGGACCATCACGAACCGGGTGCAGTCGAATTAGTCCTTATTTAGCTTGGGGAAATATCAGTTTAAGGGAGGTTTATCAATGTCAGAAAAGCCATCCCAACAGAAACAAATGGAAAAGAAATTTTAGTCAATTTGCTACCCGTCTAAGATGGAGAGAGCATTTTATGCAAAAATTTGAGCAAGAATGTTCTATGGAGTTTTATCCAGTGAATTCAGGATATTTAAATGTGGTTTATCCCAATAATCCTGAAAACATCCAACGATGGCAAACGGGACGTACCGGCATTCCATTAGTGGATGCATGCATGAGGTGCCTGATACATACCGGTTATTTGAATTTTAGAATGCGATCTATGTTAGTGAGTTTTTTAACGCATCACTTGGGCGAAAGTTGGGAAACAGCAGCTTATCATTTGTCGAAACTATTTTTGGATTTTGAGCCAGGAATTCATTTTCCGCAAATTCAAATGCAGGCTGCTGTAACCGGAATACACACCATTAGAATTTATAACCCTACCAAACAAGCTGAAGACCATGATCCCCGCGGTGAATTTATCCATTATTGGGTTCCAGAATTGAGAAATCTGGAAGTTCCTCAATTGTTTGAACCTTGGAATTTGACTCAAATGGAGCAGCAGTTTCTCGGATTTGAATTGGGGAAAGATTATCCGTTTCCCATAGTAGATATGAAGGAGGCTCATTCACAAGCTCGGGAGCGATTATGGAAGAGAAAAAGTACACCTCAGGTCAAATTAGATAAAAAAAGAATATTAGAACGATTAACGCTGTCCAACAGACAAAATTAGAAAAATGGTCAGATGGTGTCCGTATATTTCAATGGCAATTGTTTAACGGTTATCCTCAGACTTAAGAAAATTCAATAATAGAATATACTTCATTTTTTTATCGCTCCTCAACCGAAAACGCTTTTTAAAAGGATCAGCCAATCTACTGATATGTTGTTTTTTAGGGATGGGGGATTTTTGGGTGTATTGATTAGTTATCATGTACGCAACATACAAAGCAGAAATTTAAAATATATAGTGACATGTCACTATATGGATAAGTTTTTTTGAGGATTTTAATTGTTTAAAAACAGGGAATTTTGTTGTTCGATAAAGTGAATTGCTCGATATGTTTTTACAATGGAATCCGGAGTAACGGAAATGGAATCGATTTCTTTTTCAACCAAAAATTGGGCAAAGTCTGGAAAATCAGAAGGACCTTGTCCGCAAATCCCAATTTTCGTACCTGTTTTTTTGGCTGCTTTAATTAGAATTTCGATCATGCGTTTAACGGCTGTATTGCGTTCATCATACAAATGGGCTACTAAGGATGAATCCCGATCCAAACCCAATGTTAATTGGGTTAAATCATTGGATCCAATGGAAAATCCATCAATATAAGGTGCAAATTCCTCTGCCATTATAATATTCGATGGTAATTCAGCCATCAGATATAGCTCTAATCCATTCTGACCTCTTTCTAAATCAAATTCTTTCATCGTTTCTTGGACTTTTTGAAGTTCTTCAACGGTTCTACAAAATGGAACCATCACTACTACATTCGTAAGTCCAATTTGCTCTCGCACATATTTTATGGCTTTACATTCCAATCCAAATGCTTCTTTATAGTTTTCAGCATAATAACGCGATGCACCTCTCCAACCAATCATCGGATTTTCTTCGTGGGGTTCAAAATACTTTCCACCCAATAAATTAAAGTATTCATTACTCTTGAAATCTGAAAAACGCACAATTACTTTGTTCGGATAGAACGCAGATGCAATTTTCGATATGCCGAATGCCAATTTTAAAATGAAATATTCTTCTTCATTTTGAAAACCAATGATTTTTTGTTGAATTTCATTGGTTAGTTCCTCATCCCCCAAAGTTTTGTGCTTCAACAAAGCCATGGGGTGAATTTGAATGTAATTGTTGATGATGAATTCTTCTCTAGCTAAACCCACGCCTTTGTTTGGTAAATGAGAATATTGGAATGCCATATTTGGACTGCCAACATTAAGCATGATGGGTGTTTTTACTGGGGGAAGTTGGTTTATGAAGAATTCGGTTTTTTCAAATTCAATGTGTCCATTGTACACAATACCTTCCGCTCCTTCGGCACATGAAACAGTGATCAATTGATTTTCTTTTAACAGATTCGTAGCGTTTCCACATCCAACTATGGCGGGTACTCCCATTTCGCGAGCAACAATGGCTGCATGACAAGTTCTTCCACCTTTATTGGTAATAATAGCGGAAGCTTTTTTCATTATGGGTTCCCAATCAGGGTCGGTCATATCCGTTACCAAAACATCGCCTTCTTTGAATTCATGACCATCTATATATCTTTTATCCAAGGAAAATAAAATATTCGTTTTACCCGTAGCTATTTTATCACCCACTGCAATACCCTTTAAAATGGTTTTTTCGGATCTGTTTTCATCCAGAATTTTATATTCAATTATTTGATTTCGGTCTTTTCTAGAATGAATGGTTTCTGGTCGTGCTTGTACAATATATAGGCGATTAGAAATACCATCCACGGCCCATTCAACATCCACAGGAACCCATTTGCCGGATTTCGCTGAATAGTAATTTTCAATTTGAACTACCCATTTAGAAAGTTGAATCACTTGTTCATCAGTTAAGCAAAAGGTTTCTTTCATTTGCTTTTCAGTAGATATGATTCTAACCCGTTCATCGGGATTGTCGCCATAAACCATCATTCGATCTTTGTTTCCCAGTTTTTTTTCTATGATGGAAGAAAACCCTTGTGCCAAAGTAGGTTTGAATACCAACCATTCATCGGGTGAAACAGAACCCTGTACGATCATCTCACCCAATCCCAAAGATCCATTGATCAACACTACATCCTTAAATCCACTTTCTGTGTCCAATGAAAATGCAACACCCGATGAAGCAAGGTCCGATCTAACCATTTTTTGGATGGTTACAGATAGTAACACAGAGAAATGGTCGTATCCAAAATTTTCACGGTAGCTGATGGCTCTGTCGGTAAATAGCGACGCAAAACAGTTGCGAATAGCGTTAATTAATGCGGCTGGACCACGAACATTGAGATAAGATTCTTGCTGTCCAGCAAATGACGCATCCGGCAAATCTTCGGCTGTAGCCGAGGAGCGAACTGCAACATCCACGTTTTCCGTTTCATAGAATTGGGATAATAATTGATATTCATGGATGATTAATTCCGCCAAATCTTTGGGGAATCGACCATTACGAATTAATTGACGAATGGCTAACCCACTTCTTCGCAACGATTCAATATCGTTTATATTGGTTTGTTGAATGATCCGCTGTATTTCATCATTCAAATTGTTTTCTTCAATGAATTTTTGATAAGAAGCTACTGTAATTACAAAACCACCGGGAATTTCTATGCCTAAATTCGATAAATTCTGTAACATTTCGCCTAGGGAAGCGTTTTTACCTCCCACTTGG
>JACCDQ011268563.1_pt1 | contig 11661 bp, 16 predicted proteins | sample 7446031 | NCBI WGS metagenome assembly JACCDQ01 (sample SAMN15323442, study PRJNA562643) | freshwater metagenome | isolation source: river surface water | place: USA:Blue River Watershed | collected 2017-08-17
AGCCACCGGAAAATTTGAACCCGCCGAAATTCGAATGTATCGGAAAAAGTTAATGGACCTGGATAAGCAAAAGATGGACATCATGTTTTCAAATTTGCTTGAGACCAAAAAAATTCTTGGTCACGAAGCAGCGCTTGATCCTGAATATTTTGATTTGTTTAGGCTACATGCCGAAATGCAATAGTCTTTTTCAAGACATCAAATCAGGCCACCGCATTTTTGTGCACGGAGGGGCGGCCACGCCATTCGCGCTTCTTAAGTTATTGGTCGAACAGGCGGATCGGCTTCAAGGCTTGGAGCTGATGCATTTGCATACTCTCGGAGAAGCCACGTACGCTGAACCTCAGTATGCAAAAAACTTTCGTGTAACTAATTTATTTGTGGGCGCAAATATGCGCAACAAAATGAATTTCGCAAATGTGGATTATCTTCCCTGCTTTTTATCTGAAATTCCAAAACTTTTTCGCTCGGGTCAGCGGCCTCCGGATGCGGCTTTGATCCATGTTTCACCTCCGGACAAACATGGTTTTTGTACTTTAGGTGTTAGCGTGGATGTAGCCCGGGCCGCAATCGATACCGCCAAAATAATTATCGCCCAAATCAACCGGCAAATGCCTAGAGTTAACGGTGACGGAGTGATTCATATCAGTCAAATCCATCGCGCCATTGAAATCGATGAACCATTGCCGATTTCTCCGACTGTTACGTCAACTCCTGCCGAGCAGCAAATTGGAAAATTCGTGGCGGAATTAATTGACGATGGATCCACATTGCAAGTGGGAATTGGCAGTGTACCGGATGCCATTCTAAGTTCGTTGAAAGGACACAGGCACCTAGGTATTCATTCGGAAATGTGGTCCGACGGGGTTCTTCAGTTGCTCAAGTGCAATGCCATAGACAATTCCAAAAAGAAAATTCATCAAGGTAAATGCGTTTCTGCATTCGTGATTGGCACAAAAGAACTTTATGAATTTATAGATGATAATCCCAGCGTGCTTCAAATGGATGCGGCTTTCGTTAACGATCCCAATGTGATCGCCCAAAATCCAAAGGTGGTCGCTCTTAATTCTGCGGTAGAGATTGATCTTACGGGGCAAGTTTGTGCGGACTCGGTAGGACGCCGAATTATTTCTGGCGTCGGCGGACAAATGGACTTTATGCGAGGCGCTTCGCTTTCAACGGGCGGCAAACCCATCATCGCGATGACCAGTCGCACGCCGCACGGTCAATCCCGAATTGTCCCGGTGTTGCAGACCGGTGCAGGCGTTGTCACGACCCGGGCGCACGTCCAGTACATTGTGACAGAGCATGGTGTCGTTAACTTGTTTGGAAAAACTCTTCACGAAAGGGCGCATGCCCTCATTCAGATTGCTCATCCGGATGACCGAGAAAATTTACATCTCGCCTGGAAAATCAAATGACAATTTGTCCCGGAAATGAATTTTCGTCTCAATATTTTTTCTTAAAACGCTATTATTCACCAGTCACGTGGATTCATTTGTGCAGAAGCAAATTTCATTCGACGACCAATGAAGGTCGTTTAAAAAAAGGAAATAATGATGAAATCAGATTCAGAAATTCAGAACGACGTCATGCAGGAACTAAAATGGGATTCCAGTATCAGTGCCGAACTGATTGGCGTTTCAGTTAAAAACGGCATTGTGACTTTATCCGGTAAAGCCCCCAGCTTTTTCGAAAAATTTGCGGCCGAGCGGGCGGCTAAACGCGTTTTGGGCGTACGCGCAGTGGTTGAAAATATGGAAGTGAATTTACCCGGAACTTCAAAACGCGATGATGCCGCAATCGCCCAAGCAGTTCTAGACGCCTTCTATTGGAACATTCAAGTTCCAGAAAAAGACGTTCAAATTAAAGTTGAAAATGGTTGTGTAACTTTATCGGGCGAGGTCGAGTAGCCGTATCAAAGAAGGGCTGCAGAGAAAGCGGTCAAAAAGTTGACTGGCGTTCGCGACGTGATTAATCTTGTATCGCTTAAAGCTCAAAAAGTCCAACCGAGTGTTATTAAAAAGAAAATCGAAGACGCTTTCAAGCGCAGTGCTGAACTTGAATCAAATAAGATTTCGGTCCAAGTGGTTGGCGATAAAGTTATACTTGAAGGCAACGTTCATTCTCTTGCCGAAAGCGATGATGCCCGTTGGGCAGCCTGGAGCGCGACTGGTATTACGACCGTTGAAAATAGACTTCACGTCACGCCGTAACCTTTGCGGGGGTGCCGATCAAATCGAGCGGCACCCATTGGACTCGTCTGTGCGCTGTTAGGTGGGGGCCTTGCGGTCATGAGAACTCAGGCTCAAGTTTGAAAGAGTGAACTTGAATCGACCCTTTGTTCTTCCGCTCTTTTTACCAATTTGGACCATGGAAAATTTTAAAGCGACCCGGATTGCGACGCGGTTTTAAATTTATGATAAAGAAACTGCGAGATAAGAATAAGTACGATTGTTGATATTCCGATCACATACACGATCCTTGTAAATTGCATAAGTAAAATCGCTGTTGATATCGCTGCAAGCGCCGGTATCACAGGAAATTTTCCTAGGTTGAGCGGGACGGTGAAAGGGCGAATTTCGTTTGGTTTTGTAAATCTTAACCTGATCAGTGTGATATTCACCGTGAAGAAGCCAATTAGGGTCGCGAATGATGAGACACTCGCGATAACTTCGACCCCACTTAAGGGAAGCAGTGCGATTGATAGTCCTAAAACCAGAAGACTAGCCAGCCAAGGCGTTCGCCTTTTCGGGAGTACTTTACCAAAAATAGACGGAAATTTTCGATCCATAGACATTCCGTAGAAGGCCCGGCTAGCCGCAAGCAAAGCAATCAGAACTGTGTTGGCGGTTGAAAATAAAGCACAAATTCCAAGGACAATGGCCATTTTTGGCGACGCTGCGGCGGCCGCTTCCATCAGTGGGGCTTCGCTTGAAACCAGCTTTTCTAAAGGCGCGATTGAAAGGGCTGCAAAACTGACAAAAATATAGATGACTGTAGAAATACCTAAGCTCCACAGAATCGCTTTTGGGACTGTTCTTTCCGGATCTTTTGCATCTTCGACCAAATTAACAATGTCTTCAAAGCCGAAATAGGCAAAAATAATGAGTGCTGTGCCGGTCAAAACTTTTGGGGAAATGGGTTCAATCAAAATGAGGCCCGCATTTTTTATGGAGAACCCTAAATAGATAAATAAAATCAAACCCAAAACCTCGATCAGCGTGAAGAGCATATTCAATCGGCTGGATTCTTGAGTGCCAACGATATTGACCAAACTTAAAAGGCACAGCAGCAGAAAACCAGTCATCAGGGGCGCTAGGTCTATAAATCCGTTTAAGTAGCCACCGAAGGCTAACGCCACAGCCGAGGCGGTGGAAATACCCGCAAGAGCCATGACGAGCCCGATTGAATTCGCTAGCCAAGTCCATCGCGGAAAGGCGCTTTGGACATACACAAATTCTGCTCCGGCCTTAGGTTTGAAAGTAGCCAGTTCACAATAGGAAAGCGCGGTCATTCCCGCACTAAGGGCCGCCAACACAAATGAAAACCAAAGGGTGGTTCCCACAATGCCGGCCGCTTTTCCTATTATACTATAGATCCCGGCCCCAAGAATCATCCCAGTCCCGTAAAAAATAAGAGACGGTAAAGTCAGGGTCCGCTTCAGCATTTTTTAACTCCGTATTTATTTATTCGAGAAAGGTCGAGTGCTGATTCCTATCAAATAATAAAGGGGACAAAATCCGAAGGCACCAGTTAGTAAAGGAATTAACCCGAGCCAAGCCCAATACGTCCGAGGTCCCCAAAATAGCAAAGACGTTATGATCACCCCCGCGATGAGCCGGACGGCGCGATCTATTTTTCCTTCATTATGAGGCATGTATTTGTTCATGGTATTTCCTTTGTTGTTTTATATTCACTTAAAGCAAGGTCAAAGCCGCGATGAACTTCAATAAGAGAGTTTCTGAATCAATCTCGGGACATTTTTAACTATTTATTTCGATTTTAATGACAACTTGTCTCAGCGCATACTTTAAAACCCCTTGGGTGAACTAAGCCATTGGCCGACCGTATGATAATGGAGTTAGAACGAGGTGAGGTCACTTGAAGTCAAAAAAAATTTACATTTATTTGTTCAGAATTTTTTACTGCGATTAAAAAAGAAAATAGAAGAAAGTAAAAAAGTTCACGTGACGACCCCTTAAAATTTCAATTTAAAACAAGGAGAAAAATATGTCTCAGCTTTCTAGGGAAGATACGTCCAAAACAAAGTCCGCGGCCGTTCCTACTAAATTCGATATGCCGGTCGAAGAGTTTACCACTCCGGATCCTTTTACGGCGGTGGAAAGCACTAGCATTCAAGATTTAGTTGATTTAATGAAAAAATACGATGGTTCAACCCAAGTCGCTCGAATACATCGATTATTTATTGTGGACTGCCGGCTTGATTACTACGATTGGTTATGGCGACTACATGGCCCAATCTGTATTGGGTAAGCTGGATCAACTGAATGATGTCCACAGCAGAAAAGCCTTCGGGCAAAGAGCCTCCGACAAGTAAGAAGGATAAATTTTTTTTTCTTTTAACGAATTGGATCAAGCGATCTTTTTCCCATTTCTTAATGGCGGGTCCGGGAAAGCTCAATCGCGTTTGGTCATGGGAGTGCTTACTAGAAACCGTGACGTTGATCCGAGTTGAGTTTTGAATTTTAATAAATTCGGTTGGTATGTTTTCGATATGGAGAAGAGACTGGACTTCGTCGCCGGTGCTGCCGCCTAGAAATCCTGACGTGACGATGGGGATTCCCAGTCGATTTAGTATTCGACCTGCGTTAATGGAATTTCCCCAGGGGTTTCTTATCTCGTTTGACACATATGTTTTTTCATTTGGCTTTAAAACCTTAACCGTGCCGCTGAGATCCAGCGCTGGATTCGGAGTGATGGCCAGAATCGTTCGACGTAAAATTTTATGCATTGAAACGGCGATCCGGAGCTGGATACATCGATTCAACAATCAATTTGACCGATGTTTTTTCCGATAGTTTTTTAATTGTCAGAAGCATCTTTCTTTCCATGATGAAATGCACAAAATCGAATAAGGCTCCACCTAAGATCCAATCAGCTAAATTAAATGGACGTGCTGGATCTCGCCACGAGTAGCTTCGAGTCAGCAATCGAGTCTCGTAAGAACCTCTTGATTCGAGAAGAAGAAACCATCCTTCAAACGCCAGGGCGCGGTTTTTAGCTAAAACTGTAACTGCTAACGGTGGGGCTTTAGGGTGCAGTAAGATTTTCTCACCGACGGTCAGGTGCTGGTAGCGAGGATCTATTGTTTCTACTTTGGGCATTTTACAGCCAACCAGATTTTCAAGCCATCGGTAACTATAAAATCCCCCTCTGTTTTGGCCGAGTTGAATAAGATAAGACCAAACAATTTGGACGGGCGCATAGATGGTAATGGCATGAGTGTCTAAGACTCTCTTATTTGTTAGGAATTTGGCTTCAGGAATGATCATCGAGGTTTCATTTTCCGTAGACCCCCACGATGTAAATTTCTGTCGGAAGGCGTAGATCATTGCTAAAAAAATAAAAATCGAAGTCGCTATGGTTAGAATCAAAATTTTCATAATTGTCCTTGGTTGCCAACAACCAGTTAGTAAAGCAATTTGCGCGCCGACTTAGGATTGGACATGCGATTTGCAGACAGGATTGATCAAAGCTGAAAGGAACGAGCATCATGTTAAAAATTTTAATGGTATACGGGACGACTCAGGGGCAAACGGGAAAGATTGCCACAGTTATGAAAAAAGAATTGGCCAAGGCGGGTCATACCGTAGAGCTATTCGATAGTCAGGGTATATCGAATTCAATCCATCTTAAAGATTACGACGCGGCCTTGATCGGAGCCTCGGTTCATGCCGGTGGTTACCAACGCTCACTTAAAAAATGGGTCAAAGATCATCAAGTCGGCTTGAATCGAATGCCGACGGCCTTTTTTTCGGTCTGTCTTGGTATTCTGCAAAAACAAGAGTCGGTTCAAAAAGAGGAAGTAAGAATTGTCGAAGACTTTTTAGCTTCATGCGATTGGAAGCCAAATCAAAAGGCCATATTTGCCGGAGCTTTATCGTACACTCAGTATAACCCTCTCTTAAAATGGTGGATGAGGCGCATTTCCGAAAAGGCCGGCGGCGATACCGATACGAGTAAAGATTATGAATACACTGACTGGAATTCAGTCAGTCGTTTCGTCGAAGACTTTTTAAATGAATTGCGCGTCGCCAAAATTGACCGAGACATTTTAGTTTCAAAAACGGACAGAATGTCTCTACGAATGACCTGAACGTGGATTGAAGATCAAAATGACTTTGGCACAAGGTCTGCTTCAGTAAAAACTGCGTCTTAATGAAATTAATCCACAAGGAGGATATATGTCTAATGCTGTTGACCGTTGGTTCGAAAAAAGAAGTTTAACCCCGCTACGAGAATTTACCCAAATTCAAGATTCGTTTGACCGTTTATTTAATAATTTTATGGATCTCAAAAAAACAGAAGGGCTGCAGCCGCTTTCGTTTAGCCCTTCCTGCGAAATTGTTGAGGATGATAAAAGTTATTCTTTGAAATTTGATATTCCGGGCGTTTCCAAAGATCAAGTTAAGTTAGAAATCGACAAAGATCGGTTGACGGTTCGTGCCGAGAGAAAAGAAGAGAAAAAAAGTGAGACCAAAAAGAAATACTTATCGGAAATGTACTACGGATCCTACGTCCGAAGTTTCACTTTGCCCACGACCATTGACGAAAAGGCAGTCGAAGCAAAATTCGAAAACGGAGTGCTCACCGTCACGATTCCTAAAACTGAATCCGTAAAAGCGAAACAAATTGCAATTCAATAACTAAAACTGAACTAAGGAGAGTAAAATGTCTAATCTTAATAAAAACGAAATGAATTCATCAAAAATGCCGCCTTTAGATTTAAAAAGCAAAATACACGCAGCCCAAACTAAAGTTGAGTCTTACGCTCACCAAGTCGAAGACAGAATTTCTGAACGAACCTCGCAAGCCATGAAAAAATCTTCAGATTATATCGAGTCGACACGCCAGTATGTTCAGGAAAATCCTGTGAAAAGCATCGCGGCCGCAGCGGTGGCTGGATTAGCGGCCGGTAGTCTAGGAACTTATATTCTGCGCCGAAAAAAAAACTAAATTATTGAACGGGCGCATCTGGAATTATCAAAGCAGAGCCGTCGAGAAATCTGTGTCAAAATCACCGGTGGCAAGGTGACCTTGTCCGGTGATGTTCATTCTTTTAAAGAAATGCTCAGTGCACAGAATGCGGCCTTAAAAGCCCCCGGAGTTACGAGTGTCGAAAACAAATTACGCATTGGTTAGATTTGCAAGACGGGAAGAGGGATTTTCCCGTCTTTTTAAAATGAGGAATTAATGCATGCACTAACACCTTAATTAAAAAAATCCTTTTTTAATAAATTAATCGAGAAAATTATTCGGTTCATAAATTCTTGGCCGCGTCGGGCGAAAGAGTCCCTTCTTAGTCTAGCTGTACTGATGCTTATAGGCTTATAATTGGTAAACTATATCGTCTGCGAGCCATCTTGGTTTGATTGAATCAAGACGTGAAGGCAAACAGGTTTTCTATATAATCGTGGATAAACGAGTTTTGGAATTGATTCGGTCTCTTTATAACATCTTTTGTCGATAGGTTTAAGTAATTCGAGGGTGTACTTTTAATTTCAATATCGCCCGGATGATTTAGAGAAATGCCTCTTTTTAAACTCCTAGCTCCGCGAGTCGAAAGGCAATTTCGTCAATGGGTTTACGATAAAACTTTTCGATAGCTGACTTTAGCGTATTTTTTTGATCTGGTTCGGTGAATGTTTTAAGAAAAAACAACAAGTCTTCGGTCGTTACAACGCCAAGCAGAACACCAGTTTTTAATATAATAACCGATGAAATTTTTTCTTCAATCATCAGCTGGATGACTTTCGATACGTCAGTTTCTGGTTCTACAAAGTGAATATTTTTTGACATATAATCAGCGATAGTTTTATCAGTATCGAAATCAAATTTTTTAGATTCGTAAGTGTTCATGCCCCGTTGAAAGTTACGCTCGGAAATAACGCCGACAATTCTATTCTCTTTATTAAGCACCGGCAGGTGGCGGATTTTATTTTTTTTAAGTAAAGTATATCCTTTATCTAAAGAATCATCAGCTTGGATTGTGACCAGCTTGGTTGACATAATTTCTGAAATCTTTTTCTTCATATAAATTCCTTTATAAGTTTAAAAAACCACTTTTTACCGTTTGCTGACTTGCTACGGCTAACGCTTCACGGAGTTCAGTGATCGAACAGCCTGACAAAATTCCTTTTATAATTTTGGCGCATTCTATATAAGAAAATGAGAAACCTTTTTGTGATGGAATTTCAAAAAATCTTGAGTGAAGTTTCCACAGTTCTTTAGGATTATGCTTTGCTGAAAATGCTTTTGACACGTATTTATTTTCAATTCCGTTAATTTGAATGACAAAATCGTATCGATCGAGCTCTTGCTGAAGGGTGGTATTCAGTTCTAAAAAAAAATTTTCGGGTGAGCCGGGCCAAAGTGCAATTAAATCCAGACTTCCATGATCGCAGAGTAGAAGTTTGTTGGGTTCATCATGAACAATGGCTTTTTCAAGTTCAAACTGTAAATGATAAAGCGCTTTTTGGTAGCAGCGTTGACTAATTTCTGTTTTTGGTTGGGGAAAAAACGATTTGTTGATGCCGCTCAAAGCATCGCCACCGGCAATAACTTTCTTAGGAAATTCGCATTCTATAATTCGGATGATTGTTGTTTTTCCGACGTCTGGCTTTCCGGTGATTGCGATTTTCATTGTGCCACCCAACCGCCGTCAATCACTAAAGAATGTCCGGTAACGAAAGAAGAGGCCGGTGAAGAAAGCCATAAAACGGCGTCTGCAATTTCATCAGGCTGGCCTAATCGGCCGATGGGTTCGGACTTTTTAAGTTGCTGAACAGCATCGTTATTACCGTGAGTGAAGCGGTCAATCATCGGTGTTTCAATAACTCCTGGACAGATTGCGTTGATGCGAATATTGGATTGAGCGTATTCTAACGCTGCGGTTTTAGTTAGGCCCAGTAATCCATGTTTTGCGGCGACATAAGCAGGGCTGGTCTGAAAACCAATCAGTCCCGCTATCGAAGAGCAATTAATAATAGTACCACTTTTTTTCTTTAGCATTTCGGCAATTTGGTATTTCATGCAAAGCCATGCACCGGTTAAGTTTGTCTGGATCACGTGATTCCAGTTTTCTGTCGTGCAATCTGCCGTCAAGGCGGCTTCACCTTCAATTCCTGCATTATTAAAAGCGCAATCAATCTGGCCGAAAACTTCAATCGTTTCGGCGATCGCCATTTTGACGTTCTGTTCTTTTGAGACATCGCACTTGATAAAGGCTGCGTGTGTGCCAAGATCACGTATCGATTTCGCAAGTGCCAGACCTGCGTCCGCATTGAGATCGATGAGAACAATTTTTGCCTTTGCATTTGCGAACTTAAGTGCCGTGGCACGGCCAATTCCGCTGGAAGCCCCAGTAATAAAAATAACTTGTTCTGAAAAATCGTATTGAGGAAGTTTAGACATGTGGTCTCCTTAATTTTAGTTCATGACCTACTCAGCAAGGCTGATGCCGAAAGTATTTTAAAAGCATCCGCTCACGACGACTTAATTGGGTCATAAAAGCATGCGGTCATGCCAAAATGTCTCAATATGGATTTTCTTTTAAACCTAATTTGTAGCTTATGTAATTCACAAAAATATCCAAAGTTGTGAAGGTAATCAGAGCTATTAATACAGATTCTAAATGAAGTGGAATTATGACTGACATTCCCAAAAGGGCTCCGACAATCCAGTCGACTTGATCAAATGGAATCCAAGATGAACCGGAGGGTATCGAAAGCCGTCGTTTAAGAAAACTTTTAATTAAGTCTGCAGAGATTGCGCAGAAACCAACCCAGGCACCGAATAATGGATTGAATACATTATAGTCGATCAGGCTCAGGTACCGCATCCAAGGGACTCTGGCATAAATCGTTTGCTGAATAATAAATATGATAAATCCAGTGACGACCGCGGAAACAATTCCCCTCATTGTTTTGTGAGAGCCAAAAAGAGGCTGGTTATGGAATTTGAATCCGAAATCAACAGGTTTATCCCAATCTGGAAATACTTTTTTGGCCAAAACAGGCGCCATATTCGCAAATGCAGCAGGCAGAAAGAGCCAGATGATTTTGAGGACGTGGATTTCATATTTTTGAATTTCTTGGAACAATGAACTTATCAATGTGACCACCTCGGTGAGCTATTTTTTCTCATCATTTGACAAAATGTCTCAAGCTTTATGTTGAATGCTCGGCGCAAATTCGGAGTCTTCGTGTTTTCGGGAAGCGGCGATATGACTCAAAGGCTTTGCAATTTCTTTTCGATCTTTACGAAAATTTTCGGCCCTTTTTTTCAGAAGATGTTCGGCCGTGTCAAAGGCATCCCGGATGGCTACGTAAATGCCTTGTTGGGGTTTACCTTTCAATCCAGAGCGTGCAACAATAGCGTCTTCGCCCGGAATAAACGTCAATATTTCAATATGATAGGCTCGATTTGAAATTGAATGACGATGCGGGGAAGAAACGATGACTTTGCAGCTAACAATAGGGTGAAAAAAAATTTGAAGTTTTTTAATTCTTTTAAGGACGGCCTTTTCGACGTATTCAGATTTTGCAAAATCTAGAAAAGTAATTTGATAGGGAAACATATTATAAGCTCCTTTAGTTAAAGTGATTCAATTTAAAAAAAGCAATTCTGTGGCCAAGCACGAACGGCATTTATTTTGCAAATTTCCTAAATATCGTCTTTAAGCGAAGAAAAGGACATACGTCTATGAAACTATCCAAACGCATTTCATTGATCGAAAATCGTATTCAATTGGTTTCGGTGATTTCGGGCTTTTTGGTCACATTGGCTTTTTTATTTTTTTCGATGTCTTTATCGGCCGCCTTCGGCTACTGGTCCTATAAGCCCGAACAAGATGTTATGGTGAACAACCAATTTTGGAATGTAGCTTCGGTCGGATGGATCGTAAGTGTTTTTTTAGGTTGTTTTGTGTCAGCCACAGCCGCTAAGCCCGTTGAGTTTCGAAATGGGATATTAAATGCATTGACGACCTGGGCTGCAAGCTGTCTTTTTTTTGGCGGTATTTCAATGCGTATTGCAGATCCGAATCTACAGGCTTTCTTGCTGACACCAACTCGAGTTTTGTTTTGGCATGGTTTCATTTCTGATGCGGCGGCGCTCGGCGTTGCCATTTTTGCTGCGATTCTTGCTGTCTACATTGAAAGATTAAAAATTCGCGTCGAAAAAGAAGTTGATGTTTTCTCATCTTCGGCACTGTTACTAAATAATTTAGACCCGGCTAAATACTGATTAAATGGAGAATTTATGAGCTCTAAAGAATTGAGGCCAATTTTTACTGCAGGAAAAGTTCGACCTTTCGTGCTGGGAGTTCTAATTATGCTAAGTGGGCTCTTGTTGGAAAAATGGTGGTGGAAGGTCGGCGGGATTATTTTAATTGTTGTATTTGTCGAGGCGGCTTAT
>JACCDQ011541044.1_pt1 | contig 11658 bp, 10 predicted proteins | sample 7446031 | NCBI WGS metagenome assembly JACCDQ01 (sample SAMN15323442, study PRJNA562643) | freshwater metagenome | isolation source: river surface water | place: USA:Blue River Watershed | collected 2017-08-17
GGGAAGGGCTACCATATCTACCTACCACACGAGATGATGCACTCTATCCACCTTCCCTACTCTCACAAACTGAAAGCTAAAGAACTCCTAAAAGACAAGTTTAGCCTGATTGACGGGTCTCTGTATCAGCACGGACGACTTCTGAGTTTACCAGGCAGAGTCCACCCTAAAACTAAAAAGAAGAAGGTATTAGAGTTCTCTAAAAAAGGGAACGTGCCCCTAGTAATACAGCTCGTAGAAGAAGTCAAAGTTAAGCCCTTATACGACTCAGTGCTGGGCTCAGATGATGCCCTCCTGGTAGGCCTTAACAGAGTCCAGGATATGATCACCTACCCTCCAGGTCCAGGAAACCGCCACATCAGGTTCTGGGGGGCTAGTAGAGACCTAGCTATGGCAGGACTAGATTATGATACGGTTCTGGGGCTCATGACTCGGGTCAATGCCTCACTACCAGATGCTAAGCCAGTAGAAGAAATAGAGCAAGCTGTTAAATCCGCATTTAAGGTACTTCTATGATCTACAGACACAGAACAGGTAGAGTCCAGGACAAGACTAAACTAGACGCGATGATCTATAATATGATATATTCCAGGATCCGTAGACTATGGTCCATAATGTCCCCTGACCGTGAGCACGTAATGTGGGCAGCCCGTAGAGAAGATAGATCTGGAAACCGGCTAAAGGTTTTCTACAAATGTGCCGAATGTAGTGAAGAGTTCCCGGAGAAGGAGATCCAAGTTGACCATATAGAAGCGATAGGAGCTAGACCGGAAACTTTAGATGGATTGTCTGAGTGGATAAGGCGAGTATTTTGTATATACACAAATCTTCAGGTCCTGTGCAAGCCTTGTCACAAACTCAAAACAAAACAAGACCTTAAACGTATTCGGGAGGCAAAAAAGAATGTTCAAGCAGCTAGACGGGACAAACCGACAGCCAAGAAAGATTCAGCTGGACGTTCTGGCGTGGTTAGAAAACGAACTAAAGCTAAATAGGCCTGCCTGTATCAATGCTCCCACAGGGTCTGGGAAGAGTTTCATCGTAGAGTCCTTACTTCTAGAATATCCAGGATCAATAGCTATTCTTCCTTCCAACGCCCTAATGGCCCAGTATCACGAGACCTACCCTACCAGAAACTATGTAAAAGGGAAAGAACACTACGAATGCAAAGAGCATCCAGGACTGGACTGCCTAACCGCACAAGAAGAGCTGAACTCTAAATGCCTAGAGTGTGACTATACGATCAACAAGAGAAGAGCTCTAGCCGGAGAGTCTACAATATTTAACCCCATCTCTTACTACTACTTTAAGAGACAGAACAGAGACTTCAACCCAGAATGTGTTATCGTAGACGAGGCACATAAACTAGGAGATATGGCATCCCTACTTGTAGATGTCAGTTTTCGCAAGTCTAAGTACCACTACCCTGAGATCAAAGACGAGATTGAGCTGGTAGCGTGGCTTAAGGAATTAGTAGACACTCTTACGTATAAGATACGAGCAGCTAAAAGTAAGTCAGATGATAGAGACCGCATGATTAAAGACAAGGATAAAGTAGAGAATATTCTGTACTCCTTATCTGTAGAGCCTCAGAATTTCGTGTTCCAGACAGAGAAGAGATCTTATCACTCCACGATATCTGAGTATCTGACTATACGGTCGGTTACTCCACCTAAGGCCATACTACGAGAAATACTGTCTGGTCAGAAGAAAGTCCTGATGTCTGCTACTTTACTGCACCATAAGATCTGGGAGCTAGGATTTCACAACTATGGGTATCTTGACCTGGACAGCCCTATTGACACTGAACGCAGACCTATAGCTTACCAACCCGCCAGTACAGAGCTCAATTTTAAGTCTTCTGCTACTCTAGTTGGAAACTACATACATCAGGTGCTTAATACTTACCCCGGACTAAACACGATAGTTCACGTAAGCTATGCATGGGCGGATAAACTAAAGCCTCTCTTTCCAGGGGCCATGTTCAACGACCCAGACACAAAGAATGAGACGCTAGCACGGTTTAAAGAAAGAGGAGGAGTATGGATAGCCGCTGGGTGCTCAGAGGGGATAGATCTTCCTGGAAACCTCTGTAGGTTGATAATAATACCTATCCTGTCGAGGGAGAACGTCACAGATCCAGTAGTCGTAAAGAGACTTGCAATGCATAAAGGTAGCCAAAAGTACGACCTAAACACTATAAGCACCCTTATCCAGCAAGCAGGCCGAGGAACCAGAGGAGAAGAGGATTACTGCCTAACCGTAGTAGGAGATAGAAAGCTACCCATGTTAATGGTCAAGAATAAAGCAATGGTGCCTAAATCTTTTTATAAAGCTATTAAGTGGAGCCACGGATCTACCGATAAGTAATTTAGGAGGTATTATGGCTAAGAAAAAAGACGGTTCAGTAGTACTAGCAATCCCGGATACGCAATTCCCCTTTGAGCATGAGGACATGTTTGACTTTCTTGCTGCTGTCGTTAAGAAGTATAAACCAGACGAGGTAGTACATTTAGGGGACGAAGTAGACTTCCACGCCCTATCCGACTACTCTCACGATCCTGACGGCTACTCTGCAGGAGACGAGTTGGAGGCCTCGCTCGAGAAGATGAGGATCCTCTATAAGATGTTTCCCGTCGTTAAGGTATGTACAAGTAATCATACCGCCAGACCTTTCCGTAGGGCGCACAAGTACGGTATACCTAAAGCGTTTCTGAGAGATTATGCAGAGTTTCTACAGGCACCTAAGGGATGGTCATGGCAAGACAAGTGGGAAATAGACGGAGTAATATATGAGCACGGTGAAGGAGTTTCAGGAGTTAACGGAGCGCTTACGGCAGCTAAAGGTAACATGCAGTCTACGGTTATTGGCCATCTTCACTCGTTTGCAGGAATCCAGTGGAACGCCAATCCTAGGCATCTTATTTTTGGGTTCAACGTGGGATGCCTTATCGATCATAGGGCTTACGCTTTTGCATACGGCAAGACCATGAAGAATAAGCCAATCCTAGGATGCGGGATTATTAACAACGGGATACCTACATTTATCCCAATGATTATCGATAACAAACATAAATGGAATAGAAAGGTTTAATATGACATTACAAGAAGCAATTAAGACCGGTGACTTGGAGGTAGTAGAAGAGGAGACAGTCACGATTACTAAAAAGCAAGCAATAGAAGCTCTTCAAAATTACCCGGGATACATAGCACTAGGTTTTTGTAGTTCAGAAGAGGTACAAAAAGAACATAAAGATATTAAAAACAAATACCTAAGAGATTTAGGATTTAAGGAGTAAATATGTCAGATAAAAAAGGTTACGTAGTCGCATCAGTATCTATTGACAATGAGGGTGTCTTCCATCTATCATATGTAGGGTGGCATAACATCCTAGGCCAGAACAGGTTTGGTAGTGCTGTCCACTCAGACCGTAGCCCAGGAGCTATCGCCAAGAAGCTTAAGAATACCCTAGAGAAAAGTAAGCCTCTTTATTTAGCAAAAGTTAAAGAAGTTGAAGCAGATGCCGATAAGGTTAAAGAGGGGGATATAAAAGATGGAGACACTCAAGAAAGCCAGTCCGAAACTAGTAGCACTTGACTTTGAGACCTGCTTAGCCAGCGGGGAAGCGTCCCCGGACTTCTACAGACCCGATTTCCGTATCGCCTCAACAGCGGTAACCTGGGAGTCGGGTTCTCTCTTTCTAGAGGGAGAAGACACTGCTCGTGAGCTTCTAACCTACCTACAAAACAACAACGTCCAAGTCGTGGTTCACAATCTATCTTTTGAGTACGGAGTTGTCCTAAATAGGTTCCCTGAGATATCTATCAACTGGCACGCAGATACCGCTCGCCTATCCCAACTATGGGACAGTGGGGGAGACAGATCCGAGGAGTCAGATGATGATGATGAAGACGCCCCTCCTCGTAAATCCAACTCAGGGCTCGGGTTAGAGGTATGTGCAGCCCGAGTACTGCCTCCAGAGTACCACGACCACAAGAAGCCCTACCATGACCTACTGATAACCGAATTCAAGGTAAAGAAGTCAGAGGTAGGATCTAGTCTACACCTACTACCTAAACCAGAGCTAGAGAAGTACAACATACGAGACACCGAGGTAACCTACGCTCTGTATACGACCCTAAACGATAGATTTGAGAAGATAGGCTATAACTGGTCCTTAGATCACGACATTTACCGCATGTCTTGTATGCTGGTATCTAGGTCTCGAACCGCAGGAGTATTGGTCGACCAAAGCATCTCCAGAGAGCACCTAAAGAACCTAAACGACGAATACTTGAAGATGGAGGCGGACTTTAGAGAGAGATTCCTGACACAGATCCAAGAGATCGAGAATGAGACATTAGAAGCAACTCTAGCCCTCCTAAAGACAGATAAAGGCAGAGAGAAGGCCCGCATAAGACTTCAAGAGCAGCCTGAGAAGTGGCAGTTTAATATCAATAGCGTGGCCCAGAAACAGAGACTGTTTTGCGATAAGTTAGGAATTAAAGCCAAGGTCTTCACAGAGAAAGGAGGACCTTCCTTTAAGAAGTCTGCCCTAGGTCAATGGGGAGATGGAGGCCAGATGCTCAAGAAGAGAGGGTCTCTCAAGATCGCCACTAAGCAATGTGAAACTCTCCTGGAGAAGTCCAGTCTTGACGGTAGGTGGCACATAGACCTAATGGCAGCCGGAACTAACACAGGTCGCATGAAAGGGGCCGGGGGACTTAACGTACAAGGAATGAGCCGTAGAGAGCCCAGGCTTATGAAGAACGTGGTAGCAGATCCAGGCAAGATCTTTGTCAGTATAGATCTTAACTCAGGAGAGCCTACGATCACTACCCACTTCTCTAATGATAAGTACTACCGGCTAGCAACCTTCGACATGGTAGGTAAGGAGCCTTATTACGATAAGACCGGAGTTTTGGTTATCGATGACATCTACCTAATGGGTATGAGCGTCTCTCCAATGGGTTCAAGCAGGATAAAGGAAGTGTTCGAGTCAGTTAAGTTTGATGGCCTAAGCTTCCAAGAACAATGGATTAAGGATTCCTCAGTTGTTAAGGACTACCTGAAGAAAGAGAGGGCTTTCCACAAGATCCTAATCCTAGGCCTAGGGTACTCAATGGGACCAGCACACATGGTAGAGTCTGCACAGAACGCAGGATACGATCTAGACATCTCAGACGCAATAGAGTTCTTCAAGGCCTATTGGGAACTGTTCTCAGGGGTAAAGAGACTGGGAAAGAACCTGGAGTATGAGTTTGCACAAGCTGGCCATCTGGTCAATCCATTTGGATACCGAATAGTACCGGGAGCAGACTACAAGTGCCTAAACTACTTCATCCAATCTAGTGTGAGCGGCCTAATAAACGTTCTGTGTTACAAGTTCTTCTCGATAGCACCGGAAGCCCAATTCGTAACGATCATACACGACGAGATCATCATACAGATCCCGGAAGATAAGGAAGAGGAAGTGAAGTCTAAATTTAACAAGGCCCTTGACTCTTTAAATCAGGACCTTGACTGGAGTGTTAAGATTAGGACAGGATGGGCAAAAGGTAAGAACCTATACGAAGCTAAGTAATTAATCCTTAGTTTCTTCCTGGTACTCGGGGTTTGAGCTAGAGAGCATAAAGTGAGTGACTGCCACTGCCCTAGCTCCTCCCTCTGAGGCTTTCTTAAGGATAGGGGCAAACTTACTGTTAGCAGTCTTGTTGAGAATCGCTGTAGTGGCGTCCACCGTAGCGTTAATCCCTTTCTCTGCTGCTCCAGTACGGATAGCCTCAGTTACAGGGAGGGACATGCCGCCAGTAGCAACCCCAGCAACCGTAGCAACAGGACCAGACGCCAATTCTTTTATAGATTCTGGTATCTTTATCTTACTAGACGCAGAAGTTATTGCCTCTCGTTTTACGGCCTCTCCTGCCCTATTCCTTATCGGGAAATCCCATGCAGGTTTAGCAGGTTTAGCAACAGGAGTTAGAACCTTATTAGCCCCTTTAGCAAGCAGACCGCTAAGCAGGCCCATAGCCCCGCCTTTAGCAGTGTCAGCAGCCATACCTCCTACGTTAGACTCTTCTGAACCACCAAGACCAGATAAAGCACCTAAACCGGCCAACGCTTTAATACCAGTGGCTCCTGGAGCGGTAGCTAGGCTCCCAGCTACTCCTCCGGCTAAGTAGGCAGGATTCTGAGAGGCTTCACTATTAGCTTGGCGTTCTTCGTCCCTACCTGACCTATATACTTCTGTAATAGGCTGATCGGCGTATGGGTTTGGAGCACCGCCTGTTAGCAAGGTTCCCGTCTTAGAAAGTATAGCATCTACAAGACCAGAACCTTCGTCTGCGAACCCTAAGGAGGCACTTTGAAGAGCTCCGCGTCCTAAGGATTCAGCAGTAGACATTTCAGGAGCAGACTCTACAATGGTATCTTTCCAGGACTTTAGGTTTTCGTCCTTGATCGTATCTTTCCAACCCATTATTGCCACCCTTCTGATCTTGCTTCTTCTTCTTCAGAGGAGTTAGACACGGTAGCTGATTGATTACCTTTTCTTACAGTTTTAGGATAGACTGATGGAGCAACAGAGGTAGTAGGACTTCCAGAAAGAGCCTCCAAGGACTCCATTCTTGATCTTAGTTGAGGAAGCCTAGCCCTAATTTTAGCCGCATTCTCTTTAGGAGAGAGGCGATCATCCCAGGTCAGCTCCATAAATGTTTTTAATTCTGTGTCGGAAGTTGCTCCTGGGAACATTGCCTTTAGTCCTGGAAGAACTGCGTCCTTTACTTGTTGCTTTAATGCCAATTGATCGGGGGCCAGGGTGTCTCTTAAGTCTTGAGCTCCAAGTATAGCTGCTGCTTTATCTACTATAGTCCCAGTGAGTCTAGAGTTTTTAGGGTCTTCTAGTTTAGTGGCTATACTTTCTAGTTTTGCTAGGGAGTCTTCTACTGCTTTTCTCCCTCCCTTAGTTTGATAATTCCCTACTTCCTCACCTACCGTTCTCTGACGAGAGGTTTCTTGTGGAGACAGTTTAACTTCTGCAGGTTTAGCTTGAGCTGCTAACTTTTCTTTCTCTAACCCTCTAGATGCCTCAGCCAATTCTTTTTGTTGACGCAAAGAGGCTTCTTGTTGAGCTTTCTGGAACGCCCTGTCCTGAGCTTTCTCTTCTGCTCTAGCTTCTCTATCTGATTGTTTTTCTAAGGCCGCAGCTCTTTCTTTTGCAGCATTAGCAATAGCCTGTGCCCTAGCATCTTCTTTTTGTTTAGTTGCATCTTGCTCTTCTGCTTGAGCTTTTCTTCTTCTAGTTACAGCATCGGATAACGCACGAGAAGACGCTTCAGAGATATTCTGAAACTGAGACAAATCAGGAGACTTACCTACTCTCGCCAAACCTCTAGCAGAGGCAGCAGCAGCTAAGGCTTGCCCAATACCGGCTATAAGTTGTCTCTTTCTATCCGCCTCTTCCGCATCTCTGAGATCTTGATCTGCTTGCTCTAAGTAGTTCATATTATTTCTTCCCTGCTGCGGCAGCGCCCGCCTGAGCGGCAGCCCCTACTATTGCCCCTCTGATTGCTCCCCCTGCTGCAGCCTCTTGACCAGCTCTTGTGGAACTTCTCTCTGCCCCTTGGGAGTATTGACCAGATTGCAATGCTTTTAGGTCTAATAGGTCTCGGTATTTCTGTTTTTCTATTTCTAATTTTTTGTCTTTAGCTGCATTGGTTACATCTGTGTTGGCATTCGCAACCTTTTGCCTGTCTGTATGTCCCGCCAGCCCTGCGGTATTAATAGCGTTTACATTAGTAGTATTGACTCCCATTGTTCTATTTTGGTTGTGTTTTCCAGCCTCTAGATTACCTGCACCAATTCTTGCAACTTGGTCATTATACGCTCCTGCGTTTGTCGTATCAGCACCTTGGGTTTGCTGAGCATTAAACTTACGGATAGCATCTTCTGCAGCAGCTTTTTGAGCCTCCTGACCAAACTTACGAGTCTCTATGTCTCCTGCGAGGTTACTACCTTTCATGATAGCGTCTAGAGCGCGCTGTTCCATCATTGCAGCAATATCCATACCTCGTTGAGAAGCTCTATCAGTTGCAGCCTGTCCAGAAGCTAGCTGGGCCAATAGATCTTGACCGCTACCAGAGAAACCACGAGCAGCCATATTCTGCTGAATCGCTTCTCTTCGGCCTCTGTCTGCTGCATTTTCTTGAGTCTGTATCTTAGCAAGGTTGGCTTTATCTTGTTCGTTGAGTCCGCCTTTAGCTAGCTCTTTTAGGGCGTCTAGAGCAGCATATTGGTCTTCTAAAAGTCGAGGATCTAACTGTATATCATTATAGGCAGACGGCCCCGCAGTAGAGGCGGTAATTCTTTCAATATCTGACTCTGAGTACCCTAAGTCCTCCAAATCTTGTAGAAGTTGAGGAGAGTAGTCTCCTAGATACTCATAAGGACTGTATTCAGGAGCGGTATAGTTCGATTGAGGAATGTTTAATAGCGCATCGAGGGCTGCCTGTTGAGCTTTAGCGGCCTCTTCATCTTTTTTCTTAGCTTCTCGAACCGCAGAAGTTCCGGTCAGGTCCTCAAACCCAGACTCTAACTTCTTATTAATGTCACCGAGTCCCGCCCCTCTACCTAAAACAGAGTTGAGGGCTCCAGTTGGGTTGATCAGATCAGATATGCTTGGTATTTTAAATGCCATATGTCCCTCGAAATGCCTATACTATATACTGTTAATTTGCTAAAGCTATGATTTTAATATTAAATCTATTACTGGCAGATGGAGATATCCCGGTGATAGTATTGATCTTAAATCTACCGTCCGCAGTCATCTCCCAGTCCACATAGACAGCATTAGATACAGTAGTATGGACGTTAGATGTCTCCCTACAAAACCCTACCCAAGCAACCGACGGAAGATTACGGTTAGGCCATGCCACGTACAAAGGATATGTACCGTCAGTCTGAACCGAGAGAATGGCTCCGTCCATGTTAGACGTAATCGTAATGGCCCTATCTAACCCGGACCATACGTCAGAAGCAAACTTCTCAGCAGCCTCTAGATCTTTGAATTTACCTGGCTTGGCTATATTAGGCACGAGATATTGCCTCCGAACCAAACTCTCCGGTTACTGCGATGCCCATAAGAGACCAGTTAGAGTATGCCCAATTCTGTTCAAACTTTACTTTAAGTAAGCTACCTCTTTGAGCAGATCTAGGAACCCACTGACGTAACGGACGCCTAACAGCTTCCCCTCCCCAAGGCTCTTCACCCCACCCAAACATACCCCACTGAGACAGCCCTCTACCTTGGAGAGTCACTGAAGAGTATGCCTCTTGCAAGTCAGTCGCAAAAGATAAGGAAGCATTACCTAAGATATCGGACTTAAACAATAAGGATACAGAACTGAACTGCTTACCTAAACCAGGAGACCCAAATGTTTCAGGTACCCACTCCATGACGACAGGTATGCCTTCATAGATATACGTCTGACTTAAGTCGCTAAATCCTGGATCGTTATCGATAGTGAAAGAGGAAGTAACTGGATCTACTGCGGTAATGCTTGCAAATAGACCGGTCTGTACCATTATATCTCCTACAGACACGTTGTCGATACCTGAGGCGATAGTTATAGTAGTGCCAGATATGGCGGTAACGTCTACTTCGAGATCGTTATAGTCAGCATAGTCTCTAAAGGTGTAGCCTCTAGATTCTCTTTTAACTTTAGCCGAATTACCATCCCCGATATATATTCGGTTGTCCGCACTGACTGCCCCACATGACCCCTCAAGGGTATGCCTAACCCAGGCTCCGGACTGAGAATTGAAGACAAACGCTTGAGTAGAGTAAGTCTCAGTTAAAGCAGTAGGCAGGAATATGTAGTATTTCTTTTCAGCCTGGAACGCTAGACCAAAGGAGCTAGTGTTAAGAGACCCGGAATAGTCCTGGGTGATAAGTTCTAGTAAGTTCTGGCGTATAGGAGTAGATATGTTGACAGAACCGCCCGTATCTACTGCCTCAACTCCTGTAGATGTGAGGCAAAACACCTTGTCATCTAAGACAGCACATGAGTTTATAGCAGCTAGTTTTACAGAGTCCGCTATCTTTTCGATAGAGAAGTTTGGATATACTCCAGACAGACTGTAGACTTCCCCACTGTTTTTAAAGATAAGTAGAGCCTCTCTAAGGCTAACAGTCCTAAGTATTGGGTCGTTCTTCGATCCAACTCGTACGTAGTTAGTGAGAGGTACGTGCTCAGGTTGATTAGGTTTAGAGTATGCTATTAGGCTTTTGCTAGTGTCTGCTGTAGCGTAAGAGAAAGTGGTAGCGGAAGGGATGTCTGAAGGAGACCAAGCAGTAGATTTAGAGGTACGGACAGTTATTTGGCTACCGTTAACCGACCTCTCTTCAATAAGTATTTTACCAGGCTGGTCATCTACACCTGAGATGTAGTACGCGTATACCGTAGAGCTGGCATACCTGTTGATAACTTTAACTAAGCTTTTAGCAGTAGTGGCAATATTGGCAGGTGTGGTCGTGCTGGTTACTAGGAACTCTCCAGACGCTATAGTTTCAGACAGTTTTGCAGTGAATGTCACCCCAGATATGGTAATAGTGTCGTTTACTACAAGTCCTGTTCCACTGTCTGTTCCGATCAAGGTTAGGAAGTACCGATACTTAGTCTTAACTGCCCCATAGAATAGACAGTCTGAATATACGGCTAGATCTTCAGCAAAGGGAGGAGGCTCGTTACCTGCCGCTAGCCCTTCTTGAGATGACGACGTATATAACGTAGCCCCTAACAAAGAGTCTGGGGTAAGGTCGCTTACTGTAAGGTATCCGTTAGAGATATCAGTAGAGTTTGGAGAAACCTCTTTAGCAAGGTACATCTCATCACTAGGTTCTCCGCCCGCAGCTACTACCGCAGCAGATACGCTCAGCGACCTGTAGATCTGTAACACCCAAGAGGTTGTGACACCTGAAGGTATGGTAGCAACTAGATCTATTCCTTTAGTTGCGTCAGTAGCAGTAAAGACTTCACGACCGGAAGGAGTACCAAACAGTACGTTCTGATACTGGTCTACATACTTCCATACATGTCTCCATGCGTACTGGTCTCCGTTGCTCCATCCTAGAGTAGCAGCAGTAGCGCTAGTAGAGGCCGCCATGTTTAGGCCTTTGTAAGCTCCGGCCGTACGTAGAGTGCTATTAGTGACGCTAGCGCTGACCTTAGGAGACGTACTTGACGTCATATATAAGTTCTGGTTCTGTTGAGCAAACTTGAGTCTGCGATCAGTTGGTGCGGTAACAGATCCCATACTTTGTCCGGTACCTGCGTACTCAAGCTCGTCTGCAGTAGCGGAAGTAGTTCCTCTGTGTGCCACCATGGTAGACTGGAACTCAGTAATGGCTGCAATCTCTCCTGACAGCGCAGCTGAGTTATCGTAAGTAGCGAACCCTCTTCTAGGTTGAGCAGTACCTGGTTGAGAGATCTCAATATTGTCAGCTACAGACAAGGACCCTGGAGGAACAGCAGACAGTTCGTTTGCGCTTGTATAAAGCCCTGATATCTTAAGTTGTTGATTCTGGGACATATTAATACCAATCTGGAATTATTACTTCCGCTTCCCCGGATACTCGAGGAGTGATTAGTTTTAGAGAC
>JACCDQ010652857.1_pt1 | contig 11656 bp, 11 predicted proteins | sample 7446031 | NCBI WGS metagenome assembly JACCDQ01 (sample SAMN15323442, study PRJNA562643) | freshwater metagenome | isolation source: river surface water | place: USA:Blue River Watershed | collected 2017-08-17
AGTAATATCCCCAATTTTCTTGTCTATATGAAGGACCAGCGATATCAAAATGAAGCCATTTTTTCTTATATTTATCTTCTATAAACTTACTCAAAAATAAAGATGCAGTAATTGCTCCACCATTTTTATTTGAACTTGTATTTGTAAAATCTGCAATTTTACTCTCAAGCTTATTTTCTAAATAATCATTAAAAGGTAAGAATCCTACTAATTCACCAGATTTTTTAGAAGCTTTTTCAATTTTCTTTTTTAACTTTTCACTAAATCCCATGACAGCAGTTGTATATCCACCAAATGCTCCTATACTAGCTCCCGTTAATGTTGCAAAATCAAAAATATAATCAATATCTTGAATATTTTTTTGAGAATAACTCAAACAATCAGCTAAAACCAATCGCCCCTCAGCATCTGTATTTGTAACCTCAATGGTTTTCCCATTTGAAGCTTTTAAAACATCATCAGGTTTATAGGCATTACCACCTATCATATTTTCAACAGCACCTACAATTCCATGTACTTCAAATGGCAATTTAAGAGCTGATATGGCATGAATAATTCCCATAACACTTGCACCACCTGCTTTATCACACTTCATAGAAACCATTCCTGATTCTCGTTTTAAACTCAATCCACCAGTATCATAAGTAACACCTTTTCCAACAAGAACTATTTTAGATATGGGATTTTTTGGCTTATATGAAAGATGAATAAGTTTACTTTCATGCCTTGATGCAATTCCCACATTAAGCATGGCATTCATACTATTTTGTTTTAGATAATTCTCATTAAAAACTTTGCACTCTACATTTTCATTTAAAGCAATTTTCATAGCATCATTAGCCATTATTTGTGGATAGTAATCTTCAGGTATACTATTTACAATATCTTTTGTAAAATCAATACTATTACAAATAATCAAAGTTTCATTTAAAAGTTTTTGTAGTTTTTTTTCATCTTTTTTTGATTTTTCTATAGATATAAGAACTTGGAAATCTTTTTTAGATTTAGATGATTTATAATTATTAAATTCATAATTCCCAAAAATCAAACCCTCAGCAATATCTTTTATATTTAGCTCTTTTTCATTTTGAATAATATCTATTTTAAAAGAGTCTATTTTTGTATTTTTTAGGAATTGTACTGCTTTATAAAAAGCCGTTTTAATATTCTCTTTTTTTAGTTTTAAACAACTAACATATAATCTGTTTTCCAAACTATTAAAATATGTATTAAAAGATTTTTTCATAAAAAATATATTATCAAGAAGCTGTTTTTCATTTTTTTCCAAATGATTAGTAGATTTTAAAATCACCACTTCAACCAAAACATCAATATCTTTTATTTTTTTATTTATTAAACTTATATTCATTTCTTATAACCTAAATTTTTGATTATTCTAACATATAAAAACTTACAAAGATAATCCAAATTGCCCTAGAAATCGCTATAATTGGGCTATATACCTATTGTATAATTTGGAAAACTTTTAATTACTATGGAGAATTTATTTATGCAAAGAGTTGTAATAATAGGTGGTGGATATGCAGGTATTTATGCCTTACAAGAATTGGTAAAAAATAAAAATATAAAAATCACACTTATTGATAAGCATACATTTCATAACTTGCAACCTGAAGTTTACGACCTAATTGCAAATAAATCAAATATTGCAGATGTAACAATTGATTTAACAACATTATGTTTAGGTTTCCAACACAACTATTTAGAATACAAAAACCTAAAAGTTCAAGATATTGATACAAAAACAAAAAAAATATTCACAGAAGAGCAAGAAATTGTTAATTATGACTATTTAATTATGGCAGCTGGAACAAGAACATTTTTTCCAACCGCAATTGCAGGACTTAATAATGCCCATGATATCAAAAAACTTCATTGGGCTATGTTTTTCAAACAAAGCTTTGAAAATCAACTTTTTAAAAAGATAAAAGATGAAGCAAAAACTTGTGATGACACGCATATAGTTGTAGTTGGTGCTGGATTATCAGGAGTTGAAATAGCAGCTGAAATGGCATATAACTCAAATGAAATTTTCAAAAGAGGAAATTTTTCATGTAATAATCTAAAAATCTCAATTATTAGTAGTTCAGTTACCATTTTACCGGGATTAGGTGAGAAATTAATTAGTATGTCACACGCAAGATTAAAATCTTTAGGAATAAATGTAATCACAAATACAAAACTACAAAAATGTGAAGATGGTTATGCTTATTTATCAAATGGTACAAAAATAAACTACTCTTTTTTAATATTTACAGGGGGAATTGAGGCTTCTAAAATTACAGATAAACTTGATGTTGAGAAAAATTCAAGGGGACAACTTCTTGTAAATGAATATTTACAAACAAATGAATATGACAATATTTTTGCAGTTGGTGATATTGCTGAAATCAAAAATCAAAAGGGTGAAATTATGCCTCCGAATGTAACTATAGCTAGAATTACAGGAACAACTGCTGGGAAAAATATTTTAAATATCTTAGATAATAAACCTTTAATTAAATCAAATCCAAAACTAGAGGGTATACTAATAGCACTTGGGGGAAAATATGCAGCTGGAAATTTATATGGACTTGTTCATGTAAAAGGTATTTTGGCTTATATTATTAAAAAATATGTTTTTTTATCATATAGAGCACCATTATTAAAACTAATTAAAATTGGTTATGCAAAATTAAAAAAGCTATAGTCATAAAAAGATAAAAAGACTCTCGTCTTTTCATCTTAAAATATTAATTTTTCTCAATTGCACAAAGATCAGAGAATGCAACTTCAAGTCTAGCTATCATAGACTCTTGTCCTGCTCTTAAGAATTTTCTTGGGTCATAATAGTTTTTATTTGGTTTATCTTCACCTTCAGGATTTCCAATTTGACCTTGTAAATATCCATGATATTTAGCTTCATAAGCTCTAATTCCATCCCACATTGCCCATTGAGTATCTGTGTCAATATTCATTTTGATAACACCATAAGATATAGCTTCTCTTATTTCTTCTAATAATGAACCTGAACCACCATGAAATACAAAATCAACTGGTTGAGCAGAAGTTCCTAATTTTTCTTGAATATATTTTTGAGAGTTATCCAAAATTTTTGGACTTAATACAACATTTCCTGGTTTATAAACACCATGAACATTTCCAAAAGATGCTGCTATTGTGAAGTTCTCACCAACCTCTTTTAATTTTTCATAAGCATAACAAACCTCTTCAGGTTGTGTATAAAGTAAAGCATTATCAACATCAGAGTTATCAACACCATCTTCCTCACCACCAGTGATTCCAAGTTCAATTTCTAACATCATATCAAGTGCATTCATTTTTTTGAAATACTCAACACAAATTTCTATATTTTCTTCTAAAGGCTCTTCACTTAAATCAAGCATATGAGAAGTAAATAGAGGTCTTCCAGTTCTTGCAAAATGCTCTTTTCCTGCATCTAATAAACCATCAATCCAAGGTAAAAGTTTTTTAGCTGCATGGTCAGTATGTAAAATAACTGGAATTCCATAAGCTTTTGCCATAGTGTGCACATGATTAGCTCCACTAATTCCACCTAAAACAGCAGCATCACTAGTTTTTAAACCTTTTCCAGCATAAAAACCAGCTCCACCATTTGAGAATTGAATAATAATTGGTGATTTAACTTTTGCGGCTGCTTCCAAAACTGCATTAACTGAATCAGTTCCCACAACATTTACTGCTGGAATTGCAAAATTATTCTCTTTAGCGTAAGCAAAAAGTTTTTTTGCTTCACTTCCTGTTAAAACACCTGCATTTACGATACTTAATACACCCATTTTACTCTCCTTATTTGATAACTATTTTAGCATCTTTTTTTAATTCATCCGTTAACTCTTTAACTTTTTTGCTAAATGCATTTCCAATTAAAATTTGATTGATTTTACCTTCAACTTCAGGATATGTTAATGTTTTAGCTTCTGTTTTGTCTATTAGATAAATAATATGATAACCGAATTGTGTTTTAACTGGTGTTTTAGAATATGTATTTTTTGCTAATACTTTTGCACCAGCTGTGAATTCAGGAACTAACTTATCAGCAGGAGCTTTTCCTAAATATCCACCATTTTGTGCAGTTGCATCAGTTGATTTAGCTTTTGCTAAATCTTTAAATTTATCCTCTTTTTTAGCTGCTTTATCAAGTTCTACAATAATAGATTTTGCTTCTGCTTCTGTTTTTACTAAGATATGTCTTGCTTCTAAAATTTCTGGCATAACAAATTTTTCTTTATTTTTCTCAAAAAAATCTTTTTTATCTTGATCTGTAAATTTTAACTTATCAACCTCATTTTTTTGCCAAACTTGAAGTGCAATATCCTCTTTAACACCACTAATAGCTTCAATATATTGAGGATCTTTTTCTATTCCATTTTTAAGTGCATTTTTTGCAATTAATTTTCTATTAACAATTTGCTCAATTACTTGTTTTTTAGTATTTTCTGGTAATTTTTCAAAATCAATTCTTGGATCTTGTAATACGACAGCTATATCTTGTTTTGTAATTGCTTCACCATCAACTGAACCATAATCATTTGCACTTAATCCTGTTGATAAAACTAAAGATGCAACTAAACTTATCACTATTTTTTTCATAATCTTCCTTGGATTTTTTATTTGGCATATTTTATCCATTCATAGTTAATAAATAGTTAATTTTAAGAGTAAAATAATTACTAATTTCTAACTAATTTAAATAAATTCTTGATTGTTGAACAAATTTTGAAATTTAGCTTAAAAAAGCTTTAAATTTTTCAAAATTTATGATACAATTCCGCAAAATTTAAACTTAACTTAAATTTAAGGAATATTATGAGAATTTTGATTATTGAAGACGAAATTACACTAAACAGAACATTACAAGAAGGTCTTACAGATTTTGGATATCAAGTTGATACTGCCGAAAATTACAAAGATGCTGAATATTTTATTGATATTAGAAATTACGATTTAGTATTAACAGATTGGATGTTACCAGATGGTGATGGAATAGAACTATGTAAAATAGTAAAAAACAGAAGTTCAAGAACAGCTGTTGTTATTATCTCTGCAAGAGATGATAAAGAATCTGAAATCGAGGCACTTAAATCAGGTGCGGATGATTTTATTAAGAAACCATTTGATTTTGATATTTTACTTGCAAGAATTGAGGCAAGATTAAGATTTGGTGGAACAAATATCATAGAAATTGATGATTTAATCATTAATCCTGATGAAGAAAAGATTGAATATGCTGGTGAAGAGATTGAATTAAAAGGTAAACCTTTTGAAGTTTTAACACACCTTGCAAGACATAGAGATCAAATTGTTTCAAAAGAACAATTATTAGATGCAATTTGGGAAGAGCCTGAATTAGTAACTCCAAATGTTATTGAAGTTGCAATTAACCAAATTAGACAAAAAATGGATAAACCATTAAATATCTCTACTATTGAAACAATTAGAAGAAGAGGATATAGATTCTGTTACCCTAATGTTGCAGAAGATGCTAAAATCAAATAATTCTTAACATATAACTATGAAAAGTAAAAGTATATATAGACAGTTTTATAGTAAACTGATTATTGCTACTTCCCTTTTCATAATTACTCTTTCGTTTATTTTCTATGAATATGCAAGAAGTACAATTTATGATGATATTCAGAAAAATATGTTATTCCATGCAAAACAGATTCAAATATCATCAATTGCTGTAAATAGTTTCACACCTATTTTAAATGATAATCTTACAATTAATTTAACTACAAATGAACAATTAAAAAACTACAAATTTATTAATTATCAAGAACATGATGACTATTTTATTAAACTTCTTTATCCTTATGATTTAGATAAAAATCTTTTTTTAGAAATTAATAAAAATATCAGTTTAGAAAGAGAACTTTTATATTCTGTAATATTTAAAAACCTTTTTGTTTTAGCAATTCCAGGATTTATATTAATGCTTGTTTACTCTTTATTTGTATCAAAATCCCTATTAAAACCTATTATTCAAATAAATAATAAACTTGCAAATATGGATGAGAATTCTCTTACTCAAATTGATGAAAAAGATTTACCAATAGAATTTCACTCTTTAGCTGATTCTATAAATTCTTTGACAAATAGAATAGAAACCTATGTAAAATTTAAAAAAGAGTTGTTTATTGGTGCAGCTCATGAGCTTAAAACTCCACTTGCTGTTATGAAATTAAAAAATGAAGTAACATTAAAGAAAAAAAGAGAAATAGCTCAATATGAAGAAGCACTAACTTTGACTGTAAAACAAATTGATGAAATGAATAAAATGATTTCTTCTATTCTAGATATTGGAAGAGCGGAGGGTGCACAGTTTGAACAAACAACAGATATAGATTTAATTGAATATATGAAGAAAAAAATAAATGATTATAAGATGCTTAGTGCTCAAAAAAATATTAAAATCTTATTTTTCTCAAACGTGAGTCATTTAAATACATCTATACAACTTACACTATTAAATCAAGTTTTACAAAATTTTGTTCAAAATGCTATAAAATTTACTCCAAATGAAAAATCAATTGCTATAAGAATAAGAAAAGCAAAGGAAAAGATAATTATAACTGTAATTGATGAGGGTATTGGAATACCTGAAAATGTTGATTTATTTGCACCATTTAAAAGAATAGGAAATCAAAGTGGTGTAGGACTTGGACTCTTTTTAGCTAAAAATGCTTCAGATGCCCTAAGAGCTAAAATCACGCTTACAAATAGAGATGATGATAAAACAGGATGTGTTGCTAAACTTATATTAAACAACACATCAAAAAAATAGATTTATTATAAATTAAAATAAATTTCTATGTTCAATCTTAGTACATTTATTTTGTACTACTTTTAATCCTGCATCTTTTGCTTTTTGTGCTGCTTCATTATTTACAAGACCTAATTGAAACCAAACACTGTCAATATTACCGATTTTAATTGCTTCATCTACAATTTCAGCAATTGCATCTGGTTTTCTAAAAATATCTACCATATCAATTTTAAATGGTATTTCACTTATTGTTCTATAAACTTTTTCACCTAAAATAATATCTTCTTTTGGATAAACAGGAACTATTTTAAATCCTGCATTTTGAAGATATGTAGCTACCATATTTGATGCTTTTGATGGATCAGGAGAAAGACCAGCAATTGCAATTGTTTTTGTATTTTTAAATATTTCTATTATCTCTTCACTTTTTGAATTAACAGTAGGAAATTCACATTCCATTTTACATCCTTTATAATAAATTAATTTAAACTATTGAATTTTATCAAGTTTATTTTGTATATAACTTTTAACTTCACAAAAATCAATAACCTCTTTAAAATCTTCAAATTTACATCCACTTGCATTTATATGCCCACCACCATTTGCAAGTTTTAAAGCTAAATCTGCAACATCAACTTTTCCATCAGCTCTTAATGAAGCATTTCCTTTTTTATTTACATCAATAAAAAAATCATATTCACTATTAGCTCTTAAAAAAGCATTTGCCGGAATAGAAATAGATCCTAAACAATAAGTTAAAAGCCCTTTGTGTCCTTTAAATGTCACTGTTAAATCTTCTTTTACATCTTCCAAAGTTTTTACAAGATATGTTGCTGATAGGTTATCCAAAGTATCTTCTTGCTGATTTAGCTTTAAATACTCTTTTTTTATAAAATGTACATTATTATCTAATTTAATATGTCCATTCTCTTCATCTAAATATTTTGAAGCCTCTTTTAATAGATAAAATTTAAAATCTCTATTCAAATCAGTAAATAATATAGCGTTAATTTCTCTAACTTTTGTAATCATAGACATTAAAACTTTTCCAAATTCAAAATTTTCTACTTGATTTTCAAGCCAAATATCAACTGCATTAATTGCATCAACTAAAGGACTTAACCATGATTTTGTCTCTTGTGAAAAAGCATTAAATTCTAAAACCATATAATCATAAACTATTTTTGTTGCGCATCTTTTATCATCTAAAAAATACCAAGAAAAGGCTTCTGCACTTTTTTTACCACTTATATGATGATCTAAAAGTTGAAGTTTTATCTTATATCCATTTTCAATCAATTTATTTATATCTTTATCTAAATCTTTTGATTCTTGAAATGTTAAATTTAAATCTGTAATTAAAAGTAATATCTCTTCATCTTTAAACTGCTCAATTTGTTCTAAAACTTTTTTTATACTTAACTTAACTTCCAAACCATAATTTGCATTGTAAAAAAAGCCCTCTTTAAAATATTCATTAGTAATTAATTGACATCCATATCCATCTAAATCCGTATGAGAAATATGAAATAACTTCATTAAGCGATATCTTTTAATGTTAATTTTTCTAAAAAGTCATTGATTTTTAATTGTAAATTATTTAATAAAGGCCAAATTGAACAAAGAGTTGCTATTTGGTTTGGACAACTTCCAACCGAGGGAGAACATTCAAAAACGGATGGTAATTTTTCTTCAGCAGCTACAACAATTTCTAAAATAGTAATAGTTTCCCAAGATTTACTAAGTGCAAATCCACCATTTACACCTCTATGAGAAATTACCAAATTTTGCTTTGCAAGATTTTGCATAATTTTTGCCAAAAATGATTTTGACATATTTAACTCTTTTGATAATTCATCTACATTCTTTGGTTCACTACTTTTTGCAATAGCAATTAAAGATAATAGTGCGTATTCACTCTTTTTTGTTAATAACATATTTATATATTTCCGATATTTTTTATCTTATTTTACAAAAATAAATATTAAGAACTGCAATTAAACGTGAATAAAAAAGTATTTAGATAAAAAAAAAGGGTTGTAGTAATAACTACAACCCTTTTTATAAAAAATAAAACTAAAATTACTTAGCTCTGATTCCTAAAGAAGCAACTAACTCAACAAATGAAGCATAGTTTGTTCTTTTTAAGTATGCTAATAATCTTTTTCTTTTACCAACCATTTTTAAAAGACCTAATCTTGAAGAGTGATCTTTTTTGAACACTTTTAAGTGATCCGTTAATATTTTAATTTGCTCTGATAATAATGCAATTTGAACTTCTGAAGAACCTGTATCTCCATCTTTTTTCCCGTATTTTGCAATAATTGATGCTTTTACTTCCTGATCTAAAGCCATTTTGACCTCCTAATAGGTATATGTTAATTTATTTCATTTACAATAAATGAGCGCGAATTATACTAGAAAAAACTTTGTTTTAGTTTAATCATCCACCTGTTTGATAAAATGCCCTAGTTGAAATTTCGTTGTCATCTGTTACTGACCATCTATTTTTTTCAGGTTTATTAGCTAAAACTTTTTTCAAAATTTCCACAGCTTCATCAATTCTATTATTTTGAACTGCATCTTTTATACTCATAGCATCTTCAAAATATAAACAAGGTATTAAATACCCTTCTGAAGTCAATCTAATTCTATTACAAGCAGAGCAAAAATCATCTTTATGTGGTTCTATAATACCAAATTGATACCCATCTTCTAACTCATAATATTGAGCAGGTGAAGAGTTATCTCTCGGAACAATTTTAAAATTTTGATATTTAGAAGATATAATACTTTTTATTTCATCTGAATTTAGACCTTTTGCACCATCTTTTGCATGGTTATTTTCCATAAATTCTATAAATCTTACAACATAATTATTATTTTTACAAAACTCTAAAACATCCAAAATATCATTTTCATTTACACCTTTTATAGGAACACAATTAATTTTAATTTTTAATCCAGCATCTGAAGCTGCTTGGATTCCTTCCAAAACTGTTTTTAAAATATCTTTTTGAGCAATTTTTGCAGCCGTTGCTTCATTTAAAGAATCAAGTGAAATATTTATTCTTTTAAGCCCTGCATCTTTTAATTTTTGAGCAACTTTTGGGAGTAAATAACCATTTGTTGTTAGCGCTAAATCAATATCATTTTTATAATCAAAAATCATTTTTAGAAAAATATCTAAACCTTCTCTTAATAAAGGCTCACCACCAGTGATTCTAACTTTTTTAATACCCTCATCAATAGATACTTTAATAAATTTAAATAAATCTTCATAAGATAATAAATTTTCTTTTGGAACCCAAGAAAATGGTTTTTCTGGCATACAATATTGACATCTAAAATTACATCTTTCAGTAATAGAAACCCTCAAATAATCAACTTTTCTACCAAATCCATCTATTAACATAATTTGACCTTTTTAGTTTAATCTTTGCCAAGCTTCATCTAAAGAAGAAACTCTTTTTGCAAATAAAAGGTATAAAGCAACATTAAATTTTGCCAATTTTAAAATATCTTCATCTGGATTCTTTACAATATTTAAAGACTCTTCTAAAGAGATATTTTCAAACTCTCTATCATAAGTTATCCCAAATTTTTCTAGGGAAAAACTCTCTTCAACTATAATGTTATTTTCCATTTTCCAATATTTACCATCTTTAAGAACTTCTGGACTTCCTTCACTTCCTTTTAAAACCACAACATCCTTAAAATATGGAGAAAAAATTTCTATATATTTTTGAACATATGGTTTATGAAAAGCTGTAGTTACTCCATATTCACTTTGAGCTGGATTTAAAAGCTTTTCAACTGTGTTAAAAGCAGTTCTTAAACCTAACTCATGTCTTAAAGGTGTAATATCACTCAACTCTTTTAAGTATTCTAGCCTATCAAAGAAATGTAAGTATTGACCTTTGTCAATATTTTGAAAAATCTCTTTTGTTGTTAAACCATTTTTCGCAGGTTGTAGAAAATCTCCTGAAATAACTAAATTCAATCTTCTTACATCACTATTCTTTTTATAAAAATCTTCTAATATAGCTTCAAATAATGGAAATAAAAAAGGATTTTCACATCTTCCATCAAAAGAGTATCCAAGCTCAATAGAATCTTCTACTTTTACATATTTTATATATTTTCTTAATGCTTCAACTGCTCCAATTAACTCTTCATTTGTTTCAAGTTTTGTTCTCCAACCTATTAAAAATGCTCCTATTTGAGCTGGAGTTACTTTGTTTAATAAAATAGATTCTGTTGCATCAAAAATCTCTTCCTTTGTTAAATCCCTATTCCCTTTTACACCAGTACCCACTGCTTTTATATATTTTTTAAAACTCATTTTATAAACCCTATTCTATATCTTTTATTAAAATTTGTACAAGCATAATATATAATAGCTTAAACAAAACCATACGAAGGTTAGGCGTGATTGTACAAGAAGCAATTAAAAATATAAGTTTTTTTAATAATTTAAATAATGAACAAATAGAACTTATAACTTCTATTTCTAATGTAATAAAATATCCAAATAAATCTATTTTATATTATGAAAGTGATGTTAATACCAATCTACTTTTTTTAGTAGATGGACTTATTAAAATTTATAAAGTTGATAAATTTGGTAATGAAATATTTTTATATCATATATATAAAAACTCTATGATTAGTGAACTAAGTTCTACTCAGAATAATCACATTTACTGTTTTTCTAATGCTGAATTTATCGAAGATTCATTGATTTTATCTGTTAATTTTGAGAAATTTTATGAACTTTTTTTATCAAAAAATATTTTGACGATGGAATTATTAGAGATTTTATTAAAGAAAACCCATCAA
>JACCDQ011198235.1_pt1 | contig 11656 bp, 8 predicted proteins | sample 7446031 | NCBI WGS metagenome assembly JACCDQ01 (sample SAMN15323442, study PRJNA562643) | freshwater metagenome | isolation source: river surface water | place: USA:Blue River Watershed | collected 2017-08-17
AAGTTAGCAAGATTTCCTACTTCTTCTGCAACTACCGCAAACCCTTTTCCATTTTCACCAGCTCTCGCCGCCTCAACAGAAGCATTAAATGAAAGAAGTTTGGTTTGGAAAACGATATCGTTAATAATGTTGGTTTTCTCTGAAATGTTTTTTATTACCGACACGAGTTCGGCGATTTCAGAATTGTTCTTATTGATTCTATCGGTTGTATCTTTTTGATTGCTTTCGATTTGCTGAATTGATCTTAACATGTCTGAAATGGCTTTTTTTCCGTAGTTAGCACTCACCATACATTCATCAGAATAATTGACTGAGTTTTGTGCGCCTTCCGCATTTTTAGCCACCATTTGATTAATTTCTTCCACCGCGGCCACTGTTTCTTGAAGAGCACTGGCCTGTTTTTCCATGCTTGAACTTATTTCTGATCCTAAGTTTTTAAACTCTGTTGAAGTAGCATTGATTTGTACTGAACTTGACATCATATTTCCTGCCACATCATCAAGCGTACTTGAAATTGATCTCGTCAAATAGACTGTTAACCCTACTCCTGCAATCAATGAAAGTAACAATGTTGCAATAGAAAGTTTATAGCTTAGTGATTGTAGATCTTCTTGATATTTTGCAGAATCTAAGAATATTTTATTTGCAATTTGTATTTTATCACTTATATTTTTTTGAATTTCAGCACTTTTTCCATCGATATCATCATCATACTTATCGGTTCCATCGATTTTCTTATTTTCAATATCTTTTAATAGAGAATCTCCCGCATTCCAAAATATATTAAAATCATCGTTAATGATTTTGAAATCTTCTTCTTTACCAAGCTCTTTATAGATAGCTTCTATCTCTAATTTTTTATCGTCGTACCATTTTTTGGTGGCTACATGCTCTTCTTTTAATTCATCTGCAACCTTTAAGCTTCCCTTGTCAACAATAGCATCCATATAAGCCAATGTTGCTCTTAAGATGACAAGTTCATATTCATTCATTAAATCCTTTTTAGCATTTGACCTGTTCATTTGTCGAAGCGTGAAAGACGACTTATTATTTGTTAAAAAAAATGTAATGTTCGTAACCACACCAATTAACATAACAGCAATAACACCAACTAAGATTTGTTTTTTAATTCCAAACTTCATGAATTCTCCATTTATATTTATAATGACTTTCGTCATCATATAATAAAACTTTAATTATTTTTGTTTAGATTTCAATTAGATTTTGGATAGATACAAGTCCGACCAATTTGCTTTTTAAATCTTCTCTTGTCTCTTGACTATTAAGTGTCGTCGTAACAATTTTATCAACCTTTATTCTTCTAAAATATTTTTTAAAATCTGATTCGTGTAAAGTTGATTTAATGTCTCCACCAAGACCAACTTCTCCATAATAAATGGTTTTTTCTGTTTGATTTTGATTTTTTATGGCACTAAAAATTGCTGCGATAATAGCAAGATCGGTTTCTCGTGTAGCCGACTTTGTCTTGCCACTCATGCTCAAATAGATATCCTTATAGTTCAAGTTTAAACCAAGGTATTTTTCTATAATTGCTATTAAAATTGAGAAGCGGTTGTTGTCTATGCCATAAGCGGTTCTTTTGATTGGCCCACTTTTATTATCAACAACTAAAGCTTGAATCTCATGCACCATTAATTTAGATCCGATGATTTCGACTCCCAAGCTTCTCCCAACAACATTTCTTTCTTCTAACTCTTTAAACATTTCACTTTCAACGCAATCTTTTAATCCCACCTCACTTAATTCAAACATTCCAATTTCTAAAGTAGAACCAAATCTATTCTTGGTTGATCTCAAAATCTTTATTTTTGAATCTGAACTGTTTTCAAAGCTTAAAACGACATCGACAAGATGCTCGATGGTTTTTGGGCCCGCGACGGAACCATCTTTGGTTAGTTGACCTACCACCAACGTTGTTATGTGATTAGATTTAGAGAGTTGGACTATTTCGCAACAAATTTCTCTAAGTTGATTAGAACTACCTAGGCTTACGTTTGAAGATTCATATTTTGTTGTTTGAATTGAATCGATTATAAGTAAATCTGGTTTTAGAATTTCAATTTCATTTTTTATTTTTTCAATTCTTGTTTCACTTAAAACATGAATGTTTCTTGAACGACAACCAATACGACCAGCCCTTTTAGCGATCTGTCCTTCTGTTTCCTCACCACTTACATAAAGAATCTTTTGCTCGGTACTTAGAGAAATGTTTTTAATTAAACTTAATAAAAGCGTAGATTTTCCGACACCTGGTTCGCCACTTAAAAGCAATACCGAGGATTTACATAATCCTCCACCTAAAACTCGATCTAATTCCTCAAAGCCGGTTTTAAAAAAGCGAATGTCTTCATACGCTATTTCATCAATTGATTTTGATTTTTTAACTTCTGTTGTTGTTTTTTTAACAAAAAACTCTGCTTTAGATTTTTCATCTAAGCTATTCCAGGTGTTACACTCTGGGCATTTGCCGAGCCATTTCGAGGTTTGAAATGAACAAACCTGACAAAGATAAACATTTTCTTTTTTCAATTTTTATTCCAACAGGCTTAATAGTTCTTTTTCTGAAATTATTTTTATTTTTAACTCTTGAGCTTTTTTAAATTTACTACTCGAAGATTCTTGCTCGTTCGTAACCAATACATCTGTATTTTTTGAGACGCTTGAAACAACAATTCCGCCACCATCTCGAATTTTATCTTCCACCACTTCTCTTTTTTCAGAAAGTGATCCAGTTATACAAATTTTTAAACCACTTACTTTGGTTTCTCTCTTTTCTTCAATCTTTATCTTTAAACCAAGCTCCACCAATTCTTGAATAAGTTTTCTTTTTTCTTTCAGTGATTCAGAAAAATCCTCACTCGATTTCTTGGCAAACCCCTCTATCTTGATTAAATCTTCCGGTGTTAAATCCAACACTTTTTCTATTGTATCTATTCCTGCTCTCACTATTTTTTCACATTTATTATAGGCTCCACCAGAAATACCTAATGAAGAAAGAAATGTGATTAAATCGGTGTTTTTTGTTTTTTCAATATTTTCAATAATTTTTTTACTCAACTTATCTTTGATTTTTTCTAACTTGAGTAAGTCTTCTTCTTTCAACCGATATAGATCTGAAATTTCTTTTACCATACCTTGCTTTAAAAGTTCATCTAATCTTTTAGATGAAAGATCTTCTATGCCAATCTTTTGAATATAATTTAATATTAACTCTTTGTTTTTCCCCGGACAAAATGTGTTACTGCAATACAATCTAATGTCATTGATTTCAACTTTTGAATCACAAACAGGACAATTACTTGGAATTTCAAACTTGTGCTTTGACGATTCTTTAACCGATAAAAACTTGGGTATGACTTCACCCGATCTAATAATTTCAATTTTGTCATTTTTCTTCAGTTCAAACTGTTTAACAAGGCCATAATTATGCAAGGTAACTCTTGAAATAGTTGCACCTGAAAGTTCAACGGGCTCTACCTCTGCAACGGGAGTTAATATTCCATTTCTTGAAACAGACCAAACAATTTCTTTTATAAGGGTCTCTTTTGATTCACCCTGAAATTTAAATGCTATTTTATAGCGAGGATGATGTGCCGTTTCTCCAAGTTCTTCTTGTTGGGCCAAATCGTCTAATATGAAAACCAATCCATCGATTTGATACTCACCCTCACTCATGAAATCTCTAGCTTCTTCGATAACATCATTTATGGTGTTTGCTTTCGTGTGTACTACTATTTCTGGAATCTGAAAGTTTTGTTTCTTTAATATTTTAAATTTTGATTCTTCATTTGTCAGTCTCTCTTCACCAATTACATCAAAAGCCATAAATGATAAATATCTACATAGCTCTAAGTTTTCTTTTCTTCCCATTAAGCCTGCAACTATATTTCTTTGGCTGGTTGGTTTTTCAAGTCCCATTTTAATCATTTCATCTGAAAGATGAAAAAAGTTTTCTTCTGTACAAAAAAGTTCGCCTCTGATTTCTACTTTTCCATTTATATCTACATGCTTTGGAACTTGATTTAACCACAACAACTTTGCAGTAATATTTTCACCAAAAGATCCATCTCCTCTGGTTTTAGCCATAACCAATTCATTGTTTTCATAAACCAAAGAACAGCTTATTCCATCGATTTTAAACATCGATATAACTTTTCGATTATCAATCTATTTAATTAAGTCTTCAACACTGTAGGTTTTTTCAAGCGAAAGCATTTTTTTGTCGTGCTTAATTTTTTCAGAAGCTCCCGCCACTGTTCCAACGATCTTTAGCACTGCATTTTGTGGATCAAGCTTGGTAAGCTCATCTTCAAGTTGATCATACAAGGCATCTGAAATTTCTGGTCTACCTTGATAATAGAGTGCTTTATGTCTGAGGATTAAATCTTCGAGCTCTTTAATTCTTTTCATTATACGCCTGCAATTAAAAGGTAAATATCGTACCTAATTTAGCAGAAACGTCTCTAAATTGCTCTTCTTTTGTTGAACCCGTGAAGTTCGCTTTATTGGATGTAATGTTGATCCCACCATTGAAACTTATATTTGGTGCATAAATATATTGTGCGCCAAATTCTAGTCTATAATGCGAGCTTGATTCGTCAGAACCAAACACATTAACTTTTTCTTTATAAGAACTTGAAAGTAAAAAATCAAACAACATAAAGATTCTTAGCTGTTCATAAATTGGAAGACTTCCTTTGGTGCCAATCAATAAACCCGAAAAAGTTTTTTCCGTAATTTGATCATTGGTGATTGTCTCAACACCATAAGTAAATGATCCGAAACCCATATACGCATCAACTTGAGGCCCGTAGAAAAAGCCCATTGGTAAATATTTGTAACCGAACTTTAATCGGAATAAATTGTTGTTCGTGCTTGCACTGTCTGATGTAAATGTGCCTGTATCTTTTTTATAACTTCCAAACCTAATTCCATAGTCTACGCCAACCCAATATGCTCTTGTCAGCCATAGCTCAGTTTCAATATCTACACCGTATAAAATTCCTGACAATTCTCTACTTGTTGCACCAGACTGACTTAACGTTCCTGAGCCAATAGAAGCCATGATTCCAATCGTACCAAGTTTACCAAACTCTTCACTTTCTCTATCTGAATAATTAACTTGCTCTATGGCTTTGCGCGATTCTTGAGCTTTAACCTTTACCCAATCTTCTAATTTTAATCTTTTCCCATTTTCTACATAGATTAGCTTCGCCTGAGCCTGGGTATCGTTCACATCAAAGACCTTGGCTTCAGCAATTTTTTCAGTTTGATAATCTACTATTTCTTTTAAAAGAGGGTGCTGTCTTTTGCTAGCTGGTCTTTCAATGATAATTTCTGAACCATTATATACATTAGATTTTCGGCCAATATCAATTGTAAACTGTTCTCCTAAAATTCCTTTAATTCTTCCTGAATAGGGTATGGTTTTCTCATAGACTTCTAGCCAGTTTTTAATTGTTTGACTAATTAGTGCGGTGTCGTTGCTTTTTAACTGTGTTGCTTCTTTAAAATATTTATCTTCACCGTTGTCACCAAGAATTTCCATTGAGACATCTGTAAAGCCTGCAACCAAATTTAGATTTATTTTTATTAAGGATCCAGATTTGGTTTTATCTGCAATTACTTTAAGTACATCTTTATTATTTAAATGAGACTCCAGGTTTCTAGAATATTGCCCCAATACATCGATAAGTTGTGAATTTGATCTATAAGTACACCAGGAACTTTCTTTGATATATTCTTCGATATCTTCAAATACTTTAAAGCCTGCTTTGTTGTCAATACTATCGGTAATAGGAAGTAACATACAGGTTCGCATTGATTCTGAACCGAAAGAGTTTAATGAAAACATTAAAAAAAGAAGTACTAGTTTTTTCATAGTTCTATTTCTGGTAATGGAGGTAAATCTTCAAATCTTGTTGTTGTTAGCGATGTGTTTTTTTCATAGACACTCAAAAGCATCTTTAAATCATCGATTTCTTCTTTTTGCTTATTGATTATTTTTCGAAGTTTTTCTATTTCTTCAACTTGAATGTTTTCTATACTTGGCTTTCGATCTTCAACCCAAATAAAGTATTTTCCTTCTTCTTCTTTAAAGCGAACCCTTCCTGATTTTATCGACCTTCTGATGGTTGATATCGATGTATTCTTTTCCTTGGCATAATCTAATATTGAAAGCCATGCTCCGCTTTTTAGCATATTCATTCTCCTTATGATTTATTGTAATGAGTATTCATTTTTTGAAAAGAAAATAAATAGCTGTCTTTTTTGGTCGATTAATCTTTCTACTCCTTTTTCTTTAACATCTGCTACAATAAATTACATGTATCACAACATAGATGTTTCAAATTTTAAAAACAAAAGATGTGCTCTCGTTTTATCGGGGGGAGTTGTTAAGGCCGCTTCATGGCACCTTGGTGTCGCTCTTGCATTAGAGGAATTTGGTTTTACCTTAAAACACAACAAGTCACCCCACAATCCGGATTACGAAATTTCAACCTACGTGGGGTCATCTGCTGGATCACTCATTAATTTGTATTTTGCTTCTGGTTTTAGACCAATTGATGTTATCGATGCAACTATTAATCGTAACAAATCACAAACCTCGTTGAAAGGTGTTTCCTATGTCGACATGCTTTCAAGAAAAATGCCCAACAGAGAGCCTTTTAATTTTGATTTTTATAATCCTTTCGATGGATTTCCAGCGCTTTTAAAACAAATGGCAAGGCCACTTCTTTCCATTTCGGGTTTATTTTCAACTGAAGGCTTAAATCAATACATGCAAAAGAATGTTTTAATTTCTCAAGACTTTAATGATTACGTTGCTGACATGTTTGTCGTTGCAACTCAACTCGATCACTCGAGAAAAGTTATTTTTAGTAAATTTAATTATCCAAGTCCTATTCACGATTCAACGGCCGAATATTATACTGGGATCAATATTTCTGAAGCGATTTCTGCCAGTATGAGCGTGCCACCATTCTATGCACCTTTTCCCATTAAAAATCCTGTTTCTGGTCACGTTGATTATTATATTGATGGTGAAATCAGAGAAACTCTCTCAAATCACGTTGCCGTAGATAACAAATGCGACTACATCATTTCAAGCTGGACGCACACACCATATCATTACCACGATGAAATAGGTTCACTTATCAATTACGGACTACCGGCTATTTGTATGCAAGCGATTTATCTGATGATTCAAAAGAAAATTGTTGCCTCTAGATCGCAAAAAGTTCTTTCAAAAGATATCATCGATACAGTTTATGAGTACATGAAGACCAATAACTTCTCTACAAAAGACATTAACAACATTGCCTCCATCTTAGAGCGCAAGCTAAATTTCAATCCCAATATTCGTTTTATTGATATTTATCCCGATCATTCTCACTACAAGCTTTTTTTCACCAACTCATTTTCACTAGACCCGCAAAAGGCTAAATACATTATGACCGCCGGGTATCGAAAAACATTTGAAGTTTTTAAAAAGCTCGATTTTTAATTATATTTTTTTAAAACAGGAGATGCCGCGGATCTTTTCTTTACGTCTAAAAATCCAAGTATCAGTCCAAGTGCATAACCCATATGGCAAACACTAAATGCCATAAAGCCCAAAAACAAAAGTGATATTTTTTTCTTATATAAAACATTAATGATTAATGTTGGTGTGATGATAATGAAGTAGGCAAGAACAATCCAAGCAAATATCGATGGATTGATAAATAAAAAAACAATCAAAGCAAGAACTGCCAGTAGAGGTGCAAAGTAAATAAAGTCGCTATAGTCTGTTGAAAAAAGTAAATGCCTCGTTCTTCCTTGCCCATATCTAATCATTTGCTTAAAAAATAATAAAATATTTTCTCTATGTCTTCTAAACACAACCAACTGTGGCGCATAAACAATTAAACCATATTTAACTAATTTCGCTAGAAACTCATTTTCTTCATTGGGATAAAGTTCTTCATTAAACCCCCCTTGTTTTACAAATGCATCTTTTTTAATAATCATGTTACATAAAATCAATTCTTTTTCAGTTGAAACTCTCGTCTGACCAACCGACAAATATCTTGCCTTTATTGGGCCTACGCCAAAGTCCGTTGTGAAAACTAGTTCAATTGCTTTTTGCCAGTCACTGTCTTGATTATTCAAAACAGAGGGTCCACCAATAACGATTGCCTCTGGAAATTTTTTTAAACTTAGCTTTAGTTCTTCGATGTTATGGGCCGACATAATTGAGTCATCATCTAAAAAATACAACCATTCACCAAGAGCTATTTTTGCAGCTTCATTTCTCTGCTTTGATGGATTACTGCCAAATGAACCAATAATTTCATATTCAAATTCGTTTCTTAAAACTTTTTTTAAGTTTAATATGTTTTCTTTGATCTTTTCTTCTTCGCTAGAAATAATAATAAAACTAACAAACATTAGTGTTCCTTTTTTATTGATATAGATTACAATTAAAAAATGTTTAATTCAATTCCTTCATCTAGGCTTAATCTTGAAAACCCCCTTTTCCAATTAATCATTGGTCTAATTCTCTCTACGGCTATTTGGTTTGTTTGGGGTCTCAGGCCCAATCAAATTATTGGAACAAATGATATTGCTCATCACCTGTTAACTTTAAAAATTGGAAGTCAAAGCTTTCCACACTTTACTCCAATTTATGATTGGCTTTGGATGGGGGGTCAATTAGTTGCACCAAACGTCGGGCATGTCCCGATTGAACGGGTCTTGCTTTTTCTCGGTGCCGATGAGGGTATCGCACTAACGGCGACTATTTTATTTTTTCATGCTACTGTTTTTGCTTTTTGTTTTGATCTTTTTCAACAAAAAGCAAACTGGTCTATAATTGAAAGCGTCGTTGTTTCTCTTTCATTGTCATTTGCTCCATCTACCATCACGCGCATTATTTTCGGACACACTTCTTTATATTTTCCAATTGCATTCATGTTTTATTTATTGTGGCTTTTAAATTCAAAGCGCTTTCATTGGTTTTATTTTTTCCTCGGAATTTTATTTGGTGTGGTTACACTTTCAGGACCTTCCTTTCAGTTGGTTTTTTATTTTGTTTTTTTTATTTTTCCATTTATTTTAATCTTTAACTTTTTAGAGCTTAAGGCTCGATGGAAGCATCTTTTAGTTTCACTTTTTTTACCACTTTTTCTTTCTCTTGATTTTTTTTTCTTAACCTACAACTACGTTTTAAAAAGTGGTGATCTGTTTAGAAGTTCCGAAAACATTCAACTTTTATATTCATATGCGCGTTTAAACCTAAGCCATCTCTACGACTTTTTTTCACTTTCGATTTTAAATCAAAACAAAGACAATTACTTCTTGTTTCATGAGACTAAATATTTTTTGGGCTTATCAACAATCTTGCTTATTTATAAAAACTATTCAAAAAAGCTAGTTCTCATTTCTACATTTTTCTTGTTGGCAATTTTTTTATTTATTACTCCGATTTTTGGTTCGCTTGAACATTTGTTTAGCCACCTTCCGGGCTTTAATATGTTTCGAATACCTCAAAGAATATTCTTACTACTTTCTCCTCTTTTGATTTTTTATTCTTTCTTTAGTCTTGGTAAAAATGAATGTACCGATAGAAATGAGTTTTGGTTGATTGTTTTTATTGTAGCCTTTCTTTCTTTTTTTCATTCTTTGATTTGGCTTGATTTGGCCTTGATCACATTCACAATTCTCTATTTAACATCTTCTCACCATAGACCAAGTCAATATCAACTGCTTTCAATTTTATTGATTTCGTTTGTTTTTTATGGTTTTCAGTTTCTTCCGCGTACGACTTCTGCCGAAATGTTAAATGTAAACCTGCAAATTCAACCTTCAATTTCTCGAACAAACATTTTAAATTCTCCAGCTTGGGGGATTAATAGCAATCGCTTTTATGATAAGAACTCTGCTTTTGGCTATACTCATCCTTTACCGAGATTCAGAACAATTTATCAAGAGACGTTCAACCACAAGGAGGTTGATCAGCTTTTCTTTTCGCCAAGAAAGACGGAGTCTCTCAATAGCTACACCCGCCTTTTTAGATATCACCAAACAAAGCTTTCTTTTTCTCCAAAAGAAATTAAAGATGACCAACATGAATTTGCCTTGAAATTACAAAATGGCACACTTGACCCTTCAATTACAAGCTATGTTGGTGGAGCAAAAATGAGAGCTTGTACAAATCCAGTTGTTGTCGATTCAGAAAGAATTACTAACGGAAGTCTTATTTTAAACATTCAAAATCCAAACAATTTTGAATGTCTCGTCGTTACACCTTTTAATTTTACAACCTTCTTAAAGGCTTTTTCTGGTGCAAACAAAGTTCAACTTTTCCCCATAAATTACACACAGATTGGTTTCAACGTCCCAGCAAATCAATCAACTATTACTATAAGTCCAAATTATTCTCTTTACTGGAAGGTAAAGTTTGTCGGTATTTTCTTGGCTGTTTTTCTTTTTTTGTTTTACCTTAAATACATCAAGCGTGATTTTAATAATTTCTAGTCTTTGTTTGTTTTATTTCATAATATTTTCTTATGAGTCTATCTTTGAAGCATAATTCCTTTTTTCATCACCGAATCCTAACTAGGCGCCTAATACTATATACTGGATTTGCATGCGGTCTCCGTTGTCAGTTTTGTTATTACTTAAAATCACTTGAAGATGGATCTGCAAAGAATTTTCCATTAAAGTCACTCAAAAGAAAAATGTGGATAGCGCGCAAAATTTTTCGCCTGGAGGATATTGACTTTACTGGTGGTGAGGCCACTCAACATAGAAACTTTATTGAACTTGTTGGATATGCTAAACACTTAGGTTATCAAGATATTAATGTGATCACCAATGGCTGGCGTTTTTCAGACAAAAACATTTATTCACAAGCAAAGGCCAATGGTTTAAATGAAACGCTGTTCTCGCTTCACTCTCACATTGAAGATGTTCACGATCAATTAACCCAAATAAAGGGTTCATTTAAAAAGATTTTACAAAGTATTAATAACGCCAAAGAATTAGGAATTAAAATTAGAATCAATATGGTTGTTAACCCAATCAACATGCACACTCTTGGTGATTATTTGATTTTCGTTAAAGAATTCGATCCAGCTGAATTGAATTTTATCGTTTATAATCCAAGCGAAGAAACCGTGGGTTATAAAAACCATGAAAGCGTGCGGCTTGATGGTTTTTCAAAAATCGGTGAACACATTACTTCCGCTCTTAACATTCACTCTCAAAATTTCAAACAAATTAATTTACGTTTTATTCCATTTTGCTTTGTGAAAGGACATGAAGATAAAGTTCGTCTTTATTGGCAAGAAATTTATGAAAAACAAGAATGGAACCCAATTGTTCATTGGGTTTTTAGAAAGAATCCAATACTAGTTCTCGGTGCAATTTTTTTAGCCCCATTTACATTTTTGTTAAAATCTAATCCTGTCCTTTCGGGTAAAAAGTCATTTTTTACCTTGGCCTGTGAATTCTTTCAAGCTACGCGAATTTTTATTTTATTTAAGCATCAAAATAAGTGCTCAAGTTGCTCTCTAAGAAAAATCTGTCCTGGACTTCCAAAAGAGCTGTTGAAATCTCATCCCAACACCAGTGTTTTTCCTTATGAACT
>JACCDQ010373466.1_pt1 | contig 11653 bp, 11 predicted proteins | sample 7446031 | NCBI WGS metagenome assembly JACCDQ01 (sample SAMN15323442, study PRJNA562643) | freshwater metagenome | isolation source: river surface water | place: USA:Blue River Watershed | collected 2017-08-17
AAGGCGAGCTGGCGGGTAGGTGGCACCGAGCCATTGGGGCGACCCATGGCCCAGAGGAATGGCGGTCACGTTGGGGCAACCCGACGCACAGAATCCGGCGTATCGGCAGACTTCACACTTTATTCATCGGCCCCGGGTGGCGTTGGCGCTCAGAACTTTTCGTGGGGCCCGAGCACGCGCCAGGCCCCTGCGGCCAACGGTCCCAACGCCACACGACCCAGGCGCAGCCGGTGCAGTGCACTGGCACTGAGACCTGCGTTCTGCAGCCATGTCGGCAGTTGCTGGGGGGTGTGGGTTTTGATGGCCAAACGCAGCCGGGTGCGTTCGGCGCTTTGGCTGCTGATGCTGAGTTTGAGCGTGGGCGTGCGTGGCCCCCAAGCCAGGTCGACCTTTCCTTGTTCCAGGGCCTCCAGTTGTTCGGGGGTGACGCGGCCCGGCAGGTCCAGCATCCATTCGTGCTCCAGCAACGGGCCGTCTTCCTGCAACACGCGCAGCACCCCCGGGCTTTGCGCAAACACGGCCAGGCCGCTGCTGGCAGCGGGCATGGGGCTGACGCAGCGCAGGTGCTTGATGTGCCAGGGGCGCAGTTCCCGACTGGGCGGCAACAAACCGGTCAGGGCTTGGTCGGCGGCCAGGGCCACGCCCACAGGCTTGTGCCACACCAGGGTCACGGCTTGCAGGTGCTCTGCCTGGGCGTCCGGGGCAATGGCAACTGTTTCCAGGTGCACCCGGCGGGCCGGGTCGTCGGCCACCACGCCGTCTACCTGCACCCACCCGCTTTCAATCAGGCGTTCGGCATCGGCACGCGAACAGCCCCGCAGAGTTGCCACGCGCTTGGCCAGGCGTTCGCCAGCATCAACCATTGAAACCTCCCAGGCTTTGCACACGCTCCACGTGTGCCAGCAGAGAGCGTTTGGCCACAGGCCACAGGCGTTCGGGCACGTCGTCGTAGGCCAGTCGCACCCAATCGTCGTGGGTGCCGTGGGGCAAGGCTTGCATGGCGGCTGCCACTTTGGACTCGCGTTTCAGGCGGTGGGTTTTCAGTTGGGCAATCGCCTGCTGTGCATCGCCCAACACATACCCGTGCGCTGGCAGAATGAATTCAATGCCGTGGTTTTGGCAAGCGGCCAAAAGCTTGTCCAGCGATTGCAGGTAGGCGTCCATGTTGCCATCGGGTGGGTCGATGACCGTGGTGCTGCCGTTGAGGATGTGGTCACCGCTGAACAGCAGGCCGTCTTCTTCCAGCACCAGGCACAGGTGGTTGGCTGCGTGGCCTGGGGTGTGCAGTGCCCGCAGGGTGTGGTTGGTGCTGTCGGGGTGGTGCAGTGTCAGTTGCTCGCCGTCGGCCAGCGTGCGGTCGGGGACGAAGTGGCTGTTGGCCCGGGCGGTGGGGGCGCTGGGCAAGCCCAAAATGGGCGGAGGGGCCGATCCGCTTTGTTGGCACAGGTGCTGCAACCGCGCAGCGCCTGGCGAATGGTCGGGGTGCGAATGGGTGCAAACGATCCAGCGGATGTATCCGCCCGCTGCCCGCCACAGGCGTTCGATGTGTTCAGGCTCGTCGGGACCCGGGTCGATGACGATGTAACCGCTGCCGGGGTCGCCCAGCAGGTAGCTGTTGGTGCCGGGCCCAGTCATGAAGCCGGGGTTGGGGGCGGTCAGGCGTTGCACGTTTTTCAGCAAAGTCACCGGGTGATTGCTTTGCCAGTCCAGGTGGTGCGCCATTTGGCCATCCGGGCAGGTCAGGGCCAGTTCGCCATAGGGGGCTTCGTGTTCCATGTACCGCACCTCCTGGCCGGCCAGCCAGCCCGCGCGCGGGCAACTGGTCCACAGCGGCCCTTCGGTGGCGGCGCAGGCGCTCAGCACGTCCTCGACCTTGGCAAAAGCCTGCAGCCGCTCCAGGGTGCGTATGGTGGGGAAGATCATGTAAAAGTCACCCGCCTGATGGCGTTGCAAGGCATCGGCCGGGCGCACCCAAACGGGCTCAAACTGTTCGGTTTCGTCGGCCACCGGCACTTGGTCTTCGGGCATGCGCGTCACCAAAAAAGGCACGTCAAAACGCCGTGGCAGGTCCCGGTCGGTGATCCAGTGGGCCAGCAAGAACACCTGGTCTGCGGCGGGTTGCAGGCCGTGCCTGGCGCACTGTTCGTAAAAGGGTGCTTGTCGGTCCAGGGCTGCAATGTCGCTGGCGCTGGCCCAACGCCCGTCGGTGTGGCGGGCCAGCAGCAGGCCCAGTTCCTCAAAACTTTCCCGTATCGCCGCCAGGGCCTGGGTCAGGTGCGTGTCGCTCTGCCCGGGGCGGCGTTGGGCCAGCGGACAGGCGGCGTGGTCGCCTGCATCGATGCCTCCGCCCGGGAACACGTAGGCACCTGGGGCAAAGCTGGCTGCGACAGACCGGCGCGTCATCAGCACCTCAAACCCCTGGGGGGCCTCGCGCAACAAGAGCAGGGTGGCGGCGGGGCGCAGGGGCGCGACTTCGCGGGGGGCGTGAGGCCGTTGGCTGGGGCGAACCATGTGTGTGAATCTCCAGGGAGCGGGGTGTTGCGGCTGCAACGCGTGTGTCCAATGGTAATCGTCTGTAACAGTGTTTGCTGGCGGTCCGCAATGGGGCGAGACCGCTTGATAATGCCCCTATCTGTTTGCGGAGGCGGTATGCGCGTTGTTTTTCTAGGGGTTGTGGGGCTGGTGGTGCTGGGATTGGCCGGTTGCGCCAACATGTCGGAACAGCAACGGGCGGGCACCTCTCAAGGGGCCACCGTGGGCGCGGTGGCCGGTGCTGTGCTTGGTGCGGTCAGTGGTGGCAGCAAGGGCATGGTGCGTGGCGCGGCCATCGGTGCGGGCGTGGGGGCCGTGGGCGGGCATATGTGGTCTACCCGCATGGAGGAGCAAAAACGCGCCATGGAAGCAAGTACCCGGGGCACGGGTGTCGAGGTGACGCAAACCGTCGACAACCAACTCAAGTTGAACATTCCCAGCGACGTGTCGTTTGACGTGGGGCGGGCCGATATCAAGCCCAATTTTCGCCCGATTCTGGACACCTTTGCCCAAGGCCTGGTGAGGAACCCAGGCGCCCGTCTGACCATCGTTGGGCACACCGACAGCACGGGTTCCGACGCGATCAACAACCCGCTTTCGGTCAACCGAGCGGCAGGCGTGCGCGACTACCTGACCGCACGCGGTGTTTCGGCCGCTGTGGTGTTCGTGGATGGTCGGGGATCGCGTGAACCGCTGGCCAGCAACGACACCGCCGAAGGGCGTGCCCGCAACCGCCGGGTGGAAATGTTCATGGCCGAACCGGCGCACTGAATGCCCATCTGGCGCGCCCCTGCCCGATAATGCCGGGATGCGAATCCCATTCACCAAAATGCAGGGTGCCGGCAACGATTTTGTGGTGCTGGACGAGACGCGCGAGCGCTTCCACCTGACCCCGGCCCAGTACCGCTACCTGGCCAATCGCCACTTTGGCGTGGGTGCAGACCAGATACTGACGGTGCGCGCCGCGCCCTCGCCCGAAGTGGATTTTGAGTACGTGATTCACAACGCCGATGGCGGCGAGGTGGAAAACTGCGGCAACGGTGCCCGCTGTTTTGTGCGCTACGTGCATGAACATGGGCTCACCCAAGCGCGCACTGTGCGCGTGCAAACCCAGGCCGGGCGCATGGTGCTGCAACTCACTGACGATGGCCGCGTCACCGTGGACATGGGGGCGCCGGTGTTCGATTTGCCGCGCATTCCGTTCGATCCGCAGGGGCTGACCCCGCAGCCCCACGGCGCCTGGCAGCAGTGGCCTTTGGGACTGGCAGGTGGTGCCGTGGTCCCGGTGGCGGTGTTGTCCATGGGCAACCCGCATGCCGTGCTTCGGGTAGATGACACGGATGCTGCCCCGGTGGCCGAGTGGGGGCCGTTGTTGGAGCGTCATGCTGCGTTTGCGCGACGGGTGAATGTGGGGTTTTTGCAAGTGGTCAACCGTCAACGGGTGCGTTTGCGCGTGTTCGAGCGGGGTTCGGGCGAAACCCTGGCGTGCGGCACGGGGGCCTGTGCTGCGGTGGTGGCCGGCATCCGCTTGGGCTGGTTGGACGAAACCGTGGACGTGCAGGCCCGCGGTGGCCTCTTGACCATCCAGTGGCGGGGCCTTCAAGACCTGAACGCCCCGGTGCTGATGACCGGACCAGCTGAAACCGTGTTTGAGGGCGCTATCGACGTCCCTTTGTTATTGGAACCAACTGCATGAACGACATTCCGCCCATCACCGAGGACGACATTGCCCATTTTTTGGTCAATACCCCCGATTTTTTTGACCGCCACGCCGAACTGCTGGCTGCTGTGCAGTTGACCAGCCCCCATGGCCACCGCGCGGTCAGCCTGCAGGAGCGCCAAGCCGAGCTGCTTCGCGACAAAATCCGTGCGTTGGAATTGAAAGCGGCGGAAATGATTCGCTATGGACAGGAAAACGTGGCCATTGCCGACCGGTTGCAAGACTGGACCCTGGCCCTGTTGCAAACCCGGGACGCCGCTGACATGCCCGAGCAACTGGCCCGTTCGGTGGAATCGTATTTTCAGGTGCCGCAAGCGGCCATCAAGGTCTGGGGTGTGGCCGCCGAGCACGGAAACCAACCGTTTGCCCAGGGTGTGAGTGAGCAGGCGCAGGCGTTTGCTTCGTCGCTGGCCCAGCCCTACTGCGGGCCCAACCCGGGTTTGGAGGCCGTGGCATGGTTGCCCCAACCGCAGACTGCGGCATCGATCGCCCTGATCGCTTTGCGGCCCTCGCGGGCGCAACCCGCCTTTGGCTTGCTGGTGCTGGCTTCGGACCAGGCGCAACGGTTCCACGCATCCATGGGCACCGATTTTCTGGAGCGCATCGGCGAGCTGGCCAGCGCTGCCCTGTCCCGGTTGCGCCCATTGCTGCCCGGGTGATTGGTTGGGGGGCCGGTCTTGCGATCCAACGCGGTGTCAGAACCTGCCGACTCAAAGTCCCCGGCGTCCGATGCCAGCTGGGTTGAGGGATACCTGTTGCACGTGCGGGTGGACAAGCGCCTGGCCGAGCGCACCTGTGTGCTGTACGCCGAGCATCTGCAGCAGTTGCTGGGACTGACCCGGCAAAGCGGCTTGGCCCTGGCCGACCTGCAAGAGGCGCATGTGCGCCGCTGGGTGGCACAAATGCACAGTGCTGGGCGCCACCCTTCGGGGATTGCATTGGTGTTGTCGTGCTGGCGGGGGTTTTTTCACTGGCTGGGGCGGCAGGGTTGGGTGCAACGCCATCCCGTGGTGGGGGTAAAAGCCCCCAAGGCGGGCAAGCCCCTGCCGAAGGCCCTGAATGTGGAAGATGCCCAGGTGCTGGCCGATCACCATCAGACCGACGCCGATCCGGTGTTTGAAGCCCGCAACCGTTGTTTGGTGGAGCTGTTGTATGGCAGCGGCTTGCGCCTGGGGGAGTTGCAGGGCCTGGACGTGCAAGCCAGTTCGCAGGCACGGGGCTGGGTGGATGCGGCTGCGGGCGAAGTGCATGTGCTCGGCAAGGGCAGCAAGTGGCGCACCGTGCCCGTGGGGCGCGCGGCATTGCAGGCACTGCAGGTTTGGCTGCAAGTGCGTGTTGCTTGGGCCCGGGCGGATGACCCGGCCTTGTTCATCGGCCACCGTGGGCAGCGTTTGACCCCCCAGCACCTGCGCGGGTTGCTCAAAACGCGGACCGTGCAGGCAGGGCTGCCCATGCCGGTGCACCCGCACATGCTGCGGCACAGCTTTGCCAGCCACCTGCTCCAGTCCAGCAGCGACTTGCGGGCGGTGCAAGAGTTGTTGGGGCACCAGAGCATCACCACCACCCAGGTCTACACCCGGCTCGATTTCCAGCACCTGACCCAGGCCTATGAGGCTGCGCACCCCCGCGCCAAGGCCACCAAAGTGGCCGTGGCTTCTGCCAACCGATCCCCGAAGCGGCCAAGCGAATGAACCAAGTCCATGGGTGCGTTTGCGGTCATGCGGTGACAATACCGCCCCATGAAAACACTCAAGCTCAAACCCGGTAAAGAAAAGTCCCTGCTGCGGCACCACCCCTGGGTGTTTGACGGCGCGGTCGCCAAAGGGGGAGGCGATGCGGGCGAAACCATTCGCATTGAAAGTCACGAAGGCCGGTTTCTGGCTTGGGCCGCATGCTCACCCACATCCAAAATCCGGGCCCGGGTGTGGAGTTTTGACGAACAGCAGCGCATCGACAAACCGTTCCTGGCACAACGGGTGCGCGAAGCGGTGGCTTTGCGCCAACGCTTGGGGGTGGACAGCGACGGCGTGCGGCTGGTGCATGGTGAATCCGACGGCTTGCCGGGGTGGGTGGTAGACCGCTACGGCGACACCTTGGTGGCCCAGTTTGGAAGTTGCGGTGCGGAACGTTGGAAAAGTACGCTGGCCGACGCCTTGCTAGAAGTCACAGGCTTGAGCCGTTTGTACGAACGGTCGGACGCTTCATCTCGTACTTTGGAAGGTTTGCCACCTGTGACGGGTTGGTTGCGCGGCAGCGGCCCCACCGAGTTGGTGTTGCGCGAACACCAGTGGCAGCTGGGTCTGGACATTGCCACAGGGCACAAAACCGGGTTCTACCTGGATCAGCGCGACAGCCGCGCTTCGTGTGCGGCGTGGACGCGCAGACTGGGGTTCCAGCAGGTGCTCAACTGTTACAGCTACACCGGTGGTTTCACGGTGGCGGCACTGGCCGCAGGGGCCGGGCACGTCACGTCCATCGATTCGTCGGGGCCGGTCATCGAACGTGCCCGGCAGAACGTGGCAATGAACGGTTTCGAGGCCAGCCGCACCACTTTCATGGATGCCGACGTGAACGCCAGCCTGCGTGCGTTTCTGGCCCAGGGGCGACGCTTTGACGCCATCGTGCTGGATCCGCCCAAACTGGCACCCACCGTGGCCCATGCCGAACGTGCCGCGCGGGCTTACAAGGACATCAACCGACTGGGCCTGCAGTTGCTCAATCCCGGCGGCGTGTTGTTCACCTATTCCTGCTCGGGGGGCATAGGGGTGGAGTTGTTTCACAAGATCGTGGCCGCAGCCGGGGCCGACGCGGGTGTGGACGCTGCGGTGGTGGGCCGACACGGCGGTGCCCCCGATCACCCCATGACCCTGGCCTTTCCCGAAGGCGAGTACCTCAAGGGCTTGGTGCTGATACGCAAGTCTTGACACCTGTTCTACACTGTCCGATTACCTGTTCACCCGTCGATACCCATGGCTCTCATTCCCGCCACCATCCTCACCGGCTTTCTGGGCTCCGGCAAAACCACCTTGCTCAAACGGGTGCTCACCGAAGCGCATGGCCAAAAAATTGCCGTCATTGAAAACGAGTTCGGTGAAGAAAACATCGACAACGACATCCTGGTGTCTGACACCGAGGAACAAATCATCCAGATGAGCAATGGCTGCGTGTGCTGCACCATCCGCGAGGACCTGCGCACCACCTTGCAGCTGTTGGCAGCCAAAAAACGCAAAGGTCTGCTGGACTTTGAACGCATCGTCATTGAAACCACCGGTCTGGCCGATCCCGGCCCCGTGGCGCAAACCTTTTTCATGGACGACGAGGTGGCCGAGAGTTACCTGCTCGACTCCATCATCACCCTGGTGGACGCCAAGCACGCGATGCAGCAACTCGACCACCGGGTGGAGGCGCAGCGCCAAGTGGGCTTTGCCGACCAGTTGTTCATCAGCAAGGCCGATTTGGTGGGGGGCGATGAACTCGATGCCCTGACCCACCGCCTCAAGCACATGAACCCGCGTGCGCCCATCGAAACGGTCCATTTCGGTGAAGTGGCCCTGGGCAAAGTGCTGGACCTGCGCGGCTTCAACCTCAATGCCAAGCTCGACATCGACCCCGATTTTCTGAAGGGGGATGATCACGACCACAGCCATTGCGAGCATGGGCACGGCCATGACCACCACGCACATGAGCACGGTGAACACTGCGATCACCCCTCCCACCAACACGGGCACCACCACCATCACGACGATGACGTGAAAAGTTTTGTGTACCGGGCCGAGCGACCGTTCGATCCGGCCAAGCTGGAGGACTTTTTGGGTGCCATCGTGCAGGTGTATGGGCCCAAAATGTTGCGTTACAAAGGTGTGTTGAACATGAAAGGCACCGACCGCAAGGTGATTTTCCAGGGGGTGCACCAGCTGATGGGGTCCGATCTGGGGCCCGAGTGGCGGCCCGACGAACCCCGTTTGAGCAAAATGGTGTTCATTGGCATTGATTTGCCCCGTGATATTCTGGTTCAGGGCCTGGAACAAAGCCTGGCCTGACCCGCTACTTCGCGTGCAAGCCAGCCCGTGGGCGCTGCGCGCTACAATCGGCCGCCGTTTTGACTGCCTCGGGCCGCTTAAAACGGGTAAAACAGTTGTAAAGACCCGCCGATAACCGGCACCAACAGGAGATTCGTTGTGAAAGCCCCTGCTCAGCCACGCAGCAAAACCGCCAAGGCCCCTGCCGCGGCCGATGTTGCCCCCAAAAAGCCGGCCGCTGGCGCCAAAGCTGCACCGGCTGCGCCTGTGCTCAAGGCTGGAAGTGAAGTGTTGGTGCCCAGTGTCAACAAGCGTGCTGTCAAACAGGCCATGCAAGCCCAAACCTCGCAAGTGGTGGCTCCTTCTCATGCCCCTGATGCGGCCAAAGCCTCCTATTTTCCCAGTACCGAACGTGTGATGACACCCACCGTGCAAACCCCTGTGCGCAAAGACCCCAAATTGGCCAACAGCTGGAAAACCAAGCCGCTGGAAGAGCTGACCGACGAAGATGTTCTGGCCATGCCTGACAGCGAATACATGAACGACGTGCAACTCGCTTTCTTCAAGCGCAAGTTGCAACAGTTGAAAGATGGCATTTTGGTCAACGCTGGCGAAACCACCGAACACCTGCGCGAAGACACCGTGGTGGTGCCCGACCCGGCCGACCGTGCCACTATCGAAGAAGAGCACGCATTGGAATTGCGCACCCGCGACCGCGAACGCAAACTGCTCAAGAAAATCGAACAATCGATTGCGCGTATCGACGGCGGTGATTATGGCTACTGCGACGAAACAGGCGAACCCATTGGGGTGGGCCGGTTGCTGGCGCGCCCCACGGCCAGTTTGTCGATTGAAGCGCAGCAGCGCCGCGAACTGAAACAAAAACTGTTCGGCGACTGATCGGCCCCGGATGAGCGATTTTCGGGCTCCAGGCGGTTCCCTATGAGCAAAGGCGACGCGGGCGGCGGCTTCCTGTCCAAAGTCGCGCGCTTTGTGATGCATCCGACCACCAGCTGGTCGGAGTTGGAGTCGCCCTTGCCCGGTACCGGTACCGAACAGGACCGAATGGCCCTCAAGGCGGCCATTGAGCGCAAACGCCGCAACGATTTTGTGCGCAAGCGCGAGTTCGACATGCTGCGCGCCGCCTTGCACCAACGCCAGGCCCAGCAGCAGGCGCAAGCCCCGCTGCCAGCGGCGTCGGCCTTTGTGCATTCGGGTTCTTCTGGCGACGAAGTCAAAGAAAAAACGATCGAGAAAATTGCGCAAATCGAAGCGCAAATGTCCCAGCATTGGTGGCGCAAGCGCGATGGCGATGGTCAGGATACGGGGGGCAAGGTCGCGATCGGCCAGGCCGTTCCCGTGCCCCAGTCCTATTCGGGTGGGGTGACCGTGCCGGGCCACCTGGGTGCGCGCGTGGCCCCGACCGACTGGGGCGACGACACCTACAACCCGACCGATGAGGCGACGCCACCCACGCAGGCGCCTCCTGTCGACATGCTGCGCGACCGGGCCAGCATGACCACCTTGCCGATCGACATGGTGTCAACCGGTGGTGGTGAACTGGAGAGCCCTGCTGCGGCAGGCCGGACAAAGGGGGCGGTCGCGTCTGGTTGGGTTGCAACCGAAGCGGCGACGCAGTTGCCCCAGGATGGGGTGGCTTTTTCGCCCGGGCTGGAAGATGCCGCTGTGCGGTTTGCCAACGGGGACGATGTGCAGGCCGAGGCGGGTTTGCGCGCTGTGATTGCGCAGGAAGTCCATTCGCCCAAGGCCAGCGACGCCTGGTTGGCTTTGCTCGACGTGTTTTTTGCCAGTGGGCGTATCGATGCGTTCGAGGAGGCCGCTGCAGATTTTGCCGCTCAGTTTGGGCGACGTGCGCCGCGGTGGCCCAGTACCACGGTATCGCTGCCTCAGTCCACCCAGGCGGTGGGCCCGGTGGCTTCGGCCAGCTGGACTTGCCCGCTGGTGCTGGATGTGGCTGCGGTGAACACGTTGGCGGCCTATCTGAACACCTGCGGATCGAACAAGCGCATCGATTGGAGCGACCTGTTGTCGGCCGATTTGGACGCAGCCACCACCTTGCTGGGGGTGGTCAATCACTGGTTGACCATGCCGGTGGTGTTTGTGTTTCAAGGGTCCGGGGTGCTGCGGCGGCGCCTGATGGCCAGTACACCCTCAGGCCGACGCGAGAACGATCCCATTTGGTGGCAACTGCGCCTGGCGCTGTTGCGCTTGATGCACCGAAGCGATGAATTCGATCTGGCATCGTTGGATTTTTGTGTGACCTACGGTGTGTTGCCACCCGAGTGGGCACCGCCAGCTTGCCAGTTCGAAGCGGCTGACGTGCAGGCCGTTGGGGTGGCACCGCCTGCGGTGGTCGAACCCATCAAACAGCTGGTGACCCAGCTGGGAGGGTTGGATGTGCTGGAGTGGCCGGCCATGGCCGGGGACACGCAACTGCACACCGAACCTGCGGCCCTGCCTGGCGAGGTGTCGGGGCCGGTGGCAGGGCGCACCGCCTTGCAAGGGGCACTGCGTGGTGAGTTGGTGGCGGTGCTTCAGCCCTTGCAGCAAGCATTGAACCGCGCCTCACCGGCGGAGCCATTGCGCATCGATTGCACCGAACTCAAGCGCATCGATTTCCCGGCTGCTGGCAGTTTGCTGCAATGGTTGCTGGGGGTGATGGCGCAGGGGCGGCAGGTCGAGTTGGTCGAGGTCAGCCGCATGGTAGCGGTGTTTTTTCACGTGGTCGGTATTGACGAGGCGGTTCCCGTTCGCCTGCGACAATACTGAACATGGAACACAAAGATTCTTCTCTTTTCTACGGCACCACCATTGTGTGCGTGCGCCGCACCACTCCCCAGGGTGTGCAAGTGGCCATAGGTGGCGATGGCCAGGTCACCCTGGGCAACATCGTCGTCAAAGGCACGGCGCGCAAGGTGCGCAAGCTGTACCGCGACCAAGTGCTGGCGGGCTTTGCCGGTGCCACCGCCGACGCCTTCACCCTGTTCGAGCGCTTTGAGGCCAAACTGGAAAAACACCAGGGCCATTTGGTGCGCGCCGCCATTGAATTGACCAAGGATTGGCGCACCGACCGCGTGTTGCGCCGCCTGGAGGCCATGCTGGCCGTGGCCGACAAGACCGCCAGCCTCATCATCACCGGCAATGGCGATGTGCTGGAGCCCGAGCACGGCATCGTGGCCATTGGGTCGGGTGGGGCTTACGCCCAGTCGGCCGCCAAAGCCTTGCTGGGGCACACCGAACTTTCTGCAGAACAGATCGTGTGCGAATCGCTCAAGGTGGCGGGCGAACTGTGTATTTACACCAACATGAACCACACCATCGAGGTGCTGTAAACCATGTCTTCGATGACCCCGCAAGAAAT
>JACCDQ010877436.1_pt1 | contig 11651 bp, 10 predicted proteins | sample 7446031 | NCBI WGS metagenome assembly JACCDQ01 (sample SAMN15323442, study PRJNA562643) | freshwater metagenome | isolation source: river surface water | place: USA:Blue River Watershed | collected 2017-08-17
GCAAATTCAAATCCCCTTTTGTGATCCATCAAATGTTTTTGCGTCCATTTAACGGCTGTCTCTGAATCGTGTTTTTTCAGGGCTTCATACACATGGCGGTGGGCGTCTAATAATCTTTGACCTGATTGAGGCAATGACGGGGCAATGGCGGCATAACCAGAGCGCATGAGCAAACTTACGGGTGCACGGGCTAACAAGAGTGCTTGGTTGTGTGTCGCTTCTGCGACGACTGAATGGAACTCTATGGTGGCACTGATAGGTGACTGACCTTGATCAACCAAAGCAGCAGTTTTGTCCAAATTGCTTTTAAGCAATGCCAACTCTTCTTTATTAATGCGTTGTGCTGCCAAGTGCGCACACATCGGCTCTAAAGTACACGCAACTTCCCAAACATCTCTAAAGGTAACTTGTCGCATTCGCAGAGCCCGCTCGGCTGCATCGGCCAGATCTTGATGTTGCGGTATGGCCACCACCAAACGTTTGCCAATCCTTTTAAGCAGCCCCTCTTGTTCGAGTTGACGCAAAGCCTCGCGTATGGTTGATCGATGCACGCCAAACCGAGTGGCCAAGTCAGTTTCCGTCGGAAAAGCCTGGCCTTCCAAGATCTCACCACGCACAATTCGCAGGCGCAAATCACCAGAGACCACCCGGTAGGCAGGCGTCATTTGAAGTTTGGGAATGTCCATCATGAATTTAGATTTTCAAGATGGACATTGTAGGAGACCCAATGCTTCTGCTACAACCACGCAAGGTCAATCTGCCGTAAATCCGGATGCCTTGATGATAGGTTCCCATTTTTTAGCTGATGCATTTTGGCGGTCGATCAATTCTTGCTGGGACTTACCTACAGGCAAAAATCCCATCACATTGAGCTTCTCTTTCACATCAGCCTGCATCATGATTTTGCCCAATGCTTGGTTCAGACTTGCCACAGTTGCGGCCGGGGTATTGGCGGGTGCGTAGAGTGCATTAAAACCCATGCCAGTCACATTGGGATAACCTAATTCTGCAAAAGTGGGCACATCGGGTGCCTGAGGTATGCGCGCATCCGAAGTGACTGCCAAAATTTTGATTTTGCCTGCTCGATGCGCTTCCACTTGACTTGTCGCTACATCGATAGAAGCACTAATTTGCCCCCCCATGAGGGCCAACATAATAGGTGCACTGCCCTGGAAGGGCACATTCATCATGGGTACATCAATGGCTTGTCCCAGCAAAATGCCATAAAAGTGATGCGGCGCCCCTAACGCTGGAATGCCATAAGAAGCTTGTTGCGGATTCTTTTTAGCCCAGGCCACATACTCCGCCCATGTGTTGGCTTTAGGTGCAGTGCCCACTGCAAAACCAAATGCAAACTCAGCCACCGTGCCAACAGGTACCAAGTCCTTTTTCATGTCGTAATTTAATTTTTTGTAAGTGAAGGGATAAAAGGACGATAAAGCATCTGGTCCCAACATCAAAACACTGCCATCTGCAGGGGAAGCCTTCAACACATCGACTGCAATGCGGCCACCCGCACCCGCCCTGTTTTCCACCACCACCGGCCGATTCAATTCTGTTTTGAACTTTTCCGCCAAAAGGCGTGCGATGGCATCAAATGAGCCACCTGCTGGAAAACCAACCAGAATTTTGACCGTGGAATCCTGGGCTTGCACAGGAAATCCAATGGTGAAGCTCAGCATCCCTGCCAGCATTGCAGCAGTCATGGTGCGACGTGTTAATAATTTCATGCTTGTCTCCTTTAGTGAGTGAAGTGTGGTTCAAATCATCAAACAAACCATCGTGGTGTTTGTCCTTGTGCGATGGCCCAACCGCATTCCGCAACAGGTTGTGCCATCAGTGCAATTTGCTTAGCTGTCTTGCTGGACGCAGTGCCAGATCTTTCGCGTTGTCCAATTCCTTCCAAAATTGCGCTCAAACGGAAGAAATTAAACGCCATGTAGAAGGGCCAATCTTTATGAATTTGTATTTCCTGCAAATGGAATTGCCGGGCATAGTGCGCGATGTATTCTTGTTCTTTTGGCAACCCTAATTCTGAAAAATTCAAGTCGCCATAACCTCGCAAAATTCCTGAAGGCAAATACCAAGCCATCGCGCTGTATGCCAAATCGCTCAGTGGATGTCCCAGCGTGCATAACTCCCAATCAAGAACTGCAACCACCTCTGGTCGGGTGGGATGAAACATCAAATTTTCTATTCGGAAATCACCGTGGGTAATCACAGTGTTTCCTGCGCTGTCAGCGCCATTTGGAATGTTCATTGGCAACCAGCTTGCCAATCTGTCCATGGCTTGAATGGGGGCTTGACGTGAAGCGATGTATTGCTGCGTCCATCGCTTAATTAGCCGCGCGTAATAACCTTCGTGCCGACCAAAGTCTGATAACCCCAACTCACGCCAATCGACACGATGGAGCTTTGCCAATACATTGTTGGTTGCCATGATGTAGTCTCTGCGACTATCTTTTGCGACTTCAGGCATGGTGGGATCGCGAAAAACACGGCCCTCGACAAATTCCATTACATAAAAAGCGACACCGATCACTGATTCGTCTTCACACAATGCGTGAACTTTGGGTACAGGAACACCTGAATTCTGCAATGCCTTGAGAATACGAAACTCTCTCTCAATGGCATGCGCAGAGGGCATTAATTGGGTGGCCATTGCAGGTTTCGCGCGCAGCACCCAAGATTGTTGTGAACCACGCAATATCCATGAAGGGTTAGATTGCCCGCCTTCAATTCGCTCTGCTCTTATCTTCTCATCAAAGCCTGGAATCAAAGGCTTTAAATAGGCGGCAAGCGCAAGCTCGTCCAACTCCTTAAGTGGTTGAGACATCACTTTCACGGGTCTTGAAGCCGACAAAATTAAATTCATTCAATAATTGTCGGACAATCCGGCAATTTAATGACAAGCGTTTTCCCTAATCTCATAAGATTGCGAACATCACCAAATATTTGATTCCCAAAAGGGCCAATTCGATTGGCAGAAAAAAAGCCACTGACTTCAAAAATCAGTGGCTTTCAATTTGGTGGGCCCACCAGGACTTGAACCTGGGACCAAAGGATTATGAGCAGCTTAAAGAAATAAAACCGCAATTAAATTAATAGGTTACTAGCAATCTACAGTGGTGTGGAAGCAAATGTAGAAGATGTTATCTCAATGAATATGCGTCCCACCATTCACATCAATAGTTGCGCCAGTCACAAAACCAGACAACTCCGAAGCCAAATACAAGCAAGTACCCGCCATTTCGCGAGTTGAACCCATACGCTTAAGAGGAATTGCGTCTGTGATTGACTGCAATCGCTCGGCAGACAGTCCGTCAACCATAGGCGTGTCAATCATGGCAGGGCAAATGGAATTGGCTCGGATGCCCAGATGACCGAATTCTCTGGCTATGCTTTTGGTCAAACTGAGCATGCCGCCTTTCGATGCTGCGTAATGTGCGCCGCCCACCAATCCACCACCACGCTGTGCGGCAAGAGATGCAACATTGACAATATTGCCACTCTTTTGTTTGACAAAGACTTGCAGCACACTTTGACACAAGTAAAAGGCGCCTTTTAAATTGATGTCAAACATCAAAGAAAGCTCTGCTTCACTGACATCCAAAATAGAACCAGATCGAACAATACCTGCCGAGTTGACCAAACAATCAATGGTTCCGTACTTTGAACGTACTTGCTCAATCAACCGATCACACTCGCTTTTTTGACTGATGTCACATTGAATGCCTTCCACCTCGATGCTGACACCTAAATTCTTTTCAATTTCAAATTTGATTTGATTCAAAACAGCTTCATTCATCATGACATCCGTCACAACAACATGAGCGCCGTGCTTTACAAAAAGTTCAGCTGTGGCGTAACCAATACTACGCAATGAAGCAGCACCTGCAACGATACAAACTTTGTCTTTTAACAACATCTTTTTTTCACTTTCAATTCAATCTGTGGGTTAACCACGCATCTCTTCAAGGATCCAGGCCTGAACCGATGTGTGTTTAGGTTTCCAATTCAGTTCGCTGCGCGCACGCACAGATCTAACCCGACTGTTGCTTCCAAGGGAGAACAATGCACGCGCCATGCCCCATCTATCAGCAGCTATTTCCGCTGGCAAGTGGTCAATAGAGGGGATGTTTAACCTTGTTGAAATGGATTCAGCAATTTCAAGAAATGTTGCTTCACCGTTTTCGGCAAAGTAACTCGAACCAGCAGGCGCCTTCTCGAGCGCAAGCATATACAAATCCACTAAGTCTTCAATGTGAACATTTGACCAAGCATTCAAGCCTTGGCCTACGATTTGAACAGCGTCATTTTCAATTGCATTGCGCACTAAAAATGGTACTTGAATGCTGTTCTTTTGAATGCCTAAACCATACCCATAAATTAAACTTGGAATAATCACACAAGACTGAATGCCAGCTGAAGCAGCTTCGAGAACTTTCAAATCAATGTTGCGTCGCGCCTGTTTTCTGGCATCAACGAGTAAAGCCGTGTCATCTGTGAAGATGGAGGGACTAAGTTGATTACCACGGGCATCATCACCGATGATGCTAGAACCACTTGTGTGTATAAATTTCTGATGCTTGCCAGTTAATCCATCTAGCATAGCCAATACTGCTTCGAGATGATCCGCATTAGCAGTGTTGATAACAGCATCGGCTTGAAAGGCTTCGGATTTCAAAATATCTAAGTTGTCCAAGTCTCCCAACACAGGAAAAATTCCGAGCGCTTTCAATTCATTCGCAGATTTTTCACTTCGAGTTAAGCCTCGTACTTCATGCCCTTTTGACAACAACGCCAGGGCCAACGACCCGCCTATGTAGCCACTTGCACCCGTCAGAAATATCTTCATGATGTCAATTTATAAATCTAGATTTAAAGCATGAATGTCGACAAGACAGGAAATGCGGCAATAACCACAACACCCACCAACAATGCAGCGATATAAGGCCAGATTGCAACAATCACATCATCTGGTTTGGCATCACCAATTCGGCATGCAATGTAAAAACCAACACCTATGGGCGGCATCATCAATCCAACATTCATGGCACAAACAATGACCATGGAATAGTGGATGTCGTTAATACCTAATTTCTTGGCAATTGGAAACATGATGGGGGCCAGTAACAATACGGCTGGCAAGCCCTCTAATAGGCAACCCAAAATTAAAAACACCAAGACCGTGACCGCCATGAATGCCATCCAACCACCTGGCAATGTGGTTAGAAATGCTGAAAGCTGTTGAACGACACCACTTTGCGTAATGGCCCATGCCATGGCGGATGCTGTTCCTAAAATCAGCAAGATTGCACCACTCAGTGCAGCAGTCTCTACCAGCATTGAGTAGGTTCTTCGCAATCCAATACCGCCATACAAAACTTGACCAATGACCAAGGCATAAAGAACGGCAATGGTAGAAACTTCGGTTGCTGTAGCCACACCACCACCAACCGCACTTCGAATTAAAAAAGGAAGAACAAGTGCAGGAGCTGCTATCAACGCAAATTTGCCAATGACTTTGGCTGAAGGTCGCTTGATGTTTTCAGTGACTTCGTTGCGTGCCTTCCAGCGTGCCAAGACCAGCAAAGCCAGTAACAAAACCATAGCAACAAAAAATCCACTTTCAAACAAGCCCGCAATGGAGACGCCTGCGACCGACCCCAAAACAATCAGAACAATGCTGGGCGGTACGGTGTCGGCCATCGCAGCACCCGTTGCTAACAAGGCAACCATTTCTGATTGCTTGTTGCCTCGTCTTTTCATTTCGGGGAAGAGTGCTGGGGCCACAGTGGCCATATCCGATACTTTGGAGCCAGAAATGCCAGAGACGATGAACAGCGAAGCCAGCAACACGTATGACATGCCGGCCTTTACGTGTCCAATGAGAGAGGAAAGCAAATCAACAATGGCTTTGCCCATGCCCGTTGCATCCAAAATACAACCGAGCAAAACAAAAATGGGCACAGAAACCAGCACGATGTTACCCATGCCCTCATCAATTCGCCCAACAATGACAACCAGCGGTACATTTCCTGTAAACGCCAGGTAGGACATCACTCCTATACCAAAGCAGAATGCAATTGGGACACCGGCTACTAAACAGAATGCAACCAGGCCGCATAAAAAGATGCCAATGTTCAGTAAGCCCAGCTGTGAAAATTGACCGGTCAAACTTGAGCATACGGCAATGAAAACGCCAACACCAACAACAGCAACGCCCAGTGACTTGATTGAAACGGTTTTGAGTGCGTAAGCGCCAATGACCATCAGCATCAACACAAGTCCAGCAGCAATGGCAGATACCCTAACGCCACTTGGAATTTCAAGTGCTGGCGAGTTAACAATCCATTCACTTTCAACATGCTCAATGGCTGGGCCAATTAAGAAAATGAGGAAAGCACTGATTGCCACCAAGGTAAAGGCATGAAATAGCTCACGCATCGTCCCATTCATTTTGTCGACGAACATGGTGAGACGAAGGTGCTCGTTTCGGTGCATCGCAAGCACAGCGCCCAACATTGCAACCCAAATAAAAGCGAGTGAGACCGCCTCATCAATCCAGCCAACAGGTCTGGAGAAAACGTAGCGCGCAATGACACCCCCAAACAACAAAAGCACAATGCCCACCATCAATGCTGCACAAAGCACCTCGAGTGGCACCATCCAGCGGGCCAGAACGCGGTCAAATTGACTCAATTGATGGGTCGATTGATGCGGCTCTGTTGTACTCATGACGTTGTCTAGGGATGACATGGGAGTCCTATGTTGATTTATGCCAACTTACCGCTGTACTTTTCGAGCAAGGACCAAGCCTCTGGTCCGAATTTCTTTTGCCACTCAACGTAGTAGCCAGACTTCTGCAACAGTTCGCGGAAAGGCTTGGTATCTACTTTGTTAAATTGCATGCCTTGACCCTTTAACTTGGCCTCAAGTGAAGAATTGAGTGCGTCATGTGCAACGCGCTGTTTCAATGCATTGGCATCCAAAATTTTGGTAGCAATAGCACGCAAATCTTCTGGAAGTGCGTTCCAGTTTCGCTTGTTACCCACCAAAGCAAAGTACTCCCACATGTGCGATGTATACGAGCAGAATTTCTGAACTTCATACAACTTGACAGCGTCAATCGTAGGCAATGCATTTTCTTGACCGTCTACCACCTTGGTTTGGAGAGCTGTATAAAGCTCGCCAATTGGTACTGAAGCAGGCGACGCATCAAGGCCTTTGAACATCGATGTCCACAATGGTGTTGCTGGCACACGAATTTTCATACCCACCAGATCTTTAGGCGTTGCAATGGGCTTTGAAGAATGGGTAATTTGGCGGAAGCCATGATCAAACACTTTGCCAACTTGAACCAAATTGACTTTGTCGAAAGAGGCTCGCATGTATGCGCCCAAATCACCTTCCATGGCTTTCCACACTGTGGCGTAGTCAGGGAATGCAAATGCAATGGAATTGATTGAAGCGGCGGGCACCAAATTGCCATAGATGGAACCTGCGGTGCACACGAAGTCAATCGCACCTGAGCGAACTTGTGACAATGTGTCTGTATCACTGCCCAACTGACCACTGGTGTAGACATCAATGTTCAAACGACCATTGGTTTCCTTTTGGATTTCAGCACAGGCCGCTTTCAAGGCTACTGGTGTTGGGTGGCTTTCGGGCAAAGTGATCGCAATCTTCATGTTGAATTTGCCGCCAGCTTGCGCAAGAGCCATGCTGGGAACCATTGCAGTTGCAGCTGCGCCAGCAATACCCTTCAAGAGAATTCGTCGGTTTTGGGTCATGTTCATATCTGTCTCCTTGTTAAATTGATAAATTCTTAAAACACATTGGGTTGGTGGACTTCAATGCAATGTCCATCTGGGTCATACAAAAACACTTGATGCCAACCAGGAATGGCCCAACATCCGTAATCTTCATAACGAATGCCCAAGGCATCGCACTTGCGCATAAAGCCTTGAATGTCGTCAGTACGGAAGCAGAAGTGGCCGTGTCCCATGGGGTTCACAAACTTCTTCATCTTGAAACCAGTTTCCAGATCTCGTTCGGCCCAATGAAACTCGATGTCGCCATCGGTCAAAAAGTCAACTTTGCCTGTGTAAGCACGATCTTCACGTTGACGGCTGATGACGTTGTGCTCTGCATCTGTGATCGTGCCCAGTTGGAACAGGGTTTGATAAAACTTGGTCAATCTTGGCAAGTTGTCGGTACAAATGTTCATGTGGTGAAACTTGAATTCCATAGCGCTTTCTTTCAGTTAGGTGGGTTCTTCACCAGCAAAGGGGCCATCAAAGGTCTCTCTACTTCAGTGTTCTTTGAGCTGTTTTTTCAACTCTGCACCGAAGATAAACTAATTCATTGATGAAGTAAATAATTCACCAATGATATTTAATTAGTGTTATCCCTAATATTTTCGCAAAAAAACAGCTCAAAATCCACTTTATTGAATTACTAATGAATGATACGATTCACTTATGGAAATAATTTTAGAAGACTCCCCATTGGTGCTAGAACCCTCGGCTAGCAGCATTCGTACAGAAATCTGCAGCATTGCTTCAGTCAGACGAGTCGCGGCCATGCTCGATCTGGAGCCCGACACTTATTCAGAAGACACCCCCTTGCCTAGGGGTTGGCAATTCATCCTGATGGCAGCAGATACCCGTCGTTCGTCACTTCGAGCCGATGGCTTTCCAGGGCTTGGCGTCACCATGCCAGACCTTGGCTTACCGAGGTTGTTATTGGGAAGTAGATCGGTTGACTACCGCCAAGACATTCCAATTGGCTCACGACTCATTCGCCAAAGCGCCATCAAAGACATCACACAAAAAGTCACCAAATCCGGGCCGATGGCTATCGTTTCCATTCAACATGAGTTGCGACTAGAAGAAAAAGCGCACCCTGCACTGATTGAAACGCAAACTTATTTGCTGCTGCCAGCAACCAGAGGGGCTGCAGCTTCTCATCTTGCGGACTACAACGGCCCTGTCAAAGGGCAAGTCATGAAGACAGTTGTGCCCGATGAAACCCTGCTGTTTCAATACTCTGCCCTTGGATTTAACACACACAAGATTCACATTGACAGAGCACACGCCAGAAACGTTGAAGGTTTTCCAGATCTGATCGTGAACGGTGGTCTGGTCACTTTACTTCTGACTGAATTTTTACGAAATGAAATAGGCGTGAAACCTTCCGCCTTGCGAGTTCGCCATCTGGCGCCCCTTTATTGCGGCAGCCCCATCACCATGGTGGCAAATCAAGTGAATTCGAAATGGCATCTGCAAGCCTTCGACAATCGCTCAATTCTGAGTGTAGACATGGAAGTAGAAACTCATGACCTTTAAAGCATTGGCAGGTATACGTGTCTTAGATCTCACCAGTGTGGTGGTGGGTCCTGTTTGCACTTGGCGCTTAGGCCAATACGGTGCAGAAATCATCAAAGTAGAAAATCCTGAAGGCGACCTCATGCGAGGACTGGGTGGCCAATCGCCCACAGGCCAACACTCAGGCGCTTACCTTCACTTGAACAGAGGCAAACGCAACATCTGCCTCGATCTCAAAAAAGAAGGCGCCATGGAGGTGATGAACCGCTTGATTGAATCGGCTGATGTCATTGTGGCCAATATGCGGCCACAAGCTTTGAAGAAATTGGGCATTGACTCTGAAACTGTTCGCGGCAAATACCCCAACAAAATTTACTGCCTGATCACTGGTTACGGCACAGACGGCCCTTATGCCGGCATGCCCACCTACGACAGCGTGGTTCAAGGTGTGACGGGCATGGCGGGCTTGTTTTTGCAACGCGATGGTCAACCCAACTATGTGCCTATGCTGATCTGCGATCACGTGGCTGGTGAAATTTCGGCAGGTGCTATTTTGGCCGCCATCGCTGAACGTAATGTCAGTGGCAAAGGCTGCAGCATTGAAGTTCCCATGTTTGAAACCATGGCCACTTTTGTCTTGCAAGAACACTTGGCACAACAAAGTTTTGATCCCCCTGTTGGCCCTGTTGGTGACCTGCGTTTGTTAAGTCCACACAACAAACCAGTACAAACAGGTGATGGGTGGATTTCATTTACGGTCAACACAGATCCACAAGTACGAGCATTTTTGAACGTGACTGGGCGAACCGATTTACTCAACGACGCACGCTTTAATTCAGTCGCAGCACGTGCCACCAACGTGAAGGAATGGTTCGCTATTCGGGGCGCGCCACTGACACATAAATCCACCCAGGAATGGCTTGATTTATTACAAGCAGCCGACATTGCCGCACAAGCTTGCCACACGCTTCAGACGCTGCCAAACGACAAACACCTCAAAGCAGTGGGATTGATTCAATACGAAGATCACCCCACGGAAGGTAAGACGGCCGCAATTCGCTCGTCCATCAAAGTGAACGATGCATATCTCAATCTTCGTGAAACATCACAACCCAAAGGATGGGAAACCCAAAAGCTGCTGGAAGAAATGGGATTCTCAGCAGCGGAAGTCACAGCCCTCTTTGCAAAGGGCTCAGCAGTGACAACCGCCGTTTAATTGTTAAGGCAGGCAGCATCAAACATAGGGCGAGCCTTTAACTGTTCCGCCCACTTTAGAAGAGACAGCACGTGCGGCTAAGCCTAGTGCTGCCGTCACTTCAGGAATTGATTTTCGCTGGTTCTGATCAATGCGTTCTGCATAAGGTACCGTCAATGCAGCAAGCGCCCGGCCCTGTGTGTCCAAAATAGGAAAGCTGACAGCGTACAAGCCACGGACTTGCACACTTGGAATCGATTCAAAACCAACCTTTCGAATTGTCTCCAAAATGGTATTGATCTGCGGGTCAGAGTGCTCTGGGCGTCTTTGAACAGATTCTTCAAGCCACAGCTTGGTGGTTTCAGGCGTCTGAAATGCCAACAATACACGACCAGAAGCAGAGATGAGAACTTCCAACTCCGAGCCAGTTCTGACACTGAAGCCCATGCCACTGGGCGCATCAACTTTGGCCAATACAAGTTGTTTGCCTTGCGAATAAACAGTTAAGTGGCAGGACTGATCCAAGTCCTTGGCCAGGCGCTGCATCACGGGCATGGCTTCAGCTAACAAGCGTTGTGTAGGCGGATTGATGTGCGCAAGCTCAAAGAGCTTTGTGGTAATGGCATAAGAGCTTTCGTCAACTTGCGACACAAAGTTGCGATCAACCAAGCAAGTCACCATTCGGTAAATTTCGCTGACACTTCTGCCAAGTGTTTTAGCAATTTCTTTCTGGCTCAACGCACGATCACTTTTGCAAAGCATTTCAAGGATATCGAGGCCTTTTTCCAACGCTGGTGCGGAGTAGACCCTTCGCTCTGATTCAGCCGCATCATCTTGAGTCTTTAATTGTTTTGCCATTCAGAATTCACCAATAAAGAAGTTCTTTCACTGGAGCAATCATAACGTTGCACCAATAGACTTCAAAGGACATCAGCAAATAGAAAACAAAAAACCCCCGTCATCACTGACGGGGGTTTTGAAGGTGGTGGGCCCACCAGGACTTGAACCTGGGACCAAAGGATTATGAGTCCTCTGCTCTAACCAACTGAGCTATAGGCCCTTGGGCAACATTGTACTTTGCCCAAAAGCCTCTCCCAGAAAGGCAGCAATATTTAAGCAGCAAC
>JACCDQ010579285.1_pt1 | contig 11650 bp, 11 predicted proteins | sample 7446031 | NCBI WGS metagenome assembly JACCDQ01 (sample SAMN15323442, study PRJNA562643) | freshwater metagenome | isolation source: river surface water | place: USA:Blue River Watershed | collected 2017-08-17
AAGGCATTGATGTTATTAATAACATTCGTGATCGCTACGATGGCCAAAAAAGAAATCCGTTTGATGAAGCAGAATGCGGCCATCACTATGCAAGAGCAATGGCTTCATGGGCAGCAATCATTCAACAGAGCGGTTTTGGCTTTTCGGCTGTTGACAGATCTATAACGTTCACAAATAAAGAGGGTAATTATTTCTGGTCAAACGGAAGTGCTTGGGGCATGTGTACGATTGTAAAAACGGGCAAAGGTTACCAGGCAAATCTTTCTGTGAACTATGGAAGCATCGAATTGAAAAAAATTACGCTTGGAAAAGAGCTGGTTAAAGAAATCAAATCGCCTGTCATCATCAAAGAAAATCAGAGCGTAACGTTTGAATTACAAACAGGGCTTCGGAATTGATGCACGGCTTCGGATATTCAGCACAGATGGAACAAAAGCCCCGCAGAACATACAGGGCTTTTTTATTTTCGTTGCATACCATAGGTTTGTACTATGCCTGTAAATAAAAGTGCCGGCATACGCTATCGCATCATCGACCGTTGCCTGCGTAACCGGCAACATAAATATCCCACCAAAGAATACATCCGCCAGCGCTGCATGGAAGAATTATATGGCGAAATGGCGGAAGACTTATCTGTTTCTACCATCGAAAAAGATATGATGGCCATGCGTGATGATGCAGGGCTTGGCTATTTTGCACCTATCAAATACAATCGACTGCACAAAGGTTATTACTACAGCGATGAGGAATATAGTATAGATGGCATGTCGTTAAACGAAGATGAAAGCGAAGCATTACGCAGTGCCGCACATACCTTGAGTTTATTTGCAGATGTGCCACTGTTTGAAAACCTGAAAGAAGCTATTGAAAAAATCAACACCCGTTTATCGCTTTCAGCTAATCTGGAAGATCCGACCATTAACCAATATGTACAGTTTGAAAAACCGGTTACACAAAATGGTAAAGATTGGATCAAACCATTATACGAAGCTATTGTAAACCGCTTACCGATTAGCTTCACCTACTTCAACATTTATAAAAACGAAACCCGCACACACGAGCTGGAACCATACTTATTGAAAGAGGTTCGTAACAAATGGTATCTCATCGGTTGGACGAATAAGCACAACAACTTTACCACTTACGCACTCGACCGCATTACCGGTTTAGAGAAAGGAACAAAAGCATTTAAGTACCGTCGTGATTTTAATCCCGATGACTTTTTTAAATACTCCACCGGTATTATGGAAGGCCCCAAGCCCAAAGAAAAAATTGTACTGGAAGTGTACGGACCGGCATCCCGTATGTTGCAGGTGAGCCCTATGCATCATACCCAAAAAATCATCAAAGAGGCGAAGGATCAATTAACCCTTGAACTGGAAGTAACGGTAACAGAAGAATTCATTCATCAGTTATTGAGTATTTGCAATGAAATGAAAGTAATCAAACCTGCCTCGCTGAAAAAACGAATGAAAGAAGAATTGCAGAAAGCGATGGGGTATTATTGATGACTTCTTTTGGTGCAAAAGCGTTTTGAATTTTACATCTCTAATTACAATGTGTCAGACGCTCTTCGAGACATCAGACACGTCGCTTCTTTCTCCACTCCCACGGTGCAACCGGATTTTTTAAACTCCACAATCCCACTTTTTGTTTTCGTGCCTGTTCTTCTGCAGCAGCTAATTCTTTATTGGTTGAATATTTTTTAAAATGCCAGGCCATTCCTTTCACAATCATTTCTTTGTTGATCCATACTTTCTTTGCAGAATACACTTCAGCAATTTTTCGTTTATTGCGATCGGCATCGGTTACAACAACAGTAAGTAATTCACCTGCACACAATGTACCCAGCAGTTGTTTGGATGCAGTTCCGTAATCCTGACTTTTCTCCGGTGCATCAATACCGGCCAATCGAATACGATACGTTGTTTTATCAACCAACAGATCAAACGTATCGCCATCAATAATACGAACAGCTTTTCCTTTGAGTGTATAGGAAGGCGGTGTTAAGGCCAGCAACGGCAACAGAAAGAAATAAACAACTGAAAAACGGAATATCATCTTCATAAAAAGCAAACGCCTTAACTGATCTTTTGTTTTTGCAGAAAGGCAAAAGAAGTAAGCTTTACTGCGTGATGCTGTGTACGGATGTTCCACTTTTTACAAAAACCAACCGGCACCAGTACAGCATAAGCACAATCAATAAAGAATTGTACAAACAACGCATCACCTTCACGACGTTTGGGCATTACAAATGTTTTGCTGATGGTTCCTGCAGCATCAACCAAAATCACTTCCACATCAAAACTATAACCGAACCAAACCGCACTTTGCTGATCGATGCCCGGGAAATGCAACACCAATGGCTTACGAAACTGATGCTGGCTGCGGTAGTTGAGCGATTGGTATATTTCGGCTGTAGTAACTGCTTCTTCGGCCTCAATAGGAGCATAGCTGCGGTTGCCTTCGCAAATACTGAAGTAACATTTGTTGCTGAATGGAAATGAAAGTTGTTGCATTGCTTGTTCTTTAGAATGTAAAAGAACAACCTCACTTTGCAGTGTATTTACGAAGTGAATTTATTTTGAAAAATAATAGCCTCGCAACGCCTTAACCCCTGCAAAGCCGGTTTGGCAAGCAAATGCTGATCCTGTACCTAAGTCATTAAGGCTGTTAGCCATAAAATTATAATATACTCTGCCGTAAACTAAATGATCAGATGATGAACCTGAGAGTCTGCAATGGCTTTTGAAGAAGCGATCCTTCTACCAACATTTGCTATTTAACAATTTCAGCTTTGTATCCTTTTTCTTTTAAGCCTTCAATTAATACTTGCGTATTAACCGGCTCTTCGGTTATAATGGTCAACAGCTTGTCGGCACTTTGTGTATCTACTTTCCAGTTGTTTTCGCCAGCTATTTTATTTAATACAGGCGTTGTTTTTTCAATACAACCGGAGCATTTAATATTTGTTTTAAACGTAAGTGTACTCATTGTAATTTATTTAGAATGTAAAATTAAAGTGTGATAAAAATTTGCTTTTATACAATTGATATAATCACTTATACCATTTTCAGATCAGAGCTTTGTAAGTTTCAACCGCAGACTGTTGCTTACTACGCTTACACTGCTTAGAGCCATTGCAGCACCTGCAATCATTGGATCGAGTAAAAACCCATTAACCGGATATAAAATGCCCGCAGCAACAGGTATTCCAATAAGATTATAAATAAATGCCCAGAATAAATTTTGTTTAATGGTGCGTACGGTTTTACCTGAGAGCCTGAGCGCCTGCGGTATACTGTTCAGATCGGATGTTATGAGCGTCATTTTTGCCACATCCATTGCAATATCACTTCCTTTGCCCATGGCAATACTTACATCGGCCTGTGCAAGTGCATGGCTGTCATTTATTCCATCGCCCACCATGGCAACAATTTTTCCCTGGTGCTGCAATTGCTCAACAAATGCTGCTTTATCGGCAGGCAGTACTTCAGCTTTGTAATGCTTCATTCCAACTTCGGCCGCAATGGCTTTAGCAGTTTGTTCATTATCGCCAGTAAGCATATAAACATCAATTCCCTTTTGTTCCAATGTGGCTATGGCTTGTTTAGATCCTTTCTTTACCTCATCGGCTATCGCAATTATACCAATGAGTTCATGTTCGTTTGCAAACAACACAACTGTTTTTGCCTGCATTTGCAATTCAGTGATCTGTTGCTGAAACGATGCTGCAATTTGAATTTTCCGCTCCTGCATAAGCTTGCTGTTGCCAACAAGATATTGTTGAGGCCCGTAAGTAGCTTGAATGCCTTTTCCTGTAATACTTTCAACAGCCTGTATTGCAACCGCTTTGCTTTGTTGCTGTTCCAGGTAACGCACAACGGCTTCTGCTAACGGATGCTCCGACTGCTGCTCAATGGAAAACAGAATATTTTTAACCTCTTGTTCATTTACAGACGGATCAAATATCATAGCCGTAACACTTGGTTTACCTTCTGTAATGGTTCCTGTTTTATCAAGTATAACAACATTTACTTTGTGCGCCAGCTCCAGACTTTCTGCATCTTTAATGAGTATATTATGTTCCGCTCCTTTGCCCACCCCCACCATAATGGCTGTTGGTGTAGCTAAGCCCAATGCACAAGGACACGCAATGACCAACACCGTAATGGAGGTTAACAACGCATGTGTAAAAGCCTGCTCTCCTCCAACAATCATCCAAATAATGAACGTAAGAATTGAAATACCAATTACCACCGGAACAAAAATGCCCGCAATTTTATCAACCAGTTTTTGTACAGGTGCTTTACTGCCTTGTGCCTGCTGTACCATTTTAATAATCTGTGCCAGTAAAGTTGCAGCACCTACTTTCTCTGCAGTAAACCGAAAACTTCCTTTCTGATTGATGGTACCCGCAAACACAGCATCATTTGCTTTCTTTTCTACCGATATCGGTTCGCCAGTAATCATACTTTCATCTATAAAGGATTGACCACTGATCAATGTGCCATCTACCGGAATTTTTTCGCCGGGCTTTACCAACAACACATCACCAATCTTAACCTGGCTTACCGGTATTTCTTTTATTTGCGCATCGGGCAAAACGAGTGTAACCGATTTCGGTTGTAAGCCCATTAATTTTTTTATGGCAGATGATGTATTTGATTTTGCTTTTTCTTCCAGCAACTTCCCCAATGAAATAAATGCAATTACAACAGCAGCTGCTTCAAAATAAACATGTGCATGCAAACCACGGTTATGCCAGAACTCCGGATAAATTGTATTGAATACGCTGAATAAATAAGCAATACCGGTACTAAGCGCCACCAGTGTATCCATATTTGCCTTGCGATGCATAGCCTGTTTGTATGCATTAATAAAAAAGCTACGGCCAAAATAAAGAACCACCGGTGTTGCAAACAGCATCATTATCCAGTTTGCAAATGGCAAATTCATAAAAAACATACCAATACTTACAAGAGGAACTGAAAGTAGTATGGACCAAATGGTTCGTTGCCGGATAGCCTGATATTGCTTTTCCTGCGCAGCTTCTTTTACTTCCTGTTGATTTTCTTTTTCAATGACCAGATCGTAACCAATAGAGCGGACTGTGTTTTGCAATAGTTCCGGTGCAGCAACAGCAGGATCATACTCAACCAATGCATCCTGATTGGCAAAATTTACAGCAACACTTTTTACGCCTCCAACCGATTGCATCATCGACTCTACACTAACCGCACAGGCAGCACAGGTCATTTCAAGAACAGGAAATGTTTCTTTTATAAACCGACTGTCACTAACCGATTTTATTTTTACGCTGGATGATAAAGCTTCGTGTATCATATACATGTTTTCACAAAGCTACCTGCTCCTAAAAGTTGAACTGTTACAGTATTTTAAAGGAATTGTATATAATTATCAGACGTTGATCTTATCAAGTGGTTTGCGTCTGTTGTCCTTCATTTGTTTGAAGTGAGTGGGGGTTAAACCTGTTACTTTTTTAAACTGCTGCGACAAGTGCTGCACACTGCTATACGCCAGCTCGAAGGCTATATCACTTAAACTTTTTTCATCGTACATCAGCAATTCCTTTACTTTTTCAATACGCTGAAGAATGGCATATTTTTCAATAGTAATTCCTTCAACAGAAGAAAATAAAGTGCTGAGGTAATGATAATCCATGCCTGTTTTTTCTTCCAGAATTGATGAGAGTTTTAAATTCAGCTCATCTGCTTCTTTACCATGAATCAATGTTACAATAATGGTTTTAATCCGCTCAACTGTTTTTGATTTTTTATCGTCGAGCAATTCAAAGCCCTGCTTTTCCAGGTTGATCCGCAGCTGCATCAGCTGCTCATTGCCGGGCTCATCGTTTAACTCTACCTGCCCCAGTTGTACATTTTTGTACGCCAGCTGTAACTCATCTAATTGCACACGAACGGCCATAATACAACGGTCACACACCATGTTTTTAATATGAATTGTAATACTCATCCTGTACAAAAGTAGCAAATGAATGCACAAAAAAAATGCATAGCGTTTGCCATGCATTTTTTAACTATTGTACAACCGCTTATAAATCGTTGATCACTTTATACTTCGGCACCAATGATTTCATAACCGTCCAGGCTACTAAATAGGCAACCGCACAAATAGCAAACATAATACTGTACGATGTTGTCATTTGCGCAAGTACCAATGGTTTTTGTACCTGCAGTAATTGATCGAAGGATGCAGCATCAACCAGTTTCAATTGTGCTGATACTTCTTTTGCCAAACCGTTCAGTTCTGTTTTATCGAGGTTAATTGAATCGCCATATTTATTAACGAGTGGTAAAGATTTAATTTTTGTAACATAGTCGCCTAAGCCGTTTGCTTTTGCAGCTACCCACGATTCGGCAATACCGGCTGCTTTGTAGGTATCAAATAAATAACCGCCAAGCTTCGACATAATTACACCGCCTAACCCTCCGGCCATACCACCAATACCTACTACAGAACCGATTGCTTTTTTCGGAAACATATCACTCACCGTAGTAAAAATGTTTGCACTCCATGCCTGATGAGCCGAAGCACCAATACCAATTAAAATAACCGGCACCCAAAAACTATATCCGCCAAAAGGCTGAGCCAGCAACACAACCAATGGAATTAGCGCTATCAGCAACATGGCTTTCATGCGTCCATCGTAAGGCGAATATCCTTTCTTAAAATAATAAACAGGAAACCATCCACCACCAATACTGCCAAACATGGTCATGCTGTAAAGAACAGTTAATGGGAGAGCGATTTCCAAACTGGTCATGCCGTATTGTGCTTTTAAATAAGCCGGCAACCAGAACAGAAAGAACCACCATACACCATCGGTCATAAATTTACCAAACGTAAATGCCCATGTTTGTTTATAGCCTAAGAGTTTTGTCCATGAAACCTTTTCAACTTTTGCATCCGTTGAAACAACCTGGTCTTCTTTATCACTGTTGATATAATCGAACTCAGCTTTGCTTAAACGTTTTTGTTCTGTTGCTTTATCATAAAAGATCATCCAGAATATCAACCATAAAAAGCCGGTAGCACCAATTAAAATAAATGCTGTTTCCCAACCCCAGTTTTCGCCAATCCAGGGAACGGTAAGGGGTGCAAGAATAGCGCCCACGTTTGCACCTGAGTTAAAAATACCTGTTGCAAAAGAGCGTTCTTTCTTTGGAAAATATTCAGCAGTTGCTTTAATGGCTGCAGGAAAGTTACCTGCTTCACCAAGTGCAAGTACTGCACGGCCAATCATAAACCCAACAACAGATACACTTACCGAAACCATGCCCATAAACCCAAGTAATGTGGCAGCCGATTGGCCAATAGGAATTGCCAAGGCATGCAGAATTGCACCAATGCTCCATATTACAATTGCCCATGCATACCCTTTCTTTGTTCCAAGCTTATCAATGAACCGGCCTGCAAACAACATGCTGATAGCATACCCAAACTGAAATACAGCTGTAATATTTGCATAATCACTATTGCTCCAGTTGAAACGTTCTGCCAACACCGGTTGTAATAAACTTAATACCTGTCTGTCGAGATAGTTGACAGTTGTTGCAAAGAAGAGTAGAGCACAAATCGTCCACCTGTATTTACCTATGGCTTGTTGCATGTTCGTTGTTTTATCCGCCGCTTTTAAACGCTTTTGATCCGTTTTTAAACGTGTGTTGTTATTATTTTTTTACCGATGCGATTACTTCCAGCACCTGTTTAGTTGCTTCTTCCATGGCCGCATAGTCTTTTGCTTCCATTAATTTTTTGCTGATGAGTTTGCTGCCCATGCCTACTGCACATACACCGGCTTTATACCAGCTCTCAATACTTTCTTTGGTTGTATCTACACCACCGGTTGGCATAAATAACAATTTAGGGAAGATATCTTTAATCGTTGTTAAAAACTCTGTGCCGAGCATATTACCGGGGAACAGCTTAATAAACTTAATACCTGCATTTTCTGCTGCAATAATTTCAGTCGGTGTCATGCAACCGGGCGCATAGAAAATATCATTTGCGACGCAATACGCTGCTACATCAGGAACAAAGCCAGGACTTACTAAAAAGTCGGCTCCTGCAGCCATATAATCTGTTGCGTGTTGCATGTTCTTAATGGTACCAACACCCAATAATAAACCGGGCATTTCTGCATTACGCAGTTGCACCATTTTGGTAAAGTTGGCCAATGCTGCTTCGCCACGGTTGGTGTACTCTACAGCTTTGATGCCTGCTTTGTAAATCGCTTTTAATACTTCAAGGCTCACTTCTTCGCTTGGGTTAAAATACAAAGGAAGAATGCCTTGTGCCACAATCGCATCTGTTATTTGTTGTGTCTTACTCATTTTGAAAAAGTTTCTGGTTTCTGGTTTTTTGTTTCTGGTTTTAGAAGGTGGGAGGTTAAGGGTGTAAGGTTTAAGGAAGAAGTTTGTGCCCACTCGTTACTCACGACTCACCACTCACGATTGACCACTCATTTCTTCACCTTAATCACCAATTTCTTAATTTCTCCTTCACCGATCATGGGGGCATGTACATCTTCAGGATAGAAGATCGCAAACTGACCGTCGGTTAATTGAAAATAAGTATCGGGCGCATCGTCGTAAAACAACACATCCTTTTCATCGTTGTAATCACCTTTTGGTGCTACACATTTTTCTCTTGGTTTCCAGCCAATGGTTTCTACACCTTTAATACAAAGCTGAATGTCGATGTTCTTATTATGACATTCAAATTTCTGCAGACTGGTTTCTTTTGTTTTACCGGGTGCATTGCTAATGATGGCTTTTAAACCTTCTGCAATATCACTCTTACCATCAGCCGCATTTGCCAGGTCAGTTTGCTGAATGTATTCAAATGCTTTAGCGAACAACGGGTGTACGCTGAAGTATTTGTGTGCATTCTGAATAGTATCTATGATCATGGTTGTAAATTATATAAATGATTGATGAGTGATGAATAATGAGTAGCTGACCACTCATCATTCATCACTCATTACTGATTAACGTTGTACACGGCCGCTACCATCACCTTTCATCAGGTCTTTTACTTCACCTAATGTAGCGTGGTTAAGATCACCGGGGATCGTATGTTTCAATGCACTTGCTGCAACACCAAATTCAGCAGCTTCGCCCATTGGCATACCGGTAACTAAACCGTAAATCAAGCCACTTGCAAATGAATCACCACTACCTACACGGTCAACAATACGTACGTTGTATTTTTTGGTGTGATAGAAATCTGTACCATTATATACCAATGCACTCCAGCCATTATCACTTGCACTGTAGCTTTCTCTCAATGATGAAGCAACATATTTAAATCCAAACTTAGCTACCATCTGCTTCATGATATCCTGGAAACCATCGAGGTGTAATTCACCTTTTGTAACATCTGTATCACCGGGTTTAAAACCAAGTGTTGTTTCTGCATCTTCTTCGTTACCGATACATACATCCACCCATTGGCAGAGATGCGTCATTACCTTTTGCGCTTTTTCTTTGCTCCACAATTTTTTGCGGTAGTTCAAATCGATACTTGTAGTAATGCCTTTTGCTTTAGCAGCTTTCAATGCAGCTTCAGTTAATGCCGCAGCTTTATCGCTCAATGCAGGTGTGATACCTGTTGTATGAAACCAATCTGCACCATCAAAAATTTTATCCCAATCGAATTCGCTTGCTTCCACTTCTGCAATGGATGCACCTGCACGATCGTACACTACCTGTGATGCACGCATGGATGCACCTGTTTCGAGGAAATAAATACCTAAACGGTCACCACCTCTAGCAACAAACTGCGTATCTACACCGTAACGACGTAAATGGTTAATGGCCGATTGACCAATAGGATTGTTGGGAACTTTAGAAACAAAGGTTCCGTTTAAACCATAGTTACATAATGCAGCAGAAACGTTTGCTTCACCACCACCATAGGTGATATCAAATGTATCGGCTTGTACAAAACGTTTAAAATCGGGTGTTGACAAACGCAACATAATCTCTCCGAGAGTAACTACTTTCTTTGACATGATTGGTTGTATTATTGTTTTAAGAAATTAATGAGTGAATTTATTTTAATGTTGCTACAGGAGCAGGATCCATATCGGTGTACACTAAATTTTCCCCTGCCATACCCCAAATGAAACCATAGTTGGTTGTACCGCAACCGTAGTGTGTGCTCCATGGAGCAGAGATCACTGCTTCGTTATTCGTCATTACCAAATGACGTGTTTCCATTGGATTACCCATGAAGTGGAATAAACGTTGTCCTTCCGGCAAATCAAAATATAAATACACTTCCATTCTGCGTGTATGTGTATGTGGCGGAATAGAATTCCAAACACTGCCAGGAGCAAGTACGGTTAAACCCATTACCAGCTGGCAGCTTCTGATACCGTCAAGATGAATGTATTTGTACACTGTACGCTTGTTGGCTGTTTCTACTGCACCCAGTTCAACAGGCGATGCCTGTTCTTTTGTGTACAATGTATTGGGATACGTTGCATGTGCAGGTGCAGACAACAGATAAAACACAGCCGGGTTTTTCTTCGATGCTGAAGTGAAACTTACTTTCTGTGTTCCTTTACCGAGGTACAGACAAGAGAGTTTATCCAACTCAAACTTTTTACCATCGGCTGTTACGGTTCCTTTGCCACCAATATTGATGATGCCGAGTTCTCTTCTTTCTAAAAAATACTCTGCTCTTAATTCTGGATGATTAGAGAGTGTGATAGCTTTTGCAACGGGCACCGCACCACCAATGATCACACGATCGTAGTGCGAGTACACGAGCTTCAGTTTATCGGCCACCATCAGATCTTTCACCAAAAAATTATCGATGAGCTGTTGTGTGTTAAAGTTTTTTGTTTCTTCCGGTCCAACTGCAAAACGTACTTCCATATCACCATCCATATACGTATTGCTGTTGTAATCTTTTAACTGCAAAGCCGGAGCTTTTGCTTTTTTTGTTGCCATGTCTTATGAATTACTAATGACTAATTATGATTCGCTATCGGCTTCTTATCGTGCCATCCATCCACCATCTACAAACAATACAGTTCCGTTTACATAGTCTGATGCTGATGATGCAAGGAAAGTAACCGGTCCTTTAAAATCGGCAGGTACACCCCAACGGCCAACAGGAATACGCTCAAGAATTGATTTACTTCTGTCTGCATCTTCACGTAATGCCTGTGTATTGTTGGTGGCAATATAACCGGGTGCAATACCATTTACACAAACACCTTTACTGCCCCACTCGTTTCCAAATGCACGTACCAAACCTGCAACAGCCGATTTACTTGCTGTGTAACCCGGCACATTAATACCGCCCTGGAAACTCAGCAGCGAACAGGTAAAGATAATTTTACCACCGCCTTTTTCAATCATGTGGCTGCCAAACTCACGACCCAAAATGAATTGTGCATTGAGGTTGATGTCGATCACTTTATCCCAGTATTCATCCGGATGTTCTGCAGCAGGCTTACGCATAATGATACCTGCGTTGTTTACGAGGATATCTATGCGTTCGTTCTCAGCTTTTACTTTATTGATGAAAGCATACAATGCTTCTCTGTTTGAAATATCTACACGGTGATACGTGAATTTTCTTCCCGTAG
>JACCDQ010935878.1_pt1 | contig 11649 bp, 11 predicted proteins | sample 7446031 | NCBI WGS metagenome assembly JACCDQ01 (sample SAMN15323442, study PRJNA562643) | freshwater metagenome | isolation source: river surface water | place: USA:Blue River Watershed | collected 2017-08-17
AGCACAGCCCCCTAGCATTTCTTATGAAGAGCGCAAAGCATTAAGCGAAAGTGTGGACTATGTAGCACTCATCCGCTCCTCCCCACAGGTGGTCCGCAAAGAGTTGCGATTATAAAAAACGCTGTACTCCTTGCATTGAAAGCAAGGCGGATAAAAAATGGCAAAGCAGTTCTGAGATATTGTGCCCCCAGAAAAAGTTGTTAAAGTGTAAAAAATGAAAGAACAAAAGGGAGTGTTATGGTGTGGAAAGTAGCTTCATTATTCGCTGGGTGCGGTGGAGTCGATTTAGGATTTAGGGGGGACTTTACGAGCACTGGGGTCCATTATGCACGCTTACCCTTTGAAGTGGTGTGGGCAAATGATATTGATGCCAAAGCGGCACTGTCTTATAAAAAGAACCTAGGGGACCATATTGTCTGTGCACCCATTGATCAGGTGCTCGCTGCCCCTGAAGAGCACTCTTTCCCTAAAGAGGTGGACGTATTGTGCGGAGGCTTCCCTTGCCAAGCGTTTTCGTTAGCGGGAAAGCGCTTAGGCTTTTCAGATCATCGTGGTATTTTGTATTTATCCATGAAAAAAAGTATCAAAATGCTACAGCCCAAAGTGTTTGTGGCAGAAAACGTGAAGGGCTTGCTCTCCCATGATGAGGGAAAAACGTTTAAAACCATTCTCAAGGAGTTTGAGTCCTTAGGGTATATGATCAGCTGGAAGCTGGTTCGTGCACAAGAGTTTGGAATTGCTCAAAATCGAGAGCGCATTCTGATCGTAGGTGTTAAAAAGTCCTTGGGGTTGCCTGCGTTTGACCACCCAGGCGCTCCGTATCAGTTTAAAAGTGTGAAAGACGCATTGAGCGATTTGGAAGACAAGGGGTGGGATGAACTGCCCAATCATCAGTGGTCCAAGGCTGCAAAAAACAAGGGGCAAGGCAATACAAAACTGATTGCCTCGCAAGTGGCACCCACGATGAGAGCGGAGCATCACGGAAATATTGAGTTTCACTATGCGTTAGAGCGTCGTCTGAGTGCAAGAGAGGCGGCAAGAATTCAAAGTTTTCCCGATACCTTTGTCTTTGAAAAAAGTACGACGGATGCGTATCGGCAAATTGGCAATGCGGTGCCCCCTGTTTTGGCGTGGCATTTGGCACAGCAAATAGATAAGTACCTGCGCTTCCATTTACCTGCGTAAGGTCTCGAGTCTCCTAAAAAGAAGATTTGGCATGGAAACGGTGCTACGTCTGTGCTCGACCTTTTCTGTTCTTATTTAAAGAGGCTTGCACAAAAAATGGCTCATTCAAAAGACGAACGGTTATAAAAGCACGGCGAGAAAAGCAATAGAGTGCTGAAAAGGGCTCCGATTATTTTTTTTCAAAAAAGAGTTGACATATTCAATAAGATTTGCAACAATTGCAAATATATGTGTAATTGTTGCAAATTAATTTGTTATTTTGGAGAAAGCAATGGAACAGTGGAGTATTGATCAGTTAGTGGAAAAAGCCAATGAGCTGTTACCCAAAGATCTGCACGTGGGAGTGCGCAATGTGCGCCATCTGTGCTCTAAAGGGGTTTTGCGTCCTCCCGTGCGCTCAGGGCGCAATGCTTACTACGGCAAAGAGCATTTAGATGAATTGGTACAAGTGCGCAGTTTAATGCGCCAAGGCTTTAACGTTTCGGGGCTGGAGCTATTGAAAAAAGTATCCCTCGGGGACTCCTCGTTGTATCAAAGTAGTGCCGCTCCTCAGAGTCCACAGGCAGTCTCCTCCGTGAGTTTAATGGATTTGGTAACGACCAGTAGCACCTATGAGCAGCGTGTAGACGGGGTGGGGGAAGAAAAAAGTCGAGCCCTCAACTTTTTAGATACGCTAACAGGTAGCAATGCTGCGGTGTTTGGAAAAAATGGAATGCCAGTGGGATTAACGGGAAATTTTTTGAGAGCACAAAGTGCTCCTCCCGTGGGGGCACAAAGAATCGGAGGGGGAGCCTCTTCTGAGATTCTGAGCGTCGAGAGCTCTTGTAGTAAAACGCTGAAAACTCCCATGGGAAGCGTGAGCTTACTGCAAACGGCAGAGCAAGAAAGTGCGTGGAGAGCACTCGGTACACAAGAGCAAGAGCAGATGATGAGCCAATGGGTCAGAACATTACTCAAGTAAATAAACATACATTGATTTTATAAGGAGAGAGAAGATGGAGAGTAGTAAAAAAAATGCAGTAACTTTAGAGGGAACTTGGTTAAAAAACACCGTGGGCACTCAAGAAGAAGGGCGTTTATTAGTGAAAGTGAAATGTGAGTCCAAAAAGAGTTCTAAGAAAAGTAAAACGCCGCTACATTTGAGTTTTGCCTTGGATTGCTCTGGGTCGATGAATGAGGCGGCGGGGCAAGGGGATAGCGCGAGGGGGGTGTTTAATATGGTGGGTGGCAACGCAATGATGAATGTTGTCCCTGGGGCAGTGGGGGCTCAATTTGTGGGAGCGGGTGGCTTGCAAAACCCAGCGGTAATGCACTTTGAAACAAAAATGGAAGCGTGTAAAAATGCCCTAAAGAATATTGTGAAACAACTGCATGAGGAAGATTACGCAAGCCTCACCTTGTTTTCTAGTGGAGCACAAGTGGTCTTTGAGAGTGCCCCCATGAGTCCAGACAATAAGGAAAAATTGTGTGCTCTAGTTTCTGGGGTGTATGCAAGCGGATCTACTGCGCTATTAGAAGGCTGGGCACTTGCCGCAAAGCAGTGTGTGGGAGTGTTGGAGAAAAAGATGCAAGCCCGCGTCATCTTGCTCACCGATGGAAATGCCACCACCGAGAGTAATATTGATGTCATTTGCAATGCGGTGACAAAAATTAGCCAATCTGGCGTGAGCACCTCTTGCTTTGGGGTAGGGGCTCATTTTAATGAAGATTTACTCATGCAGATGAGTCAAAAAGGTGCAGGAAATTTTCGGTATATTCCTGACGCCCATAAGGCGACGCAAGAGATTGCGTTGGAGCTGCAAAGTTTTGATAATCTTTTAAGTTCAAAAACCTATCTACGGGCATGGGTTGAACAAAACGGCGGAAGCACACAAGAGTGTCAAGTACTGGGGCTGGAGTGCGTCAATGGGCAAGTGCAAATTGGGCAACTTCTTCATGGGAATACCTTAGAGTATGTAATTTGTGCTCCAAAGCTTGCAGCACAAGAGGCAAAGCTGCATGTAGAAGTGACGTGGCAGAGTAAAAAAGGAGTTCAAAAACAGGTTAGCGGTGTGTTTGACTTAAAGGTGGTGAACAAAAAGAAAAGTGCGAGTGCTACCGTGCAAAGTGTGCAAGATGCAATCGTATTGCAAGAGGCGAGCATTCAAAAGAAAAATATTGCCAAAAGCATTGAAACGGGAAATTGGGCTGCCGCTAAAGCACAATTGGGGCAAACGCAAATGATGGTCAGTAGTATGATGTCCAAAGATTCAGGTTCCTTTGCACAAGAGAGTGCAGATTTGAGTAATTTAGAGAAGCTTGTCGCACAGCAAAATAGTGCCTTGGGAAGAAAAGAAGCCCTATACCAAAGCTATGCACGAAGTGTGAACCAAAATGTGCTCCCGCGCTCGGATAAACCTGAGTAAAAAGACACCGTAAAAAGTGGTGCGAAGCAAAAGAATAAGCCTCCCAATGGGAGGCTTATTCTTCGTCGTGGTCTTAGAAAGGACGAGGCCCGCTCTCTTAGGCACTGCTGCGGATGGGATTGGTTTTAAGGCGCACGCCCTTGGAAGCTAGAGCACCTCCTTGGGAGGCGGGCTCAGAAAAGGAAATCACATTAGAGTGCTTGGGTTGTGAAATGATGGGGGTGCCTACCAGAATCGAAGAGGGCGTGGACAGAGGATGGGTCATGATTGTAGTGTGTATTTCTGGACGCTCCTCACGCAGGGGCTCTTGCTCCTCGGGCACGGACTGGGGGCTTTCTTGTCCTGCTAAAAAGCTTGTGAGCTGTAAAGTGTTGACCATAATTTGAAACAATTTTCGACTCGCCTCATCTTGAAAAGCTGCCTTATCAATTTGCTCCAAGTGAAACAGGCACAATCCTTCGAAGGCGGCGGAGCGCAACGGGGCTTGGGCACACGCTTTAACGAGGGCTTTGGAAAAGGATTTTTCTCGGCTTTTGTGAACGAGGCTGAGTTGCTCAAAGAGCCATGGCGGCAGAGCACTGCGGAGCGTAAAATCTAGATCAAGCGGTGAGGACATATTCATACCAAGGTTCCTTTTCGTTGTTCCATGCGTTGTTCATGATGCTTAGTGCACAAAGTTTTGACCCATCCATCGGTGCGGGCAGTGCCAGGGCAGCCGCACTCTTCACAAATAGAGCCACTCAGAAGCTCTGCGTATTGGACTGCCCCATCTACAAAAGAGTCGCCGCCTTGATAATAAAACCGCAACGTGCCAAATTTTTCTTTAATTTGCTGAATGTGCACAGGAGGCACTTCAGCGGGAGCGAGTTTTCTTGCGGCATACTCTTTTTTGACCCATTCAGGAACGGGTTCATTATTCTTAATTTTTTCTAAAAATTGAGCATAAGAAGTGTTGCGATTGTGTAAAAATTTTTGATGCCCGTCAATCGTCGCAAGAAGCGCATCTAAAATAGAAAACCAGCCATCAGAACATCCAATCCCAAAGTGCTCGGAGTCGGCTGGAAAAAACTGTGGAAATCTTTGCAATAGCTCTTGTTCAAGATTGGGGCTCATGTGTATCTCCAAAATAAAACGTATTGTACATTAAAAATGACAAATACATTGCAATTTTGAAAAAGAAAGAGCGTTGATTTAGCGATAATCAATGGGAATATTGTTTTTTAAACAATAATAGGCATATTGCCAATCCTTGCGATACTCTGTTTGGGCAAAACGCAATAAAGGATCTGGCTTGATGGTACCTAAAATGTGCCTAAAAAAAGAACAAAATTTAGAGATGGGGAGAGAACACGGAGCTTGCGTTTGCATAGAAAGAACAGGAAAAAATATAATATTTATATTAAGGATAACCCCTGTATTTCGCAAGTGTTGTTGCCATTTGACAACAAGAAAAAGCTACATAAAATAAGAAAAATATTATCAAGGAGTGCAAAATGGAATGTCCAAAGTGCAAATCAAAAACGTTAGTGATGAGTGAGCGTCAGGGAGTTGAGATCGATTACTGTCCAAGTTGCCGAGGCGTATGGCTCGATCGCGGCGAGCTGGATAAGATTTTAGAGCGCTCAGAGCTAAGCTCTCAGCAGGGAGCAGATACTCGCTATCAAGAGCCCGTGCAGCGCCACACAGAAGGGCGCTATGAGCACAAAGAGAGTGCTGATAAAAGATACCACTCTACTCCGCACTATCAAGATAAAAGATATGGATATAAAAAGAAAAGTTGGCTATCGGACATTTTGGATTTTGATTAAAGTAGTGCATAAAAGCATAAAGAAAAGAAGAGCTTGCAAGCTCTTCTTTTTAAGTGGGATGCCTTTGAGTGAAAAAAATCTTAGGGCTTGTCAGTGTTGTCTTGCTGAGGCACGGCTTGTTTTTTTGAGCCTTTAGTCGTTTTTCCTCCCATTCCGTTGATAAGCTTTGCGAGCCCTAAAAGCTTTGCAACTTTAGCAGTTTTATCCATAGCCCCCGCATAAGAAGGAGACATAGAAAGGATTAAAGAGAAACACATTGCGGTCAAGAACATGTAGCGCATAAAAAACTCCTTTGATGGCTCAAGAAGTGCTTATGATAGCATGAAAATTCCTTGAATTGAGCCTTATTGTATAGAGTATTCGAATTCTATAAATAAAAACCGAAGATTGTTAATCTTCGGTTTTTATCATATGAAAACGAAAGAACGGTTTTTATAGATCTGAGAGTTTCTTTGTGCTATCCCAGTCACTAGGACCTTTGCCTGTTTTTGCGACGGCAAAAGGATTGTCTCCCTGCGGTGCAAAAACGGAAAGCCCTTTACTTTTTTCATCCAGAGCAATCCAAGATTTCAGATCTCCAAAACGTCCTGAAGGGTTGGCGATAGCAACCAATACAAAACTTCTGCCCGTCTTCATCGCAATACTGGAGGAAACCGATGGCTCTTCAGTCTCAGGGCTCTCCGATGGAGATTCTTCGGAGGGTGTCGTAACTGGTGTGCTTGGGGTGCTCGGAGAAGCGGGCTCTGATGGCGATGTAGTCGAAGGGGGTGTCACAGGTGTGGCAGGCTCAGTGGCAGGCTCAGTGGGAGTTGAAGGAGGTGTGTCGTCCTTGCCGTCCTTGTCTTTATTACTATTAATAATACCTGTCTCTGAGGCTTTATTGTTATTGGCAGCCACTTTTACAAAGCTATAAGAAGGATTAGCAGTATAAAATGAACCTAGTGACAGCTGATAAGAATCCAAAGAGAAGGAGGCTAAAGAGAGTCCTTGGGTATTAGGTAGCGTGAGTTTTGCCACTTCTTCGGTGCCAGCGTCTGCCGTAATTGCCGTAATGTAAAGGGTAAAATCTTTATCCGAGCAGGTGCTGGCGTAATCAGTATGAATACATGTGTAGCCTTGCTCTTTCATGTAGTTTTCTAAATTCAGACCTGTCACAGAAATATTAGAAGCGTAGGCTCTTGCATCCAAATAAAATTGCTGCTGTCTATTTTTAATCACCTCAGAGACTTGCGTGAGTTTAGATAGAGCGGTTTTTTTCTGATAGTGCGTGTAGCCTCCAATGGAGAGTAACGATAAAATTCCAACGATGGCACAAACACTCATCGTTTCAATCAGTGTGAGTCCTTTTTGAGAAGGAGCTGAAAAGATATGTGTTTTGGTATGGGTCATAAAAAACCTCTTGATATATTGTTTGTATATTGCTTTGAGCACAGTGGCTATAGAAAGACAATTTTATAGCTGATACTCAATAGTTTATAGAAAAAAAAGAAAACTGCAAGAAAAGCGAATGGCTCTTCGATAAACGGTGGATGAGCGGTGTTATGCAACAAGAGAAAGAAAACTGCGAGGTGCCCTATGCTTCTCAAAGTTTTCAAGAAGGGCTCTTTGGGGAGCCTTGCGTATAAGATTGAATCCAAGATTCAATGAGTTGTTCGCGCTCTCCAGGAACTTTTGAACCTAAGACAATAAAGTGTGCAGTGCCATTAGAAAAGCGGGTACTCATCACAAGGCAGCGTCCCGCTTCATTAGTAAAGCCTGTCTTAGAGAGTAAAATGTGGGGTGTATTAGGAAGATTATCCCAGCGGCGCACTAATTTATTGGTATTTTTAACGGTCACACTTTGGGTCAAAGAAGTGGCGGGTGTGGCAACCTCAAGAGGAGGTAGGCGATCTGTGGGTTCTAAAAAAGTGATAGAGCGTGGATTAATTTTAAAAAAAGTATGAGTACTGTAAGATCCCAAGTCTTGCTCTAACGTTTGCAAAAAAACAAGTAATTTGGCTAGATCATAGGCACTGCTATGATTTTGTGCCCGAAGTCCTGCCGGATCTACAAAATGGGTATTGGATAGATGTAGTTTTTTTGCTAATGCGTTCATGTGCTTCACGGCGGACTCGTGGGAGCCAAAAAGAGTGCGTGCCAGAGCGTTCGCACTCTGATTATCGGATCGGGTGAGAACGACCGATAAAATATCTTGGCACGTATAAGAAATGTTCTCGGGCAATTGAGAGAAGGTATTTTTAACCCGATCCCGGTCTTGCTCTAAAAGAGTCACAGAGCATCCCAAGGGATTACCGTGGAGGACCAGAGGAGCACTCACCGCTGCCAGCATCAGCTTGGTCACACTCGCAATGGGGCGCTGCAAGTAAGCGTGCTGTTGCTTGAATGTTATAGATTTTTGCATTCCTTGAGACTTCCACCAAGTATTAAAAGCCTGCAGATGATTGGGACTCAAAAAGCTGGCAGCGTTGGTGCTAAGGTGCTTGGGAATCGGAGGGGTACTGACAAATAAAAGACTCAGCGATGTGGCAGATGACTTTTTTGGGGCAGGAGGAGCTTTTTTGGAGCCATGGGTTGCACTTTTAGGTACGGCTTTGGAGGGGGTAGATGCTTGTACTGGACTAAGGTGAGGAATCAAGAGGGCACAAGTAAGAAGAAGAGAGAGAGATTTTTTCATAAAGACTATTGTATAAAAAAAAGGACATGGTGCAACTTTGCCGTGCTAAGAAGGGCGTTGTAAGGTAAAGGTATTCCCGTTGTGAAAGTGCAGGGTCATCTCTGGGATGCGTAGTGCTGCAAGTTGAGCACTATGGGAGTGTGCCTTTTGTTTTCGGACTAAAAACATAAGTCCTATGGAAAAATCAACACAAAAAGCATTTTGCCCCTGTCCTAAAAGATGGTCAAAGGGCGTATTCCCAAACAAATCGCCATGAGAAGGTAGTACTTTGCGCCAATAGTGACCAAAAATGACTAAAGGGGCATTGATGGAATATTGCGTTTGCCACCACGCCACACGTTGTGCAAAGCGCCACTTTTGAGCAAAAAAGGGCGTGGCGGGAGAGTTAAGTGCTTCCATGCCTCCTGTGAGCACTTTAATCGGATGATTCATTTGTTTAAAAACTTGAGCTTGTGCAATGTGGGGGCAAAAAGCAGGAGTGGATGCTGCCTCATACAAAAGCGGCTCAATGTGATGACGTTCCTCTAAATATTTGTCATACCAATCAAAGGATTCCAACTGCTGTTTTGTTTTTGCACTAAAGTGCTGATACACCGACAAAATATTGGTGCCTTCTTTTGCAATTTTTTTTAACTTATCCACGCTCGGAGAATGCCAGCATGCATGCACGCAGCGCAAGGATTCGTGCTCTAACGTTACAGGAAGCGTGAGTAAAAAGTCCATGACCCATTGCTGCTCTTTAGGAGTAATGGTGCGATAGGGAGCATACAAAGTATCTTGATTTTTCTGATTTGCAGGGACGGGAAAAACCCATCCAGAGCCTGGTTTTGCATCTTCTAAGAGCGTATTGAGCTCATGATTGCCCAAAATAGCGTAAGCCTGCTCTTGTGCAATCAGCCGCTGCACGAGCTGTAGCACCTCGAGCGAGTGGGGACCTCGATCGACAAAATCCCCAATGAACAAAAGTTTGCGCCCTTCTGGATGCGTAAAATGCTTAGGGTGATATCCTAACGATAGTAGCAAGGATTCAAGTGCCTCCAGCTCACCGTGAATGTCACCCACAATATCATAGGCTTGGTCAGAGGGAAGCGTGAGGCAGGGGTTCCAAGAGGGCATAAGTAATAAAAAATAGATACAAAACATTGGTATAATGACAATTATAAGTAAAAAAGAGGCTCAAAGATAGTTGTGACGCTACCAAGAAGGGACAGGAAGAAAAAGAAAGTATTCAGAAATGAAGACTAAACCGTTGATTAATAAATGAAAGATTGGTATTTTATAAAAAATTATGAACTCATGAAAAAATGAAAAAAATTACTTTAAACACAATAGCTCTCTTATTGGTGACGATCGGATCTAGTTTACATGCTGCACCCACATTGTCGGAGGTGCGTTCGGGGTCCACGGTTCAAGAGTTACCAGAAGTTGGAAAAGTGCAAAAAAAGAGCACTACTCCCGTGACTAAAAAGGGGGTGGACCAGTATGGGTTTGACTCCAAAGCCCAAAAAGAGGAGCTCAAAAATAGTGCACCAGTGAGTAGTGGTCTGAGTGTGTTTTTGCAAGAAATTGATACCGCCATTCTCTCCTTAGAACGCCAGATGGGGGAAGTGGGCTTTTTGGAGCAGGAACAAGAAGTACAATCTTTGTGGAGTAAGAAAAAGCGTCCCAACTTAAAAGTAGGGCAAAAAGGGGCAAGTGTCACCCTCTTAAAGGAGACCATCGAGAAGCAATACCCACAATTGGGCTCTTTGCGAGATAGTCAAGGACAACTGAGTGCGGTGTTTGATGAGGCATTGAAAAACAATGTGATGCAACTGCAAGAGCAGTGGGGGATTGAGCCCGATGGCATTGTGGGTCCACTTTTTTATTGGAATTTGTTGCGCACCTCCGAGCAAAAGCTACAAGACTTAAAAGAAGCCCAGCAAGAGTATACACAGGTGATGCAAAAATACGGAGACCAAAAGCGTTTAATTTTGGTGAACGTGAATGCGTTTAACTTAAAGGCAATTGGGGGGCGCCCGCTAGAAGATGAGGAGCCCATTGAGGGGCAAGCGGGTGTTTTATATCAAGACGACGTGGTGCGGCTTGAGTCACGCGTGGTCGTAGGGCAACCTAGCCGTGCAACTCCCTTGCAAACCATCAGTGTCTGGGGGGTAAAGGTCAATCCCGATTGGCGTCCTCCTCCTGGGATTATGAGCAAGGATGTGTTTCCTGCGTTCGAGCGCTCGGATAGTGCCACGATTCGTCGCAAGGGATTGCGTTTATATGACACCGAAGGCAAGCGCGTCGATCCCGCAGAATTGATGGGGTTGTCTCGGGATGAGATTGAGCAACGCGTGAGCTCTTTTGTGCAACCCGCTGGGGATGATAATGCGTTGGGGTTGCTTAAATTTGAAACCAATAGTGCACAAAATATTTATTTGCATGACACCAACGATCGGAGTATTTTCGCAAAAAGTAATCGCGCCCTTTCCAGTGGTTGTGTGCGTGTGCAAAGCTGGGCTCCATTGGCCATCTGGATTGCCCATTGGGAGCCTCAGATGCTCGCTGATTTAGTGAACGAGGGAAAGACCCGCACCCTTAAGGTTTTTGATCCCGTGCCGGTTGTGTTTTTAAATGCAAAAAGTGCCCGCGTGCAAGGAAGCTGGAGCTTTTTCCCTCCCGTATACTCTAAAAAAAGTTAACGACAAAAGAAGCGTAGAATAAAAAGGCTTGGGCAATTACCGACAAGCCCCTCTGAAATCGTGTTGAAAAACACGTCGCTTGGTAGGGGCTTGAATTACCGAGCCTTTTTTGTTCTTGCGTTGCGTCATTTTCATTGTCAAAAGAGCCATTCTTTTAGAGAATTAAAAAATAAACATCCAATGTTTCAGGAGGCGTCTAATGAAAAACGCTGTAAGCAAGGATCCTGTGGGATTTAAAAAAGTAGGGCATAAATTGCTAATACTTCCCGCAAATGAGCAATACTGGGAAGCATTGCTCTGTCAAAAAGAAGCCACATTACGCAGTGCACTGGAGGATGTAAAAACCGGCTTATTTGAGAAATGGTCGGTTGCCTTTGGTCTGCTGGTGTTAATGCATCCTGTGTGGGAGCGTCAATACTTAAACATTTTAGGGAAAGAGAGCCCCTCTGTGCATCCATTTTTTGAACTCAAATCGCAGCAAAGTAGCGGCTTGATGAGCACGCATACGATTGAATCGTTTTTACAAGAAAATTATGGAATATTTTTGGTCTTGGATGAAAAAAGAGGCTATCTATTAAGTTCTGGGGAGTATCTGCGCCCCCCCGAAGAAGTTGTGGGACAGTGGCGTGCTCAGTACGATTTTTTATGGTGGTATATCGGGGCAAGTAGTGTGCCATCGAACGGTTTGTCAACTCCTAAAGAGTCTTCTACGTCTCAGAGTGCAGAATTTTTAGAACAAATATATCAACGGCAATCCCAAAGTGCCGCTTCGCAAATTGCTCTGATGAGTCATCAAAAACAGTTTTACGTATTTTTTAAAACAATTTGTGAACAATTGTGGGAAGAGTCCATCGCAAAAGTGGATGCCCAGCTGGACTTAAAAGAGTACGAAC
>JACCDQ011735823.1_pt1 | contig 11649 bp, 8 predicted proteins | sample 7446031 | NCBI WGS metagenome assembly JACCDQ01 (sample SAMN15323442, study PRJNA562643) | freshwater metagenome | isolation source: river surface water | place: USA:Blue River Watershed | collected 2017-08-17
ATATGGACAGAAATATTACCGAAACTGATTTAATATCATACTTTTACAACGAATGTGATACTCAAATTGCTGCCCATATCAAAAGCAATTTAACATTTAATCCACATTGGATTGATTTCCTCAGTGACCTCCAAAAGCTTTCTGATTGTATGAAAGCCGAGTCGAATCCTCACGCTACTTCCGTTCAAATTATCTTGGAAGAGAGTTTATATGAGGAAAATCATAGTATTTAAACCTTCACTTTTCGTATTTTTGAGGTATGTATCACATACCCAAATTGGATCTTTCTGATTTTTTATCAGACAACCCTTCTTTAAAACAAAAATTTGTTGACGAACTGGGACATGCGTACCAGGAAATTGGTTTTGTAGCCATTAGAAATCATGGCATCCCCAAACAAGATTTACAAAAATTATATCAAGCCGTAAAAGACTTTTTCAATTTACCTGTTGAAACCAAATTAAAATACGACGATACAGCGGGCGGCGGCCAAAGAGGTTATACAGGTTTTGGTAAGGAACACGCAAAAGACCGCAATGCTGGTGATTTGAAAGAATTTTGGCATTTTGGCCAATTTGTTGATCCTGCCGACTCCAACCCTCCATCCTATCCCCAAAATAAAACGGTTGACGAACTGGCTGACTTCAATATTTTCGGAGAAAAAATATACAAAGATCTAGAAAAAACAGGAGTAATCATGCTAAAAGCCATTGCTTTGCACTTGGGTTTGGATGAAAACTACTTCGATTCGCGCGTGTTTAATGGTAATTCCATTTTGAGAGCCATTCACTATCCTCCAATTACCGAAGATCCTAAGGATGCCATTCGCGCTGGAGAACATGAAGACATCAACCTTATTACCCTATTAGTGGGAGCAAGTGCCGACGGTTTAGAAGTATTAAATAAACAAGGAAAGTACATCCCTGTTACTGAAGTTGAAGACCATATCGTGGTAAATGTGGGTGATATGTTACAGCGTTTAACGAACGATAAATTGAAAAGCACTACACATCGCGTAGTAAATCCTCCTCAAGAAAAATGGCATGAACCGCGCTTCAGTATTCCATTCTTTTTACATCCCCGTCCTGAAACGCGTTTGGATTGTTTGGAATCGTGCATTGATACTGAAAATCCAAAAAAATATGAGGATTGCAGTGCAAATGAGTTCTTAATTGAACGATTAACTGAAATCGGATTGATAAAAAAGTAAGAGCGTTCCTAATCTAAGTAAAACACTATTTAGAAATTAGTTAAAATTAAAAAACCTGTTCTTAATAGAACAGGTTTTTTAATTCAACGGCCTCTTCTGGCTTCATTTTACCAGCGAGTATGAGTCGAACTTGTCGGCGTCGTAACGCACCATTATATTTCTCTTGTTCCAATTCGTCTTGAGGTTCAATTGCAGGCACTTTTACCGGTCTATTTCGGCTATCGAGCGCCACAAATGTGTAGTATGCCTCATTGGATTTAATTCTTTCTCCTCGGGGGATGCTATTGGCCCAGACTTCGATAAATACTTCCATAGAAGAATTAAAAGAACGCGTAACATAAGCTGTTAATGTTACTACATCACCTAAGCGAATGGATTCTTTAAACGAAACACTGTCAACTGAGGCAGTAACAACAATTGAATTACTGTGTTTCTGAGCCGCTATTGCCGCACAAATATCCATCCAATGTAACAATTTCCCTCCCATTAAATTATTAAGGGTATTGGTATCATTGGGTAAAACAAGTTCGTTCATTTCGGTTTTTGAATCTTGTGGGTGTTTAATATCGTGTTTCATTTTTAGGGATATTCGTGTGGGTGTTTATATTGTGGGGTATACGTTTTTGATGAACGTATTTGGATACGTAATGGGTAAAAAAAAAGGCTGTTGCCAAGCAACAGCCTTCAAATATCGTAAATTAGATTGATTAAGCAGTTGCAACAACAGAAACGAAAGATCTTCCGTCTTTACCTTTTCTGAATTTAACTGTTCCGTCAGATAATGCGAACAAAGTGTGATCTTTACCAACACCTACGTTTACATCTGCATGGTGCTTGGTACCACGTTGACGAACGATAATTCCGCCCGCTCTAACGATTTGACCTCCGTAGATTTTTACACCAAGACGTTTGCTATGAGACTCACGGCCGTTTTTACTACTACCCGCTCCTTTTTTGTGTGCCATAGTTTTTTACTTATTATTAATTAAGCAGTGATTTTTTCAATTTTTAAACAAGTCAAAGAGTGACGGAAACCGTTTTTAACGCGGTATCCTTTTCTTCTTTTTTTCTTGAATACGATTACTTTGTCTCCTTTTCCGTGTTCAGCAACTGTGCAAGTTACTTTCGCACCAGAAACGGTGGGTTGACCAACTTTCACGGTGCTTCCACCGATAAAAAGTACTTTATCAAATTCAATTTTAGAGCCAGCTTCGGCTTGCAAACGGTTAACTACAAGGAACGAGTTCTCTTGCACCTTATACTGTCTTCCTGCGATTTCTACTATTGCGTACATGACGAAAAAATGGGTTGCAAAGATAAGAATAATTTTGATTTTTCACAATGTAATTCCAAAATATTGCCACTTTTTTCAAGTTTAAATCATTGTGAGTGTTTTAATAGACAGTTCAAAAACTATGGGATAACCCTTGCATACAAGTAGAGATATTTGTAATTAATGAGAACCGCATTTTTAGCAGTCGCACTATTGAGCAGTTCAATAGTTTGGGCGCAAGAGGAAAAGCCAAAGGGGTTTGATAAAAGCAGCACTGATGTAGTAACTGGAACAGACATCCGTTTGCTACCTGCCAGCCGAGTTTTAATTGATCCGGTAGTGCCTCAATCGGAAAATCCGAAGATTAATTTGTCGTTTTCGACACCTGAATTTGTGTGGAATACTACCAAATTCATCCAAAATGTGGAACCTGAAAAAATCAAAGAAAAATCTTCCGACTCCGTTTACTTGGCAAATTATTTGCGTTTAGGGGGTGGAAATAACGCTCACATGATTGGTGAATTGTATTTAGCCAATCGTCCAAGCAATCAATGGGCCTATAATTTTAGCGCAAAGCATTTCCAAGCTAACCGACTCACGTTAGATCAACAATTGGCCAACACACGAGTAGATATGTCGGGATCTCGATTTTTTCAAAATTCATCCATAACCACTGGCTTGTTTTACAAACGTGATTTCAACACGTTTTTCTCCAGAGATACACTTACCAATGATGCCGTAAGCGCCATCGGAGATATCGCTCGCAGCGGTAAAGTGGCTCAAAACTTTGGTATGAACATCGATTATCAGTTGTTAGAATCACGCAAATTCCCAGAAATAAAATGGTCAAACAACATCCAAATGTTCAATACGAATTTAAAACACGAAGAATTCGAAGTACAGAGTAAGCTTTCTTTCTTATCGAAAGCTAAGAAATTTTCACTTTTTGGGGATGCAGAAGTAAATTACCTTCAGTTCAAACAACCTACTCAATTGGATAAAGCCGTTTCCGATAATCAATTGTTCATTTATTTCCGTCCTAGAGTGCAGTTCTACCATAAACCCACTCTATTGGATGTGAAATTGGGCTTCGATTTAAGTATGAACCAAAACTCTTTTTGGGATACAGCACTTACTCCTCGAATCAATCCATATGTGGCCGTAGAAAAAGGTATAACTGGACTTGAGATGAAAATATACGGTGGAATTGATGGTGGATTGAAGAAACATTCCATTAGAGATATTCACAATCAAATGCCCTTCTTTACCGATAGCTTACCTATTAGAAATTCATTTGAACAACTCAATGGTTTCATTGGTTTGAAAGGAAAAATTTCTTCAAGTTCTATGTTCTACATGAATTTTGGAGGAAACGCTGTTGCAGATATGCTTATGTTCGCTTCTGCAAACAGCACTAACAAATTGGCTAGCGATAGTTTGAATCCCATGCGACCCATTTATTCAGATGTAAACTCCGTTTATTTCCGCGCAGGTGCTGAGTATGTTTTAGGGGAAACCTTCAAAATCGGTGGGCATTTAAAATTCTGCAATTACACCACCACCGCGACCCAAGTTTGGCATTTACCCGCTTTTACGTACAATGTTGAAGCAAACTGGACGCCAATTAAAGAATTAAAAATTAAGGCAGGAATTAACGGCGTAGGCATGCGATACAATCAGGTATTGGAAAACAATAGCTTGAAAGTTAAAGATATTGCAGGTTATTCAGATGTTTTTGCCAGAGTTGATTACCGATTTATTGGAAAAGGTAGAATTTGGCTTCAAGGTACGAATTTGTTAAATCGCAAATATCCAATTTGGTACGGTTATCCCGCTTATGGATTAACTATTACCGGTGGAATTAGCATTGGATTATTCTAAGCTTTTCCCTATATTTGTATGATGGCCCAAAATCAAATACTTATTTCTGTAACAGAACTATTGAGCAAAAATCAATTTGTTCAGATAGAGAATTTGGGTAGTTTCTTCTTGAAAGAAATGGATGCTAGCTTTAATCCTTTCACTCACGAAGTTAAACCACGCCATACTCAAATTGTATTTAATGCTGATTTAAGTCAAAACGACGGCGTACTTGCCCAGTATTTAATGTCCCAATACGGTTTATCTTTTAAGGAAGCCAACTCGCTGATTTCTAATTGGGTTTTAAATACCAAGGCCAAGTTAGTTGAAAAGAAATATCTATCATTTCATCCCCTGGGGAACTTTTTTTATAACGATACCACTGGGTTATTTTTCGTGGGAAGATCTCAAGCAAATTTGCACTCCCATAATTTCGGATTAAAACCGTTGATTTGGGATCCAAAAATTCATCATAAATTGGATTCAAAGTCCAATCAAACTTCGGTAGAAACAAAAATTGAAACCGCTACCATTGATGAAAATACCATTGAGGATGCGGAATTAGTCGATGTTTCTACTGAATACAGCGAAAACCCGAATCACCTTCAGAAAACCAAACGAAATATCGTTTGGAACATTGCAGCCACTTTTGCCATCATTGCAGTAGGTGCTACTGTTTTATATTTTGGAGCTCAAACGATTTCTGATTTAAACAATAAGAACACACAAACTGCATCTTCTGCTCCTGAGTTAACCATACAAAATTCAAAGGAATTAACTCCTACAGAAGACCAAGTATTAACAAATACTGCGGCTACCGAACATACTACGGATTTAACATCCCCCGAAAAGGAAAGTCAAAATCAAGATGTAGCTGTTACCAGTACCAGTTCAACTGATAAGAACACGATTGCTAAAAAAGGTACAATTGCAGAAAAATCCGGTGTCAATGCGAGTAAAAATGAACAAAAATCGCGTTTCGTTGTGATTGCAGGTCGAGTTATTGAAATTAAACCGAAAAAGGCGAAAGAAGTATCCAGTTCTGATACACTCATGAATGCAGATGCGTTTAGAGCCCAAATTGTGCAAGAAAAAGGTGCCTTCTACGTTGTTGGTGGCTCTTATTTGACTGAAAATGCAGCGAAAATTGAAATCAGACAATGGAATAAACTACACCGAGAAGCTACCTATTTTCACGTATCAGAGTCGAGTTTGATCAAAATTGTATTAAAAAGATTCAAATCGCAAAAAGATGCATCGGAATTTGCCGTTAGTATAAAAGAAATTCCCACACAGTCCATTTCTATTCAAGAATTGAAACTCATTAAATAATTGGTGCAATGAGCCATTACGTAATTGAAGAAAATTTAACCACCTCCGCAAAGGAACGCTCCTTGTCTGCGGTAATTAGTATTTTTATATCCATTGTTATTGTAAGTTTGCTTTATTTCATGAAAATTGTGGTTCCCAATCCACCGTTTGAAATGAAAAAAGGTGAACTGCAGTTGGACTTTGGTGCCGTTGAAGAAGTATCTTTTGGACGACCAACAGATGGCGGTCCTTCAGATGTTCCCCCTGCATTGGGTGGCGGAGATGGTGCTTCAGAACCCCAAACAACTACGGCTCCAACCCCATCTGGTGGCCTAGGACAAATCGTTAATACATCCGATGCTTCAGCTGAAGCAACCCTGCCTCCTATCGATCCTCCGGCATCAACCAATCCAACGAGTAATTCTCGATTATCTAAATTGAATTTGAGTGGACGTAAATCGGGCCAACCAGGTCCCGGCAGTCCCAACGGAATTGAAGGTGGAAGTGGATCTACTGGATTCGGTCCTGGCGGCAACAACGGCGGTATTACAGGTATGGGAGGTACACGTGTAACCCAGAATCGTGGAAACGGATTGTTTACGGCAAGAGGTTTTGCTAGCCATCAAATTTTATCTGATGTACGAAAGGTAAATGCTGAAGGTACAGGTACCATTGAAGCAAAAATTTATGTTAATTGCAATGGTGTGGCAAGTATCAAAGCTATGATGCCAACAGGAACTTATACCGGCGGATTGGCCAATGCTCGTGAGGTTATGAACTATTTCTTGTCAAAATCTCGTTTTGAAAAAATAGGTGAAAGTTGTCCTGAAACGGGTACTATTACACTAAACATCAAATCCGAGGGTCTGCAATAATTCCAAATGTCTTGATTGATTGGTTTAAACCGTTGAAACTAATCATCCCCCTAAAAAGACGTATTTATAGTTTTTTTTATAGATAAAGGTGAACTTCTCAGAAACAGTTGACTATTTATTCTCTCGTTTGCCCATGTTTCAGAACATAGGTAAAGACGCTTATAAGAAAGATTTAACCAATACCATCGCATTATTAGATGCGTTAGATAATCCTCAGGTTGGATCGACTTGGATACACATCGCTGGAACCAATGGAAAAGGTTCAACTTCGAGTATGATTAACTCCATTCTCATCGAAGCAGGATATCGAGTTGGATTATATACTTCTCCCCATTTAAAAAGCTTTACAGAGCGAATTCGGGTGAATGGTATAGAAATGGAAGAAGAATATGTTATCGATTTTGTTGAGCGAATTAAACCACATATTGAAAGTATTCAACCTTCCTTCTTTGAAATTACAGTAGCCATGTGCTTCGACTATTTCAAAAAGAAGCAAATCGATGTCGGCGTAATTGAAGTTGGCCTAGGTGGACGACTCGACAGCACCAATATTATTCAGCCCATTTTGTCAATTATCACCTCCATAGGATTTGATCACATGGATATATTGGGTGATACATTGGAAAAAATAGCATTTGAAAAAGCGGGTATAATAAAGCATCAAATTCCTGCGGTTGTAAATGGTGGAATTGAACCTAACGCGCTTAATACAATTGAATCTGTTGCTAAATACAACGATTCCAACCTGATTATTACATCGGATTTAGATCAAATAAAACAGTTAAAATTAACGGATTTCTTATACAGCGAGGATATTAAAGAGTGCTTTAAAGGTAATGGAAGCTTTGAAAACAATGGAAGCGTTGAATCGGATATGCGAGTTTCCGATATTGTGCATTCTTTAGAATTAAAGGGCTTGTATCAGTATCAAAATTTATCTACGGTATTATTTGCTGTTAAAGAATTAATTAAACTCAATTTTAATATTGATTCTCAAGCTATCATAAATGGCTTAAAACGCGTAAAGCAAAACTCAGGTCTGCGTGGACGTTGGGAGATAATTGAAAACAACCCTTTGGTTATCTGCGATACAGGACACAATGAAGATGGTGTACAAAGCAACATGAAGCAGTTGCAGTCTCTTCAAGAACCTGAAAAACTTCATATTATTTGGGGTATGGTGAAAGATAAAGACCGAACCAAAATTCTGAAACTTCTCCCCAAGAAATCCAATTATTATTTAGTCAAGCCCAGTGTTATTAGAGGTTACGATGCAAATATGCTCGAAACAGAATTCCATACTTTGAACTTATTCAAAACGGAGGTATTTGAATCGATAAAGTGTGCTTTCGAAAAGGCAAAATTAAATGCCCAGAAAGATGATTTGATTTTTATCGGGGGAAGCACATTCACTGTTGCTGATTTTCTGATTGCAACAGAATAATTCCAATTAATTTTTTAAGAGACCTAAGTTTACCCAGCTTTATTTAGTTCGGAGATTGTTTATTAGGTGGGTAATAAGAATTATCCACCTGTCAAAATCACATCATGCATAAACAAAAAAGGCTGCCCATTAGGCAGCCTTTTTCTTTATGTTCTAACGATATTATCGTAATAGAGTTACAGTACCGTCGTAGACATATTCTTTGTCTTCGAATGAGGTGATTACCACATGGTAAACATACACCCCTTGTTGACAATCTACGCCTTTGAAATCTTTACCATTCCATCCTTCATTTACATTATTGGTTTCAAATAACTTCTCTCCCCAACGGTTAAAGATAGTCAAATTGAAGGTTTTAAAGTTAGTTGCCACTACATTGAAGGTTTCATTGGTTTGAGGTCCTTCAACGTTTGGAGTGAAGATATCTGGAATAAACACAATGATATCAGGACCAATGAACACTTTTCTCATAAAGGTATCTTTACATCCTTTATCAGTAGTAGCAATCATGGATATTTGATACAAGCCAGTATCACGTGAATAAGCAAATCTAGGGTTAGAACTCATTGCAGTATCGTTGGCGTTACCTGTTCCAAAATCCCAAACATAACCTAATGTTGGATTGAATGGATTCATCTCAACAGTTGTTTTATTGATCATGGTGAACTTCGGCAATGCAACAGTAGTGCTGTAAGAAGGATCCGTTTCAAAATACGCTACTGGCAATGGATACGCTTCTACATTTTCAGTTCCACTAATAGTTGTTGCACAAGCACCACCATCAGGTGTATTGTTTGTTACAGTAACCTTCACAGAGTATTTACCTTGTTTAGGATACATGATATTGGTAGGTGTTGCCAATGTGCTTGAGTCACCATTACCAAATAACCATTGGTAACTCAACTGAGATGCAGGAATACCTTTTGTTTCAGTAACAGTCCAATTAGTTGCTAATGGAACACAACCATTTGCAGAAGTCAAAGGATCTAATTGTGGGTAAGGATGAATAACAATTAGAATTGAATCTGCAGCAGGAGGACAAACATCATTTGCAAATGGAACCGTAGCTACTTTCAAAGTTGCCTTCTTGTTTACAGCATCCTGTGTACCATGGGTGTAAACAATGTTTTCAGACGTAGGTTGATCTATTTTTCCATCAGAACCGTTAGTAATCGTCCATAGAATTGATTTGTTGTTAAAGTTACTTACACTTTGTACTGGGAAGGGTGAATTTTCACACTGTGGATATGGATTTACGGTGGTAATCTTAATTTCAGGTTTGGTTCTTACCATCAGAACATAAATCTCAGTATCAGCACAACCGTTATTGTCTGTATACGCTAACTTCAAGTTGTAAGGTCCTTCCAAGGCAGCAGTCTTTGTTGATAAAGGATTGAAGCTTGAACCGGTAAGGTTGGCTCCTTGCCATGTAGCTACTCCAGATGAAGGTTTAGTTTGACCTCTGTTGATTCTACTATTCAAATCAAGAGGTGTAGAACCTTCACATAATACTAATGGAGCTAACAAAACAGCATCAGGAGTATCGTTAACGTAAACATAGAAGCTATCTTGTTTCAAGCAACCCGTACCAATATTAGAATATCTAATGTAGTATGTACCAGGACCAAAAGAAGGAGCGAATAAATGTCCTAAAGGCAATTTAGTTCCTACTTTAGCATGATTTCTATCGTAATCAACTTCAACAATTTCGAATTTACCACCATCACCATCTGCTCCAGGATTGCCGTTTACAGTAACATTCTTGTAAAGATCAATGGTATCCCAGTTTACGCATAATGGATTAGGAGAAATTACTTTTACAGTTGGTTCACCAATAATGGTTACCTGTGTAGTATCACAACTTCTGCAACCCGTTAAGATATCCTCAATACACAATCCGAATTTATACAATCCCATGTAGAAATCTTCGGTTGGATCTCCGAATTTCAAACGGAAGTCTGGTGTTCCCATTGGATTGTTGTTGTACAATACAGTGCTGGAATTTACACCGGCAGGAACTTGATTGACTTTCCAATCAAACTTAATACCTGTTTTTGTCATAGGACGGATAACGTTATTATCCATAGATACTTCTCCTAAATCTTGACAGTATGTGGTATTCTTCAATTGTAGAATTGGATTACCATTAATACGTTGAACAGTTGAATCAATATTCACACATCCATTGGTATCTTTATAGTTTGCGAATACCTTAGTTTGGAAATTTTTACCATTTTGAAGGTCTTCATTTTTCAACTTAGTAGTCATAAACAAATGACGAGTTGCAGTGAAGCTATCTACATAGATATCTTTCTTGTACAAAGCACCGCTCCAGATTCTCACACCATTCATTTTACCTACGTTCAACATACTGTTCAATTCAATATCACCGTAGTTATAACATTGTGCAGGTAATGGTTTTTTATCCCAACGTACAATAGGCAATGTATTAATCTTAATCGACATTGTATCTAAGTCCTCACAAGTATAACCTTTTTGGGTAACCTTGGTGTAAACTGAGTAGTAATATGTTTGAGCTGCACCGCCTGGAGCATTCGAGTTTTTAGGAGTTACAGTATATTCGTAATTCGTACCCAATGTTTTACCCTCAGTCAAACTCTTCCATTCATAGGTAGCAGTTTCAAATACTGGACGATGTTGAGCTGTAATCTTAGTTGATTTCTCGTTACAAATTATTTGATCAGCACCTGCGATTGCAATTACCGTATCGTTTACGAATAATTCCACAGTATCGTACTGAATACACTTATACGTTTTCTCCATCACTCGTACCCAGTATTTACCTTTAATGTTTGGATAAATCTTTTGAGTAGTATCAGATGTGCTCCACAAGTATTTTACAGTATCTGCGTTTTCAGCATCAAATAACTGTTTCTCATAAGTACAAATGCGTTTGTCTGCTCCAAGATTTACTTTTGGCAATGGTTTAACATAAATCATTGCAGTATCGTAGAATTTACAACCGTCGCCATCAGTTACTCTAACTCTGATTGCACTATCTGTCAATACCTTAGGTACAGATAATTGATTTAGTGTATCTCCAGAAATATGAGATTCATTAGATAATACTACCTTTCCTCCCATGGTATCCATCTGCAAACGAGTCCAATAGAACTTGTAAGGTGATTTACCATGAAGAATCAATGGAGTTAAGTTCATAGATGTACCGAAACAAGCAAATGTATCTTTAGTAGCTAAAATTACAGTTGGAGGATCTGGAACCATTACGGTATCACGGTAAATAGTCGGACAGTTGAAGGTATTGTTCACAGTATGAACAAATATGTATTTACCACCTTTATAGAAGGTCATCGTGTCAGACTTCTTGGTAGAGAAGAATAATTCTTTCTTACCTTGAGAGTCTCTAACACTCCACTGATAAGTCGCCTTACCAACAAAATTCGCAGGTAGAATAGATGTCATTGCAAACTTACCGCACTTTAACGTATCGTAATCACGAGTCGCTTCAGCTCTTGGATTTACCTTAACTTTAAAGCTTCGGATAGAAATCATTGGAGGTGTACAGTGTTGATCAGTTGCTCTTACAGTGAATGAATACGATACATCTGATGCATCACCGCGTTTGGTTTGCCAAGCAAATTCATATTCTTTTTCACGTTTTGTGGGATCTACCACGGTAAATGTTGCACCAGGG
>JACCDQ011064559.1_pt1 | contig 11648 bp, 16 predicted proteins | sample 7446031 | NCBI WGS metagenome assembly JACCDQ01 (sample SAMN15323442, study PRJNA562643) | freshwater metagenome | isolation source: river surface water | place: USA:Blue River Watershed | collected 2017-08-17
CAAAAGGAATCTAATGCTCCATCTGTTTACTCTCAAAAAGTAATAGATAAATTACAAAAGGCTATGCCTAAAGTAAAGATAGTATTTGATGCTAATTTAAAGGCGGCGGGTAAATGGAGTCCATCTACTAATACGATTACTATTAATCCTGAATATGCAGGTAAAGACACTGCTATACATGAAGCGGGCCACATCTTAATTGATGCTATGGGATATGATAATAAAATAATTCAACAAGCTATTAAGCAATTAAGAGGAACTGATTTATACACAGAAACTAAAAAACGCTACCCTGAATTAAACGAGGAGCAATTAGACAAGGAGGTGTTAGCTGAAGCAATCGGAAGAGAAGGCGCGGATATATTCGACAAAGTTGAGGATAGAAGTAAGTTTAAAGCTTACCTAGACTATATATTTGATTGGTTAAAGCAGAAGTTAGGTTTAGATAAAAACGTAGCTAAGAGCCTTGCTAAACAGATTATTGGAGGTGTAAAAACTAAAGAGTTAAAAGGAACTGAAAAAGGTACTGAGCAACTACAAAAGGAGAAGAAAAAGAATCCTATTGGGCCAAGACCATTGTCATTTTCTCAATACGCCGCCGAGCATGGATTTAGTTACGAAGCGGAAACTGCTAAAATGGAAGAAGCTAAAGTAAACTTACAAGAAGCAAGAGATTTAGAACAAGAGATGTTAGTAAGTGGAACTAAAGAAGAATATGATAAAGCTGCTGAAGAATTAAAAGCTGCTAAAAAAGCTTATGCTATTGCAGGTAAACGCTCATTTGAATACAAGCAGTATAAGAATGACTTTTACACTATTCAAGAGATTCTTAAACAAAAAGACTTGAGTAAGTACTCAGTTGAGGAGTTGCAAGAGTTAATAAGTAAAGTTCATGCTTTTGATAATAAGGCTGCTAAGGCTGTTAAAGAAGAAGCTATGCTTAAACTTGCTTTCTTAGTAAGACAAGAGATTAAAGATATTCACAAGAAGAGAGATAATTATATTGAATCGGTAGCAGATAGTAAGGATATTACTTCTTTACAAAAGATGTTATTACACATCTCTCATTTTACAGAATACCAACCTGAGATGCAAAAGCTTTCTTTAGAGTTTGGTAAAGCTGTAATGGATAAAATTTCAGATGCTAGCACTAGAAAAGGAGTGCATGAGAAGTTGGCCCGTAAAGTAATATCTGAAGAGAATAAGAGATTAGGTATTACAGGTTCGGCGATGACTAGATTTAGCTCTGATTCTGCTAAATACTTCGAGTGGATGGTTAATGAAGATGGAAACTTATTAACAGTTGAGGAAGCTCAAAAGAAAGGTTTATCTGAAGCTAAGATTAACTACTTAAAGTTCACTCGCGAAACTATTGCAGATTATAAAGAAGATATGTCTAAAGATAACTTCGAGAATACTGTAATGGAAGCTATTAAAGTAGATAAAGGATTCCAAGAGGCTTTTAAATCAGAAGGATTGCTTGAGGCTTTCAGTTACTATTTAGGTGGTGGCGGATATAACTTAGGTAAAGTTAGAATTGAACATAACGGAACTATTAAGTCCTATGCAGAAATTGAAAAAGAAATATTGTCTAGCACTGATAAAAAGAGTATTACAAGTATTCTTAGTGGCTTATGGGAGTTATTAAAAGCTAATGTAAAAGCTAGAAGACAATTAAAGAAAGGCTATAACGTAGATGAGTCAGTTAATCCATTAGAAGTAAAAGGAGAAGCTGAATACTCGTTAAATAATAAAGGTCAACTTGTAAGTAAGTTTGATAAACCTAGAAGTAAAGATAGAGGTTACTCTAAAGATTTTTACCGAGCAATGAATCAATTTATTGATGAATCTGCACACGTAAAACACATGAGTAAAATCATGCCATTGGTTGAGTCTGTAGAGTACTTGAATAAAAAAGGTTACATGGAGAAAGGTATTATGCCTAAAAAGAATGTAGCTAAGTGGATTGAAGATTGGAAAGCTTTACATATATTCAAAGAACCTTATGTAAACGACCCTGTGTTAGACGCTAGTATTAAGTTGTTAAGAAAGTTAGTAGCTAGTACTACGATGTGGTTTAATTTACCTGCAAATGCTATAAACGTTCTTACCGGTAATTACAACAACTGGCGACAAGAGAATGGTAAAACTTTAGTTAAAGGTAATGCAAGATTGTTTGGAGGCAAAGGTGAAAGAGGTGCCGGCGGAGCAGTAAATAAATATGCTTTAGATATTATCAAAAAGTACAATATCGTTAACCAGGATTATGACTCACAGCCTACATTAAGAGCTACTAACATATTCTCTAAAATGGCTACTATAGGTACTCAGTTAGGTGAATATCAAATACAAGGTTCATTAGCATTAGGTTTAATGCCGGATAACGTATATAATTCATTCGAGTACAAAAAAGATAAGTATGGTAACGATGTATTAGTAGTTAAGGAGGGTGTTAATGAAGATGATATTAAGAAAGAAATACTAAAGATTAAAAACCGAGTTACAGATATTCAAGGTAAATATCCGGACGAGGATCGTAGAAACATCATGCGTGGTGAGTTTGGTAAGGCTGTATTCCAATTTAAAGTGTGGATGCCTGACTGGTTTAGAGAAAGATTTGCTCCTGAGTATTATAATGCTTTTGGGGAACGTAAAGAAGGAACTTTAAGAGCTTTATATAAAGATGGATTTAAAAAGATTAAGGACGATTTAAGAAAAGGTAATTTTAAAGAATTAGCTCAAAACAAGGCGTTTATGTCTAATCTTAAAGGATTAATGGTTATAGCGGCATTATTGTCTTATAAATACCAAGATGATGATGACGAGGAGACTAGAGGTAAAATAAGTATGCTTGATAATTTATTAGGACAGATATTGTTTATTATGGACCCTGAACAAGATAAATACATTGTGAGTAATCCGGTAGCAGTTGGAGGTAAAGTAAAAGACTTTATCAATGCTGCGGAAGCAATAATTACTTTAGATGAGAAAGCTTGGGAGAAAACTAAGAGAGTGATTCCTGCTAATAAGTTAGAAAAGGGGTATGACTTAGCTAAAAAGATAATAGAATAATTTATACATTTACACTATAAAAATAACACAAATGTCACTTACTAGAGTTGGATTAAAAATAGAAACTGTACTATCTGAAGGATGTACTAAGTTAACAGTAGAAGACGTAACCGGAGATTATAACGCTTCGACTAATCCATTAGGATATGGTTTACCAAATGGTATAGCTTATAATGATGTTACTAAAATAACTATCAATGTTTACTATCCAAGTATTACAACTCCTATTATTTACATTTTTACTTTAGCTTCAGGCACAGTAACCGCGCTTTCTGTTTATGATTTAAACGGCACTGCTTATGATATATTTGCTGATTTGGCTGACTTATACATAGACGGAGTATTTAATTTAACCGGAACAGATGCTTTTACATTACCGACTATTTCAGACGGCTTGTTTAATGTAGAATACACTATTAGTGGTATTGAATCTGTTACTTCAACTGAATTTAACTACACTACTAATTCATATTTCTTGTCAACTTGTACTGTAGATTGCTGCATTACAAATATGTATAAGAATTTAGATATGTGCTGTGATTGTTCCGAAGGAGCTATTGATAAAATTCAAAAAGCAGAAGTGTTTTTGTCAGGTGCTAAATATGCTATCGCTGTTGGACAGAATGATAAAGCAGTTTGCTTACTAGATAAGGCTAGTGATATTTGTGAAGGAAATTGTACTGATTGTTAATTAATTAAAATTTAAAAATATGTGTGATTGTGGTTCAACCCCAGGCTGTAATATAACAGCGTTAACTAAAGGAGAAAAAGGAGATACGGGAGCTACCGGAGCTGATGGAGATGGTTTTCTTACAGCTAAGATTACTCTTTCTGCTGCTGATATATTAACAGCTAATTCAGTTCCTATTGATGCTATTGCGGCTCCTGGAGCTGGCACTGCTATTGAAATTATATCTGCGTCAGTAAAATATACTTATGCTACGGCAGCGTTTGGAACAGGTAAGTTTTTTACGCTTCAAGCTAGTACTGGTACATATCCAATGTATCAGAGTTCAAACGTATTGAATAGAACATCTAATAGATTTTCTAAATTTACAGACACAACAGCTATAGTTTTTACAACTCCTACAACTGACTGCGGAGTTCAGTTAGTAGATAATGATAAAATAACAATTAAAGCTGATGCTGATTCTGCAACCGGAGGAGGTTCTGCTATTATTTATATTACTTACAGAATAGTATCATTGTAATGGATATACAAACAAACCATACAGTAACGTTGCTTAATGCAAAGTGTGATGTAGTTAACAAACTATATAATATTGCAAAGAAAGCAGAATATGGAGACGTAGATGTTTCGTGCTGTCTTAAAGAGATGTATGCTAAAGTAAAGCTTATTGACAGATTAGACTGTTACTGTTTTCCTAGCTTAATTACTACAACTGTTGATGCGACTGTATTGTCTAGTCAATTAATTACTGCCACAAATGATTATGGAGATGGAACAATATTATCAATGTATGTTAATAGTGTTTTAGTGTCTACTCAAGTAGTTACGGCTCCTGATTTATCTAAACAGTTAAACGTTTACGAATTAATAAGTAATTCCGGATATGAATTTGAATATCATCAAGTGACGGCAGATGGCTCAACTACTTTCGATCCATTAGTTATAGGTTACTACATAATAAACTTCCCATGTAATGCTAATTTAATAAGCGGAGTTAAGCAAGACGGTAAAGGCACTCCTGAAGGTAACGTATTTAATATTGAAGTTTCAGGAGGAGTATGTGAATTTACTTATTCTGAGTGTTATAATTGTGTGGAAGACTCTGATTTACCTAAAATGTATGAAGTACTTAAAAAACTTGGTTAATGGCAGTTGCTACTTTAGCAGAAATAAACAGAATATGGGCTAATAAAATAGCTGTAATCGGATATGTTTATGTCTGCGAGGATGGATGTCTATACAAAGGAGTTACTAACAATGTTCTTTTAAAACTAAATGCTAATAAAGATTTATGGAATCAATATAGACTAGCTCAAATAAATGATTCTATTCCGACTACAGAGGTAGATGCTGTGACTAATCCATTCTTAGAAATGAATACATTAGTTAGTGAACAAATGATTCCTAGCTACGCTCCAATAAACGAACTTTCTGATTTCTTTAGATATAATATTACAATCCTTGATGGAACCTTGTTAGTTACCACCGGAGATGAGGATGTTATAATAACTTTAAAATACTCAGAGGCTAATAAAACTCATGCGTATTATGAAGGGATTGTCATTTACAATAATGAAGAATATCGTATTCAATTTGCTAAAATAGTTACTGTAAAGAAAGTAGATAGTGGAGCTGGTAAAATAACCATAGACATAAATGGTTCAAATACTATAGATGGTAATTTAACTTATACTCTCACTAGAAAAAACCAGTCAATAACTGCTCAATATAATTACGAAGATTGGTATATTTTATCAAGTAATGGAATATCTGACAGTGACTTAGAAGATAACTATAGAATAAAAACAACTAGCTTTACAATGACTCCAGATGATTGGAATAAGACTTTTGAGTTTACGTCCGGAGGATTCACTCAAAATTTATTAACGGCAGTAGGCAATAAAAATAAATGGATACAGTTTATAAACGCTTCAGATGATGATATTTTATTTGATGCTTATAGCACAGAAACTATAGGTAATTGGAGTGGAGATATTGACACCACATTTAATCTTTTACCAGGAGAGGTATTGAAAGTAATTAGTAACGGAACAAATCTTAGATTAATATAACATGAGCTTATTTAGACAAAACAATAACGTATTAAGTAAAACTAATAATACAACAACTCCTTTAAATGCAGGAGCTACATATACAGGAACATCTGAGTTGAATAAAGGTGGAGATATTATTGCTTCATGTAAAACGGACCAAGCAGGTAAGTTATATTTTGAGTTTTCTAATGATAATACTAATTGGGATTCGTTTCCGCCTTCAGGGTTTGATGTTGCAGCAGGAACTCATGAGTTTCATAATGCAGTAAAGGCAGTTAGATATTTTAGAGTTAAGTTTACAAATACCTCTGTTAGTAATCAAACTTATTTAAGATTATACACTTACTTTGGGCAGTATAAACAATTAAACGCGCCGTTAAATTCATCAGTTACAGATGATGCAGATAGTATTATTACTCGCTCTGTATTAATGGGACAAACAGATGGTGGAGACTTTCACTTTGTTCCAGTAACACCCGAAGGACATTTAGAAGTTGCTTTGCACGACCCATTAAACCCATTCGGTTCAGTACATACAGAAAGTTTATCTCCTATATTTCAAACAGATGCAGTATATGGTATTAATAGCGGACAAATACAACCTACTGTAACAAGTGGTAGTGGTACTGCTACAGGAGATAATAATTTATTTACAGTATCTACAGGAACCACTATTTATTCTCAAGCTGTTATATTAGGTCGTAAAAGATTACGTTATAGAGCTGGCCAAGGAATTGTAGGTAGATTTGCAGGTTATTTTACTACACCTGTAGCTAATAGTTATCAGTTAGCAGGATTTGGAACAGCTAGTGATGGAGTTTACTTTGGGCATGGAGATACAAATGATTTATCAGATACTTCATTTGGTATTTTATATGTAAGAGGTGGAGTAAGAGAGATAAAAACATTGACTGTTACTACAGGAGCTACAGCAGCAGGTAACGTTACTATTACTTTAAATGGAACTGCGTTTACGGTTCCCGTAACCAATGCTAGTAATATACAAAGAACGGTTTATGAAATAGGGACTTATACAGGATATACAGGATGGGATGCTTATCCTGCAACTTCTACTACTGTAATATTTATTAGAAAGTCAGCAGGAACTACAGCAGGAACTCAATCATTTGGAGCGGCAGCCACGGGAGCGGTAGCAACAATAGCACAAACTAAAGCAGGGGTTGCTAGTGTAGATACATTTTATCCACAATCGGAATGGAATGGGGACAAGTTAGATGGAACAGGTGCTTCTGGGGTTTTAGCAGATTGGACAAAAGGAAATGTATTTCAAATAGGTATTCAATATTTAGGCTTCGGAACTATTACTTTTAAAGTTGAAACAGCAACAGCTAATAATAATCCAGTATGGATAATAGTACATACTATAAGACTACCAAATACATTAACAGCTACTTCATTTACTAATCCTAGTTTTCCATTTACAATGGCTGCTTATTCAGCAGGTTCAACTACAGATTTAAGTGTAAAGATTGGTTCTTTTGCTGGATTTATTGAAGGGGCTAAAATGTTACAAGGTAATAGATTTAGTTATTTTAATCAACTTACTACGGTAGGGGCTACAAACTTACAAGCCTTATTTACAATAATGAATACACGTTATTATAATGGTAAGGCTAATCAAGCGGTAATTAATTTATTAAGTGTAAGCGGTGCTATTAAACATACTTCACCTGTTATTTATTATTTGATTAAAGGTGGTGCATTAACTGGTAATCCTAGTTTTCAACAATTAGCTACTAACTCATGCAGTGTTTATGATACAGCTGCAACTACAGTTACTTATACTACAGGCGACCAATTATTATGGACAGGACACTTAGGAGATACGGGCGAATTAGACCATCATTTTGGTAATGGTAGTTATAATGCAGAGGAGCTAACTATACAGCCAGGAGAATGGATTACATTAGCTGCAAAATCAACTACAGGTACTCCGCAATATGTTACCGGTAGTATTAATACCCGTGAAGATCAATAAAAAAAGCCACCTTATTTACGGTGGCTGATTTCCTACTTACGATTAGGATGATTAGTGTGCCTTAACTTACTTTAGGAATAGATTAAGAACCTATCATGGTACGATGCCTGCGCGAGGGCCCAATTTCAAATATCATCAAGATTGAATATTATTCCTTTACAAAAGCTTCTTCCTTCTTTCTTAATGTCATAAGTAACGTGTTTGATTTTAGTTAAGAATTTCCACTTAAATACTGCGTGTCTATCCCAAAATACTTCAATTAACTTTCTCGTTTTATCTTGGCTTTGTTTAGTGTAAGGTATGTATTCGTTACCTTCTTTAGCCATAAATATCTGTCCGCCGTGAAGTAAATCAAACTCGTCCTTTAAAGAACCACTGAAAATTATAGTATCATCACCTATTGCAGACACTATAACTAGATTGCTATTCTTAGCAATATTAATAACGCTTTTAGTGAAATTATCACTTACGTCAAAACCATTTAATTGGTTAGCTAGTTCTTCAGCAGTTACTTTCATTAGTTTCTTTTGTATTTAGAGATTGTAGGATTCTTTGCTCTGTCTTTAGCTTTCTCGTTATACTCATCCATCTTATTGTCGAAGTTCTGAGCATTCATCTTTCTCACTCTAGTAACATTTGCTTCTTTCTCTTGTCTGCGGATGTCTTCTCCTGTAACAGGTTTAACCGGAACGTGAACCTTATCTAAATCAGCTACTACACACTCGATAAAAGCCTCATTAATCATGATGTAATCTACTCCATTTAACATTAGAGGTTGCCACATCGCTGCATCATACACTACTGTGAGCCCTTTTTTAAGGTAATCTGAACAGTTGGGTCCTAATGCTATAATTCTACCTAAAGGACGGTTGGATTTGTCTAATTCGATTATTTCAAGCCCTGAAGCTGTTTTGAATGACGCGTCAATCTTTTTTAAGATTACTTTATCTCTGAGAGGAACAACCGGGCACTCGATGTTTAATAAGTGTTTTTCTACAACTATTCCTTTAATGAGTTCTAATGTTTTATTTTCTTTCATAATTAGGAGTTAAAGAGGTTGATAATTTTACTTTAGGTAACTTGTGTTGAATCATCCATTGCTTTAAGCATTCGATTCTTTTTGTTGCTTTACTTGTCTTTGCCATTTGTTTTGTCTATTTGATTGTTAAAATTAATTATTACATAGTTTCTCTCGTTGCTATAAGTAAAATCTTTGAAGTTATCTCCGTACTTGTCTTTTAGATATAATTCGTAGTATAATTCAGGTTTATTGAATACCATTGCATTGCCGGTTAATGCCATGAATGAGTTAACTTTTGCGTCAAAATCAGATTTTCTTTCTAGCAGATTCATTTATTTTTGTTTTGTGGTTATAAAATTAAACTATTTGTATTTATTATCAAAATATTATTCAGTGAATTTGAATAAAAATTCAATAACTCGCTTTAACTCTAAATCAAAAGTTACTTGTTTATCAGTTCCCTTGTATTTATCTCGGAGTTCTACGAGTTTATTCTTCCATTGTCTTATCTGTTGTAAGTCTTCTTGAGATACTTCAGTTTTAAAAGAATGTGATGAGAATGGTTTTTCTCCAGGAAGTAAAGGCTCGGTTAAGTAACTTTCTTTTACTTCAGCTTCTAGCTTTATAGTTTCTTTGATAGGTATTTTCATTGTTACGCTTGTTTTATTTCTATTTCAAATGTGTCATAATTGTGAGTATCAATCAAGTGTCTTTTTAAACAAGCATAGTCATCAGCGCACGAATTTATGTTATTATACATAAGTCTTTCCTGTTCGCTTTCTGAGAATTGATATTGATTTATAAGCAATCCTTTGTAATAAAAAGGTTCAAGGAATACTCTTTCTGTTTTTGAAGCGTTTTTATATCTTTTTTCTCTTACTTGTATGTAGTATTTTGATTCTCCCATTGTTACTGATTTTTAATTCAATTTTGAATTACTTGTCGTAAATTCCGATTAATCCGTTTAGTATGGTCCTTGCGTCTAGCGATGTCTCGAATTGGTAAGTATCGAAGTGGCGGATAATATCTCTGACTATCTTCAACTTCTCCACTACGTCTTTGTTAGTTAAGTGAATCTCTTTGATATTTACTTTCAGATCCTCCACGTACTGCAAGTACTCTTTACCGTATCTATTCTCTAATCCTACTTTGTAGTTTACATGGTGAACATCACTGTATAGATTACATTGAGAGTTTGCTGAGTGCAAGTTATGTAAATGGTATCTCAAAGTGCTATTGCTTCCTCGTCCATGAAAGTGTGCTGCGTCTTGTTGTTTACCGTAAGGCTTACTACAGTCAATACAAGTAACATATCCAAACTTCAAGTCAATCATCCTGGAAAGCTTGTTTATTTCATTCTGAAGGCTTTTTTTGTATTCTTTAGCATGAGTATCAACTTTCATCTCTTGCTTTTTATCATTCCAATCCTTCTTTTCTTTCTTTTCTTGTAGTTTGCGATTGTTCTCAACAACCATTTTAATCTCTGCATCAGTACACTCTTCGTTTAACATACAGTGCTTCTGAAGGAATCTTTTAGGAGTAAACTTAACTCCACATTGGCGGCATTTAGGCATATTACTTTCCGTATATTCTTTTTAAATCTTGTAATGCTTTTAACTCATCAAACTTAGGAACTTCAAAATACAGCTTACCTTCTCTGACAACTGGCTCTCCGATATTAATTCTTATCGTTATTCCGTATCTGAAGCATAGCCAAATGATTTGTTCCTCACTTAATGTATTCTTTTGTTGTTTAGGACTGAAATACCTAGAAATCTGTTCGGCGGCTATTTTAACCCCTCTCTCTTCAGCATCTTTAACGACCATTGAGTTCTTAAATCCAAATCCTATATTGGACGGATATAACTCTTTAAGTCGTTTTAATAGAGCTTCTTTGATTTCTTTATTTTCTTTAATTACAGACATGGTAATATCTCGTTAATTTTCTCAGCAGCTCCATCAACAGCTTCTTGTAACTTTTCTTTATCTCTTACTCCTTTCAAGTAGATTTGACCAATTAAGTGATTAGTCTCTTTATTCATAAAGTTTAATCTAGCGAATACTTGCTCTTCTCCGTTAAAGATTTTCTCTCCGAATAACTCAGCTACGATATTAACTGTAGCATCTATTGGATTACCTTTTGTTCCGATCATACCTGGAACTTCTTTTTCTATTACTTCTATTGGTTTCATATATTTTTATTTAGTTTGTATTCTTACTTTAGCTCCATTTTTATTATCATGAGCGTAGCGATGTATATCTATTTCTATTGTTTTTAGAATAGGTGTGACATATCCTATTTTTTCATTTTCTCTTTCTTGTTCAATAGAAAACTGCTCTGTGATATGAGGCATATCTCCAATGCCTTGATAAAAAGCATTTACCGATTTAATATCAGATGCCGATACTATTCCTATTATCTGGCCGTTTCTGTCTTTACTAATAAATATCATTGTTGTTTAAATTTTTTAATTAATTCGTCTAAATCTGTTATTGAATTACAATTACTGCAAACTATTGTTACTTTTTTGCTTTTAACGTAAAAGCTTAGTAATTCATTACACCCGCATATTCCGCAAATTATATGTATTCTTGTTTTTGATATTGCCATGTTTTATTGTTTTACGTTTATCTCTCTGTAATATTTATCTGTGTATTGTTCCGGAGGTAACACGATAACTCCTTCTTGAGCGACAAAGTTAAGTACATTGTCAATGAACTCCGATGTTTCTTTCTTATTTAACTCTGTAAGACTTTTCACCATGTGTTTATCATACTTCTTTTTACCTACTATTACCCTTACTTGGTAGC
>JACCDQ010106858.1_pt1 | contig 11645 bp, 15 predicted proteins | sample 7446031 | NCBI WGS metagenome assembly JACCDQ01 (sample SAMN15323442, study PRJNA562643) | freshwater metagenome | isolation source: river surface water | place: USA:Blue River Watershed | collected 2017-08-17
ATACAAAAACAACAAGCCATCCTAAAAACCACTTACCAATCTAGTCAGGGCGTCATAAATCAGACCTTAATGGACTTTTTGCGCCGATAATTGACCTTAACTTAAAATAATTTAGTTTTTTACTTGCCTTTTAATCGTTTGAATAATATATGAAGCATTGCGGACTGGATCAGGAAGGTTCGGAAGAGACATTTGAGGTTGATTTATGCTGGTTTTGACACGGAAGCTAGGCGAAAGCATCGCAATCGACGATCACATTAAAATTGTAGTCGTCCAAATTAAAGGTAAACAGGTTCGGTTGGGGATAAAAGCTCCACCTGAAACTAAAATACATCGAGAAGAAGTCTACAAGGCTATTCAAGATCAAAATACTGAAGCATCGCAAGCTGATTTGACATCTATTACAAATTTGGCGAATGAATTAAATAAGAAGTAATTTCCTACTTGCACTTTTGCCCCTACGGTTGCTAGAATCATTATAGTTTGTGTCGGGTATTTTCGACAACTTGCACCATCGGAGGACAAGTGAAAATTAAAACAACAAGATTTGGCGAATTAGAAGTAGATAAAAAAGACATTATCGAATTCACAGAAGGATTACTGGGATTTGAAAATTTAACCAAATTTTTCATTGTAGATCCAGGTGATCAAACACTTATTCTTTGGCTTCAATCAATCGACGATGGCGCGACTGCTTTTCCAATGATCGAACCAAAAATTTTCCAACCTAATTACATTGTAAAATTATTACCTGTAGAATTAAACAGTTTAAACTTAGAGAATCTTCAAAATGCTTCTGTATACAGCATTCTAACGATTCCTCAAAACGTAACTGAAATGTCTGCTAACTTAAAAGCTCCAATCATCATTAACAATAAAACGAAATTAGCTCGTCAAATTGTTCTTCAAGATTCAAAACTAGAAGTAAGATTTAAAATGTATATGGAATTAAAAAAGTACATTGTAAATTATGCTTCAGATGATTCAAAAAGAACTAATGTATCTGTTAAAAATGTTGAAGAGAATGTTAGTACAACTACAATTCAACCAGCTATTACAAAGAATACAAAGAACGATTTAGAAGCATAAGATTTTTTTTGAAATTAAATAAAATAAAAAAAGCCTGCAATTTGCAGGCTTTTTTTATATGTGCGTTTCAGTCGCTGTTTTAGACAAATTTAAATACATTCGAGCATCGGCATTATAAGGCTCTTTTAACAATACCTTTTCCCACTCTGACTGTGCTTCTAAAATATTACCATTACCATAATAGATAATTCCTAAAGCAATTTTAGCTGGAGAATAGTTAGGCTCCTCATTGCGAAGTTGTCTTAATTCTTCAATTGCCTTTGTTATAAAACCTTTCTTGGCATAAACTTTAGCAATCTTAATTCGTGCTTCGAAATTTTCATTATCAAGTGCGATGACTTTATTATACTCAAACAAGGCTTCATCAAATCTATTATAAGACATATACATTTCAGCAAGTTCAAAATGCTTTAATGCAAATTTTTTATTGATATGTTTATCTTCTAATAAACCTGTGCCGGTTTTTTTCCCTTTAACTCTTTCGTTAGCAGTTTCAAAAACCTTTTTTGCTTCTTCATATTGTCCAATGTCATTATACAAAACTGACAAGCTTATTGCTGCATCTGTATGCTCGGGATTTACTGACAAAACTCTGTTGAAAGCTTTAATTGCTTTTCCTATATCTCCATTGATATGAAATATATTGGCCAACATAAACAAAGCATCTACATTTTTTGCATCGGTTTCGACAATTTCCGTAAGTGCAACTTGAGCTTTTTTATATTCTTGCTTATCAAAACACTCACGAGCGATTTTCATTAAATTCGAAGATTGTGCCATTGCCGTTACTCCTTCTTTTTATCCAAGTTTTTTGCTTCATCTAATTTAGCTTGAATTAAATTCTTTAACTCTGAATCATTCGTCTTTGCTAAAATTTCTTCATATCTTGATACTGCAGCTGGATAATCTTTCGTTCTGAAATAAAAATCTGCAATATAAACGTCTTTTCTATTTATCATTGTTTCGATTTGATCAATTCTCTCTCTGGCATCTTTAACGTATTGAGTTTGAGAATAATTTTGAAGTAATTCATTATAATATTTTACTGCTTCAATTCCAGAGGATAAGTCTCTGTCGAAAGTAGAAGGTAATTGGCGATAAAAAGATTCTGAAATTCTAAAGATTACATATCCCATGTCGCTATATTTTGGATGAAAATCTCTAAATAAAATGTAAGCTGATGCGGCCTCTGGATAATTTTCTTGCGAGAATAGTACATCTGCCTGAAGCAATTCTGCACTGGTTGCATAATAACTGTAGGGATACTGTGCTCTTATCGCATTTAATTTTTCAGTAGCTTGAATAAATCTCGATTTAGAAATTAAATCCTTAGCTTCTTTAAATAAAACTTCGGCCTCGGTTGAACCGGTTGGTCTAGTTGTAGTGCAACTTAATAATAAAATAAAACTTATTAAATAAAAAAATATCTTCAAAAAAATAACCTCAAGATCTTTTAAATAACTAAAAAAATCCTATCATCTTGAGCGTTCTGTGTAAATTTCATTATAAATTTCTGTGATAATCAATTTTATCGCTGCAACCATCGGAATTGAGATAACCATGCCGGTAATTCCCATATAATGGGAACCTACAATTACGCTTACCGCAACAATCATTGGATGCAAATTAACAATTTTTGATACTAAAAATGGAAAAACAAAGAAAATATCAACAATATTGGCTACTAAATACAATAGAGCTATCCCCCCTACCTGCTGCGATTGAAAACCATATTCCACTATTGCGATTGAAATCGCAGGAATGGCACCTAAAAATGGGCCGACATAAGGAACAATATTGGTAAGCCCTGCAATGATCCCTAGAATAGTTGCATACTCTATACCCATAATTAAAAGACCGATGGTAATAATTCCACCAACGATAAAAGCTTCAACAAACTTAGCAAAAAAATAGTTTCCTAATTGTCGATTAAACATATGGGTTACGTAATAAAATCTTTCAAAAATAGAATTAGGAGTAAAACTCAAAAACATTTTTTTAAACTGTTCTGAATCTCTCATAATAAAAAAAGAAAAAAACGGAACTAAAAAAATCCATTCTAAGAGATTGGCTAGATAATTAGGAAGTTTAACGACAACTTGGCTCCCCTTATCTTTTATTTCGTTTAATATTTGTAATGCATATACGTCGCTTATCTCATGACCTGTTTTTTGAAATACAAAAGCTCGCATTTCTTCAAATCTTTCAATTGCATAAGTTTCAATTTTGGGAATTGTGTATTGAAAACTTTGCGATTCTTCAGAAAGCATGGGAATTATTTTAACTAACGGTAGACCAATTAAGATTGCCAGCAATAAAAAAATCAAAATAATCGAAGTTGATTTCTTTATCCCCCAACTCATTAACATATTAACGATAGGGCCTAGAGCTAAAGATAAAATATAAGCTAAAAATAATGGGATTGATATTCTAGGCAAAGCTAGGACAAACATACAAATTAAAACAACGATACTTGCAAAAAATATAATCTGAATATTTTTTATATTCTTTCGATTATTTATGATCATGTTTACCTTCTAAAATTTGGATCCGTTTGTATAATTTAGAAGCTTCCATGGTTAAATAATGTAAACGATCGGCAATTGCTAATGACATTGATTGAATTAATTTAGCGGCTAATCTTGGTTCTTGTTCAATAAGTTGCTCTAGATCTGGTTTAAAAATCCCAACCAACTCACAATTATTTCTAGCAATTGCAGTTGCACTTCTTGGATGATTTTCTTGAAGAAGTGCCAATTCACCAAAATAATTAAATTCATCTAGCGCTAGAACTTTTTTACTTTCATTCTCAATAGAGGACTCTGAATAATTTAACTCAACCAGACCTGAGTAAATAAAGTAAAAACCAATTCCAATCTCATTTTGCTTAAAAATAACTTCTTCTTCGTAAAACTTTCTCGAATGCATGTATTTAGCTAGTATTCTAAGTTCATTATCTGAAAAGTTTTTTAATAATTCTATGTTTCTTAAAAACCTAGGGATGGAATCTCTTTTGGCACGACTTAACGGGTTTGCCAACCACAAATATTTCATCATTGAAAAATCGATTTTACGCAAAAGATTTTGCTTTGATTCTCCTTCGCCTACCGTTTTAACTTCATTTTCATATGATGACATTTTCTTCTCCTAGAAAATTCCTAGATTATCTTTTCTTACCCATCCAGCTAAATTTTCTGGATACTTTATAAAAATCCAACCTTCTTTATTCTCTTCTATTATTACTTTGGCCCCTGCTTTTAAACTACCTTTCTGTTGAAAAATTTTAGAAGGCCCTTCATACATTTCGACGTCTTTTAGCGCAATCGCATAGTGTACTTTTGATTCAATCAATTGACCTATTGCAATTGGCAAAAGAAGGAACATTATGCTTAATGCGAGCGTCGATTTCCATTTCATTTTTTTTATGATTGCTATCGTTAAAATCAATACAGCTAAAAACAATCCTATTCCCAAATAAGCATCTCTTGAAACAGATAGCAGTAAATTCATAGAACGATCAGAAATAGTATCCGATGTGGATAGGTCTTCAACTTTCAACTGCTCAATAACATAACTTAAATTGTTTTTTGACTTTGAGTTACTAAAACCTTCATGTATTGCTTTTTCGAGATTAAAGCGCGCGGCTCCAAAATCACCTAATTTTGCATAGGTTGTTCCCAAATTATAATGAAAAATACCTGATGAAAATTGTTGTTTATTTTGCAATAGGACATCTCTAGCTGTAGCGAATTGCTTATTTGCGTAAAATTCTTCGAATTGTTGTAATGGTGACTTTGTCACCTTGGTCGTGTTACTATTTCCCATAAGTTAATTATCCTTTACTGCAATCAGTTTGCAATAGAGAAAAGAGTTCTCTTAATTAAATTTAGGAATATATTTTATGAGCATTGGCGTAGAAAATTCAGAAATTCACGAGCATTTTAATAAGTTGTTTTCGGCAATCTTGATAGAACAGCAAAAATATAATCACGTTAAAGGACCAGACGCGAATAAAGAAAAATTAATCGCTGAGAAACTAAAAGAATTTGAAATGCTACGAGGAAGAGGATTCTTTTTTAATTTTATGGCCTCTGGAAAGGGTCATGGTCCATTTGTAGAATTAATCGATGGTTCTATAAAATATGATTTGATTACCGCCTTAGGAGTTAATTTACTAGGACACTCTCACCCACTTTACATAAAAGCAAATTTAGAGGCTGCAACTTCTGATGCATTGATGTGCGGTAATCTACTTTCTTATCAAGAACCTTATGAATTATCTAAAACAATTCTTGAAGCTGTAAAGAACTCAAGATTAAAGCACTTTTGGCTCTCTTGTTCTGGTTCTTTTGCTAACGATACTGCTTTAAAAATCATTTGGCAGAAAAAAGCACCGAACTATCGATTGATTGCATTCCAAAAATCTTTTGCTGGAAGATCAATTGCTATGCAAGATGTAACCTATAATGCTGCCTACAGAGAGGGAATGCCTAAATCAATTGAAGTGGATCACGTTCCTCACTTCAATTATAAAGATCCTGAAAATTCTTTATCAAATACCATTAAGGCTCTTGATCAGTTAATTGAAAAGAATGGTAATACTTACTGTGCAATAACCTTAGAATTAATCCAAGGTGAAGCTGGGTTTATTTATGGCACCAAAGAATATTACGAAGGTGTTTTTAAGTGGGCTAAGAAAAATAATATTTACATTTGGGTTGATGAGATTCAATCTTTCGCTCGCACAAAAGATCTTTTTGCATTCCAGATGTATGGCCTTGAAGAATATGTAGATGTGGTTACCGTCGGTAAAGTCTTACAAGCATGTGGTACATTTTTTACCGAGGAACTAAATCCAAAACCAGGATTAATTGCTGGAACTTTTAATGGATCTATTGCTTCATTAGCTGCTGGAAAAAATATCTTACGATATTTACTTGAAGGTAATTTCTATGGTGAAAATGGTCGTATCGCTCAAATTGAAAACAAATTTAAAGTAAAACTTCAAGGCTTAGTCGACAAATATGGAAAAGATAAAATTCCATATGTAGGTGGGATAGGCACGATGATATCATTTGAAGTTGGCGATGGGACACCAGACACTACAAACAAATTTATTAAAAAACTTTTTGATAATGGAATAATTTCTTTTTCTGCCGGTAAAGATCCGATGCGAGTTAGATTTTTGTTACCACTTTGCTTAAAAGATGAGCATATAGAAGACATATTCCACATAATCGACAAAACAATTGTTGAGACTTTATAGGTTATTTATATGTATATACTTAGATCTGCCGACCTTGATGATTTAGATGATTTATTGGAATTAAGTCAGTTAATGCTTTTTATTAATCTTCCTCCAGATAGATCAATCATAGAATCAAAAATTCAAAGTTCTATAAAATCATTTTCAAAACCATCAAAAAAATTATGGGAAAACTACTATCTATTTGTACTAGAAGACACAAAGTCTAATCGGATTGTTGGTGCTTCTATGATTCATGCACAACATGGGACCGAAGATGAACCTCATTATTATTTTTCCGTTTCCCAAGAAAATAAGTTTTCTAAATCTTTAAATACTGGATTTATTCACGGAACATTAAAACTTGGACTAGATACCAATGGTCCAACCGAAATTGGTGGTTTAATACTTCACCCTGAATATAGAAAAAATGATCTTAAACTTGGTAAACAACTTTCTTATGTTCGCTTTTTATACATGGGAATGAATCAAGCACGATTCAAGGACACTATCCATTCAGAGTTAATGCCGCCTTTTGATAGCGAAGGACACTCACCTCTTTGGGAGGCTATTGGGAGAAGATTTTTAAATATGGAATATGTGGACGCAGATATACTTTCTCGTTCAAATAAAGAATTTATTTTATCGCTCTTCCCTGCAGATACTATTTATTTAACCCTGCTCCCAATCGAAGCACGAAATGCCGTTGGAAAAGTTGGCGAAGAAACTGCGCCCGTTAAAAGAATGCTTGAGAGCATTGGATTTAAATACACCAATGAAGTTGACCCCTTTGATGGAGGTCCTCACTACCGAGCAAAATTAAAAGAGATTAAGCCAGTAAAAAGTATGTTCGAGTGCGAAGTGTTGATCCGTGATTCGATTATTAAAAGTGATATTACAGATATCATGATTTCATTGCCAGCTCAAAATGGAAGTTTTAAAGCTGCATTGCTGAGTGGTAACTTAAATAATGGCTCAAAGAAAAGTTTTATTATAGATCCATCTCAAGCTAAAGAACTTAACTTAACAGAAGACTTCAAATCAACCGCAACCTTTTTATAGGTAAAATTTATGATGTTTAACATTAAAGGCAATTATTTTAACAGAGCATTTCATTTACCCGCTACTAAGGGAAACAATGCTGTAGACTTGGTTATTAGTCGGTTTAGTCCAGCAGATCTTTCAAAGAAACTTTGGGATTGCCCGATTGATTATCGAGCCGTAGATCATGTTGTTCACTCAGCGCAAATGGGTTTTCATACTTGGAAAAAACTTAATCAAGAAGAAAGAAATTCCTATTTAAAAAGATACCAAGACGAATTAAACAAAGTTAAAGATGAAATCGCCTTAGCAATTTCTTATGAAATGGGTAAACCACTTTGGGAAGCTAAAACTGAAGTCGCTTCTGTTATTGCAAAAGTTGCAGTGACAATAGAAGACTCCCTTCCTAGAATAGCCAACAAAAAAATTGCTAACATCATGGCCGGAACCAATGGCTATATTTACTACAAACCAATCGGTCCGTCTCTGATCATTGGCCCTTTTAATTTTCCATGTCATTTAGCCAACGGACAAATTTTAAGTGCTTTGGTTGCGGGTAATTCTATTATTTTTAAACCGAGTGAGAAAACTTGTTACTCAGCTCAATTACTGATTGAATGTTTTCATAGAGCTGAGTTTCCTGAAGGGGTTGTAAACCTTATCCAAGGAGACGGTGAAGTTGCAAGAAGACTTTTAAAAGAAAAAAGCATTAAGGGGATATTCTTTACTGGCTCAAAAGAAGTTGGGAAAAAGATTTTAGATGTCACTCATCATGACTTATCTAAACTTGTTTCATTAGAATTAGGAGGAAAAAATACCTCTATCCTTTATAAAGATGCTGACCTTGAACATGCTCTACCTGAGTTACTGAAAGCATGTTTTTTAACCTCTGGTCAAAGATGCACTTCAACTTCCATTGTTGCTATCCATCGATCACTAAAAGATGAATTTATTTCAAAATTTCATGATCTTTCTAAAAAAATAGTAATTGATCACCCGGTTGAGTTTTCTCGTGAACCATTTATGGGCCCTCTTGTTGATCAAGCTGCTGTTGATGCTTACTTATTATTCATGGGCATGGCAAAAAGAGAAAACTTCGAAGAAGTTATGCGTGGTAAATTATTAGATAAAAAATTTAAAGGTCATTACGTATCACCATCTATACATTTTGCTGATAAATGGAATCAGGATAGTATGTTTTTACAGAGTGAAATTTTTGGGCCAAATGTAACTTTTGTTCCATTCGATTCAATCGAAGAAGGTATTAACATAGCTAATGCTACTGAATATGGACTAGCAAGCGCCGTATTCACTAAATCAAATGAAATTTATCAAAAATGTGTTGAAGAAATAGAGTCTGGACTAGTAAATTTTAATCGCTCAACGGTTGGAGCATCAGCTAAGCTACCATTTGGTGGTGTTAAAAATTCTGGAAACTATCGACCAGCGGCGCTCACGACAATCGATGCATGTGTGTACCAACTTTCTAGTTTAGAATACTATGACGACAAGAAAGAATCACTGAGTTCAATTGTTGGCTTAGAATTATAATATTTATTTTTTTTCGCTAGCTATCGCTCTACCTGGAGCTTCTTTCGTTTTAAATAAAGCTATAACTTTTTCTGGTTGATAGAAATAGATTGAATAAGCGTAGGCAATTAAAATTAACAATGGGATGTATACAAACTTCTTCATTAATAATGCTTCTTGTTTACAAGAATGCCTGATTCTCGTGATTGAGTTAAATTTTCATTCGAAGCTTTTAATTGTTCAGCATCAACATGAGATGTCTTTGCATACAGATTGATAATCTCTTTTTCTTTTAATTTTTTTTGTGATCGTTTAAACCTTTCTTTTTCTAGTAAAATAAATGAAGACATGTTTTCGTCTTCTGAATGTTCCGGATTCTCATTTTTTCTTTGTGATCTTGAAGCTTTTGTGCCATTTCACTCAATGAAGTTCTTAATTTTTCTTGATCAATTTGTGGCATCGAATGTTGATTTTCAATTGCCGGATCTTCATCACCGTTCATTAATTCTTCAATAGAGTTTGAAAAAGGTAGGATCTTTGCTTGATTCGAATCTTCATCAGAGACATCTTTTGAAAAATCGCGATTAATATTTTTTTCAACTCTCTCTTTAATCAAATCGGTGAGAGAAAAGAACTTCCCACCATTATGCTTCGTTGTAATTTCTCCAATTTCCTCTGGAGTGATCACACGTAATAAATTCATAATAAGTTGATTAGATATAGCCATGATGACTTTTCGGCTACCTAAGACAAATACTTGAGTTTTTTAGTAAGAATCTCTCTAAACCCTTAAAAATCCTTGTCTTTATCAATAAATTAAGTTTGAATGGAATAATAAACTTAGTTGTTTTATGGGGAGTTTTGATGTTTAAGTCATTTATTACTGTAGGCCTTTTTATTAGTGCTAGTTTAGCTTTTGCCTGTCCTGAACTTGAAGGTAGATATCCTAAATGCAAATCTGAAAAGAAAGAAATGAAGGGTGAATACATTATTGATCAATTAAAAAATGGAAACACTGAAGTTTATAATGTCCAATATATTGATGAAGATGGAGATGTTAGAAATGATGTTTTCAGAACTGATGGCACACCAGAAACACGCAAAGAAAAGGTTCCCACCATTGGCATTAAAGTAACTGTCGAATCGTCTTCAAAGTGCGTTGATGACTCTGTTGTTGGAAGCGCCAAGGCTTTTTGGCTAGGTTCAAATGTTGGTAAATTCACAACAAAAATCTACAAAGAAAACTCTATTTTATTTACAAAAATTGATGGTGAATATCTTGGGCGTGAGTTTCATAAGTTAATTCAGTGTAGAACTGAATAAAACCTTATTTTGCAGCGCTTCGTTATTTAATTTATCCATGGTCTAATCAAAATTTACTGGACAATTAGCGTGTTCATTCTTATAAATTAGAGACGTTTTCGATTAATACTGGGGAGTGGCGCAGCGGTAGCGCAGTAGACTGTTAATCTATTGGTCGTCGGTTCGAACCCGACCTTCCCAGCCATTTTTTTCACAAGCCTTCAAATATGACCCAATCTAAAAAAATCCAGTTCGACTTTAAAATTGCCCAGAATGCAATTTTTAAAGCGCTTGAAAGCAATTATAAAAACTTTATCGACGACATTCGAACTGATTTAAAAGATGGATTTACAACCGAATTTGTCGATTTACAATTTCTTGAACAGCTATTTGATATTATCCACGATGAAGACTTAGACCAATTCACTTGGGCCAATTTTCATTGGAGTTTAAAATTAAACGACCTAGTTTACATCATTCAATTACATGAAGAAATTTTAGCACAAGATGATTTCAATGAATCAAATGAAGATTTTACAGAAATTGAGCAAGAGTTATTTTCTTTTTGGCAAGAAAGTCCATACGTTGAGATTTTTCAAAAAAACTTAGAAGAGGGATTAAGTTTGGTTGATACCTCCGACTCACTTATACCACTACTTGAAAATGAAATTATTTCTTTTTATGTTTTGCATATTAATCAATACCGCCAAGATTTCACTGATCCTATTATCTATATGGCCAATGAAGATTTTGGAGACAACAACAAGGAAATCTTTTTACCTTTTAAATCGCAATTAATTAGCTTTGATAAACCTATTGCCAGTTTTCCTTCAGTTATATTGTATGAATTTATTCCAGAAAAAAAGTTGGTGCTAATTGAGAATGAAGAATCTGGAAAAATACAGAATATAAAAATTAATTCCAATAACGACACGCCTAATTCATTGCTGGGTTTTTTAAAATTCTTTAAAGATTTTAATCCAAGATTAAACAATGACTCTGAACCTCTTATCGATAACTTTATGTCTATTTTTAATTTAGTGTTAAGTAACTACTCTGTTTCTGAAAGCACCAGTAACGCATACTCTGATTTGGTTGAGAGCTTTTTAAAAACTTACGATGATAATAGTTTTGCAACAATAGACCCAAGAACATTGTTAGAAAAACTAAAAAAAGATTTAGACATGGATAAGAATATTAAGAATTTTTTAACCGCGATTATTAGAACTGGTAATTGAATTTAAAAAAGCTTGGGCGTCACTTGCAATTTGAAATTGTCCTGACTTTGCAGCTTCTTGTATTAAATTTTTTGCCTCGATAGTTAAATCAGAAGAATCATTTAAGCTTAAAAGACATTTCAATCTCAAAAGCATCGCTTTAAAGTGTTTAGGATTATTGGCAATAGCTATATTCAAATGTTTTAGTGAATTTTGAAAAT
>JACCDQ011776163.1_pt1 | contig 11645 bp, 7 predicted proteins | sample 7446031 | NCBI WGS metagenome assembly JACCDQ01 (sample SAMN15323442, study PRJNA562643) | freshwater metagenome | isolation source: river surface water | place: USA:Blue River Watershed | collected 2017-08-17
ACTGACTTTGAATTGGCAGAAAATAAGTATGAATTTTTCTTAGCCAGAATTAAAGGTAAATATAAAACAGAAAGAGTTTTACCCTTTCAACCTTTTTAATTTGGTCTGCCCAGTAGGATTCGAACCTTTATATTAGGTGAATCACATATTATAAAACAAAAAAACACTAATTACAGTGCTTTTAAATATACAGCTAACTGCACATTTTTAGTGCATATTTAAAAACTATTTCCAAATTTTTTATTAAAGATACAAAGCAATAACTCTATTGCTATTTTTATTTTTATTTTTTATAAAATTATTATCTTAATTAAAAAGGTTATTTAAATATGAATGTTTTAGAACTATTTGCAGGAACTGGTGGAATGGGGGTTGGATTTAAAAAAGCTGGCTTTAATATAGTTGGAGCTATAGAATTAGAAAAGTCTATTGCAGATTCTTATGAAAAAAATCACCCTGGTTCAAAAATTTTTTGTGGCGATATATGTAAGATAGATATCAATAATGTTAAAAAAGAATTAAATGCAATAGTAGATGTTATTGTTGGTGGACCTCCTTGCCAAGGATTTTCTAAGAGAGGTAAAAATTTAGGTTTAGATGATGAAAGAAATTTCTTATTTAAAGAATATTTTAAATATGTGAAGTTATTTAACCCAAAATATTTTGTTATTGAAAATGTTCCAGACATAATTTCTGTTTGTGATGGTGTTTTTATTGAAATGATAAAAGAAGAAGCAAAAAAACATGGTTACTCTATAAATTATGGGATTTTAAATTCTAAATATTTTAATGTTCCACAAATGAGAAGAAGAGCAATTATAATCGGCTATAAAGAAAAAGAAGTCACCCTTCCTATTCAAAATGAAAAAGCTAAAATTCCAACAGTTTGGGATGCAATTTCTGACTTAGCTTATTTAGAATCTGGCGAAGGCAGTTTTGAATCAGAATATAAAAAACCAGCAGAATCTTCATATCAAGAAGAGATGAGAAAAAAATCTAATAAATTATATAATCATCAAGCAACAAAACATTCAGAAGTTGCAATTAATAGATTAAAACTAATCCCACCAGAAAAAGGGAAAGAGTGTTTACCAAAAGAAGAATTAACAAAATCAACCTTTGGTTCTACTTGGGGGAGATTAGAAAAAAACAACATATCCCCAACTATTGTTACAAGATTTGATACTCCATCTAATGGAAAAAATTCACATCCTTTTTTAAATAGAGCAATAACACCTAGGGAAGCTGCCCGAATACAGTCTTTCCCTGATAACCATATTTTTTATGGAAACAAATCATCTGTTATTAAACAAATAGGTAATGCTGTTCCACCTAATTTAGCATATGCAATAGCACTTCAAATTAAGAAAGCGGAAAATAATGTTTAATAAGAATAATTATATATTATATAATAAAGACTGTAGAAAACAGCTAATAGAACTAAAAAACAAAAACATTATTGTAGATTCTATTATTACTGACCCTCCCTATAATATATCAAAAGATAATAATTTTCACACATTAACTAATGCTACACGTCAAGGAATACATTTTGGCGATTGGGATGTCGATTTTGATTTGTTTTCTTGGATAGACGATGCTGATAAAATCTTAAAAAAAGGTGGCTCATTTATAATATTTAATAGTTTCTTAAACATAGGTAATTTAGCTAAAAAACTTGAATCTTTAGGGTATCAAATAAAAGATGTAATAAGATGGGTTAAGAACAACCCAATGCCTAGAAATATGCAAAGCAGGTATGTGGCAGATTATGAATTTGCTATATGGTGTGTAAAAGGTAAAAGCAAATGGACTTTCAATAATCAATCAACTGGATACCTAAGACCAGAGTATAAAATTCCACTCACACCTAAGTCAGAAAGGATTAATCACCCAACACAAAAACCCTTAGCTTTAATGTCTGAAATAATTAAAGTTCATACGAACAAGGGTGATATTATTTTAGACCCATTCATGGGTTCAGGAAGCACAGGCATTGCTGCAATTAGCCTAGAAAGAAAATTTATTGGAATAGAATTTGATAAGGATTATTACAAAGAAACTAAAAAAAGATTTGATAAATTCAAACAATAATACTTATTCCCGGGAGACAACATGAAGATATCAGAATTACTAAAATTATCGATAGAAAAAAAAGAGCTTGCCTTTTTAGTGGGTTCTATATATGGATGGCCTATCCTAAAAGATAACCAAATTATAGCAAAATTTGAATATAAACCTAAAAATGGCATAAAATCTAAAACTTTATTTTTGGAAGATGATATAAATAATTTGGGAAAAACATGGCTTACTATAATTAATAAAAAATTTTCCAATTATAATATATATATAGATAACACTGGCGGACAATATAACTACTCTAAAATTCAATTTTGTTTTGAAAATGATGTGACTGTAATTACTAACTTTGAAGATGAAAGTAATGTTTTGAAGTTTTTAGGTATTTTAGAAAGTTATATTTTAGATTATTCTGATGATTCTAAAAAATACTTTATTTCTGGACTAATGAATTCTCGTGGTTCTATAGATTTGACAGCTAATTTTATGGCTATAGATTTAATAGGGAAATTTCCCAAGGCATGTAAAAAAAGTATTTTAACACTACAAAATGTTACAGGGGTTTATTTTAATTATAACCCAAGAATAATGCAAGAGAATTCTTCTCAAAAAAATCCACAATATCGAATACCTTTAGATTATTACATGCATAATTTTGGATTGCTTATACCTTTTAAAAAAGAATATTATAATAGACAGAAAAAAGCCAACCTTTCTTTATTGGATGACTTTTATTTTGACAAGACAAACAATATAAAAATTAAACCTTTTAAAGGCATATATGATGCTATAGCAAAAAATGAATTAGCTATAGAATTAAATGAGAATAAAGAGTTTATGTCAGAAGAAGATATTAATCAATTAATATTAAAAACAAAAAATAGCTTAATTAACCACAATGAAATAGATTCTGCTGATGATTTAAAAGCAAACCCATTAGTAAAAAGAGAAGCAAAAGAAAAATCTAAATATAAATGTCAATTTGACCCTTCTCATATTACCTTTGTTTCAAAATCTGATAATAACGACTATGTGGAAGGACATCATCTGATACCCTTTTCAAAGAGAAAAGATTTTGATGTAAATATTGATATAGTTGACAACATTGTTTGTTTATGTCCAAATTGTCACAGAAAAATACATCTCTCAGTTGATGAAGAAAGAAATGCTATTATTGAAAAACTATTTAATACCAGAAAAGACTCTTTATTAGAACAGGGAATTTTTTTAGAACTAGAAGAACTAAAATCTTTATATTAAGTTTATTCAAATAATGAGAACAATTTTTCTATGTCATCAATTTTTGCCATACAATCTACATTTTAATATGTAATTATATTAGGAAGAATAACATTACTCATTAATTGCCACCAGTCCTTTAAAATTGTTCTGCCTAGTAGGATTCGAACCTTTATATAGGTGAAATATATTTTATAAAACAAAAACTGAAGTTATTAGCCATAAAGTTAAACTAATTGGCAAAAAATCTCTTGCTATGGCCTCTTAAAAAGAAAACAGAAGTAAAGTAAATATGCTAGAATTTTTAAACAACACTCAATTTGAAAGTATTGAATCTTACGTACAGCATTTTAAATAAATTGAATTGATTTATTATAAATCAAATAAAGAATTATTCTAAATAAAACTTTAAATTAGAACATTATTTTATTATTGATTTTAGACAAATTGTAAAGTCATGTATAGCCAACTTTTTCATTTCTTTGTTTACATTTGATATGCCTAAAATCTGGTTATTAGCATCAACATTAATTAAATAGCTTATTAAATTATAGTTCATATGAATATATTCTGGGATATATGAGTTTAAATATTTAAACGCAGCTATTATAGGGTAATATCTTTTATAATTTTTTGATCTTACTTTATGTTCAAACATTTCAATTAAAACTCCCGTTTGTTCACCCTTTATGAACTCTATATTAAAACTTGGATCACTTTTTTTAAAAAAATTAATTATCCAAGACTCAATTAGTATTCTACTAAAAATTGATAAAAAAATACGGAACTGAAGTAAATCTTTTTGAATAATATTTTTTTTAAAATATGAAAATAAATTATTCATTAACTCTTCATAACTTCTATGTTGATTTATATAATTTATAATTAAATTTTTTTTAACTCTATTTCTGACAAATGGAAATTCTAAAAATAGTGGTTTATTTATTAATTCTGTTAAACTTTGTAAAGAATCATTTTTTACATGTAATACATTTGTTGGCAATAAATAATCAACATGTTTGTCACCATATAATAATTCCATAATATTTCTATACTCAGGTACCGTAGATAACATTATAATAATTTGGCTTTCAGGGGTGGATGGCTTCTGGGCTTTTATGTAGCTAGTATAAAAATTTTTTTTATTAGGAAAATTAATCAATTTAATGATATTTGAATGTTTATTTCTATTTAAAATATGCATGTTCTCTCTATGAACATGTAATTTGTTATTAAAAATTCTATACAATTCTAAATCATGAGTAAAATTTATAAAGATGCAACTTTTATTTTTCAAAGTCTGATGAATTAGAGCTAATATATTATGTAAATTTGAATTATCAAAAGATGTAAAAGCATCATCTGCTGTAATTATATATTTACATCTCCCGCCTTTATTTTTTTTTGGTAAAGACACTATTTCAACTATTAAGTGAATAATATTTAATAATTTTTTTTCACCTTCACTCCCAATATTGTTTAAAAAATCAAAAGAGTAAGAAACATTACCTAAATTATCAATTATTTTAAAATCATACAGCTTGCAACCCAACGAAGAACTAAACCTTTCATTTAAAATAATATTTTTAAACCTTCCTGGGAAAAATTTATTGAATAAATTTTTTGCAACTTTGAAATATTTTTTTATTTTTTCATTATATTCTTTAATTTTTGGGATAACTTTTTCATTTTGTTTTATCAAAAAAAAATTATAATCAATTAGTAAATTAATTAAATCTCTATTTTTTGATAGAATATCTAAATTGAAAAACATTTGATTTATTATTTTTTTAAATTCAGGATAATCAAAAATTAACTCATCGTTTTTATAAATTTTTTTAAGTATAATATTCCTAACCTTAAGAAATGGGAACCTTTTAAATACAAGAAGAAATTCTTTAACACTTATTCCCATCATTGATGAAAGGTACTCTATACAAAATCCCAAATTATGTATTCTATTTAACCCAAACATACCATTAAAGACTTGGATCGATGAGCTATTATAGACAAATATTTTTTCATTAAAAATATTATTATGTATATCAAGTGGGATAATTAATTTTAACTCTTGCTCTAATAAATTGTATTTATTACTCAATTTAACTTCAATATTAGATTGGTCTTGATAATTAGAACAAGATGAATTAATATTTTCGTATCTTAAACGATTAGAAAAATTATTGTATGTAATATGTTCAAAAATATCTTTTGGTAAAATAACACTATTTGATTTTTCCGTATACTCATTAACATAAAGAGCTTCATATTTTTTCATTGACCCCATGACAAATTTTTTATCAACAAAAATAAAGAAGTCTTCAGTTAATGACTCTTTTTTAAAATCATAAATCTCTTTTTTACATAAAATATAATTTAATCCGGAACATAAAGTGCTTTTCCCTACACCATTAGCTCCAAATACTGAAGATATATTACTTTTTTTATAAGGCAAAAAATCTCCACTAAACGAAAGATGGTAATTAGTATGATTTAAATTAAAATTCATATGCCTTACTTATTTTTTTATTAATTCTTTTTTAATAATCACATTATTAACCTTCTTTGTAAGGTCAACCAAATCACCATTTTCATTAATGGCTACCAATCCATCAAAATGTTGAATAAGCACATTTAATGCTTTTTTGAGATTAGCAGAATTAGATTCTTCTGCATTTAGGTAAGAACCTTTATTTTCTAAAATAGGACTATTACCATGCTTATAGCCATCAAGTTCTTTTTCTAGACTTGCGATATATTGCTTTAGCCTCATATTTTCCCTTTCAATATTAGAAAGTGTCAATTCAGCAATAAGATTTGATGCCTCACCAGGCTTTTTAACACCAGGTTGAGAATAAAAGTATTCTTCAATTAAACTCTTATATTTATCATTACGAAGTATGGTTGAGCTACTGCAAGCAGAACCCTCTTGTTTTGTAATATACTCAGAAAGAGTTCCAGCCATTTCTGTAATATTTTTAAAACCAACTTGCTTCTTTTTATATAAAGCAATTTGCTCTTGAATCATCACAAGTCGTTTAGCAACCTTTTCTGATTGATAATTCCTAAAATTGTTCTTTTTAGTTTCCATAATTTAATCCTAATAATGGTTCATTTTTATGCTCTAATGATAACATATTTTTTGACAATAATTCCACTGTTTGTTTTTGTGTTAATCCATAACGATTAACCACTTCTTTTAACAATCCTAAACACTCTTGAGCAGGATTATTAGGAAGCTTCATATCAAAAGCATTTTTGAAATCTCCTAATCTCGCTAAAAGTTGCCTTCTCAATAAATCAAATTTAGCTCTCACCATAGGTGTATCCAATCCAGGAAAAGTTTCACAATCAGACAATCTTGTTAATAAATACTCTACATCATTTTCTTTAGCACTTACTTGTTGAAGATTTTCAATTAATATTTCAGGCTTCTTAACCACATATTGAGTTGAATTGGATTCTTCAGATAATCTTTTACGATTAGCTTCTAGCATTTCTTCAGAAACAATCCAACCCAATAATTCCTCCGTGATTCTTTGTCTTTCTTCTTCAATACCGTCTAACTCTTCCATTGTATATTTTTCACTATCAGAATTAGCTTCAGAAAGTTTATTTTCAATTTCTTCCAACAATTCCATCATTTGTCTTTTCTTTACAGCAATAGCAGGCAGATGGTCAATTGAACGAACAGCATATGGGCAAACACCACATCTTCTTAATCCCTTCAATTCTTTAATTAAATCAGATGGACAATTATTGTTATATGGGCAAATTTCAGTCTTATTGAAAGCTAACTTAATATTAGATTCTTCAATTAAAACATCTACACCACTTTTACCTTCTTCTTTTAAATTAAGACTAATACAACCATACTGTGCTATGGTTTCCATTTTATTAATGGCGATACTCTTGGCAATATTTGAATTTTCTTTATCAGCAAAAATAGGGTGATTACTTTCCTTGCCCATTAATTGGTCAAATTCTTTTTGAATTGCCATTTTCGCCAATCCTTCCTTTTGTCCATTTTCTATTTCTGTTAAATAGTTTGGATCTAACTTTACATAATGGTGAACAACTGCTTCTGTTTGACCAGTTATATATTGACCAATGACATCTGCTGGTAAAGCAGTAATATAGTTAGAAACTACACTAACTCTAGCACTATGTGGTGTTATGTCAGATGTCCAACGTAATTCACAAACATCTTTACATTTTGAACCATACTCTTTTAATTTAACATCTAAGTTAAATTCATTGAAAAAAATCCCCACAGGAAGTAATTTAGCTAATTCAATATAATTTAAATCAAACTTTTCTACTATGTTTTGAAAATTTACTAAAATATTTAACCAACAACTTTGATAAGCTTTATCGGTATAGGGTAGACCATCAGCACCATAAGAAAATATAGGATAAAATTTACCCCATTTTGACTTTATATTATTATTATAAAAAATTTTATCATTAAAATTTGGATTATCTATTAAATCTCTCCATTTTAGTTGAGAATTTAAAACATTTATCACACTCTTATGAACAATTGGAGTCCAGGCATTATTTTTTGATTTATCTGTATTTACATACAAATTAACAAAATTATTACCATCATTCTTTACCATTGAATTATATTTTTCAGCATCTAACCACTGAATATGGTTTCCTCTAATTCCAGTTTGTAAAGCGATATAAATATGGTTTAACAAGTGAGGATGTGGAAGTCTTAATGTTTCTCCACTTTTTAATTTAACTATTTTAAAATCTAAAAAATTAGGTATCTCTTTAAATACAAATGATTTTTTGTTCCAGTATAAAATAGGCAAAAAACCAACTTTATCTGCAATCTTTTCAGTATTTATCAAATTTCCAGTATTATCACTAAAACCTTCTTTAATATCAAAAAAACTTAATTCTTCGTTTGTTACTTTTTCTAAAATTAAATTATTATATGTTCTTAACATTTCTACATACTCTATCAATAAACCAAATAGATATCTTGGTATTAATCCTTTATTTGTTCCAATTGCTTTTCTGACTTTAGGAAAATCAAAATCTGAAATAGAGTTTACAAAACCCAAACAGCCATCTAATTCATCATTATACATAACTATAAAATCAAAAAACTTTTTAATATTTTTTAATATTGAATAATGATATTCATTACTTGTTTTATTATTTTTTTGCTTTTCAGCTAAAAAATCTACAAATGTAGGAGGCAAATTATCAGAACTTTGATTAATTCTAGATATGAATAAACTTCCTTTTAAATCTTTTGGCATTTTTGGATATTCATACTTACATGTATTGTTCTTATACCAGTTTGGTAATATATAAAATAAATAGTTGTTAAAATAACTTAAAGCTAAATTTAAAAGCTTATAGTTTTCTAACTTTACTTTATTCAAGTAACTATATTGAGCATTTTGCCAATAACTTATTGTTTCTTCATATTCTGGAATTTGTTTTTTCAATAATTCTAAATTTTTTACATTTAATAAATCTAATGTTATGCGTCTACTATTTGAATTGTTTTCATTAACAGTATTTAATCCATTTAATATCTTTTGTGTATTTTTTACATTTCTCAATTGATTATTTAATCTTTTAGTTTCTTGTAACCATAAGTTTTGATTAACATTAAATTCATTGGGAAATTTAAAATTAAAAAATGCTACAAATAAATTATATCTTGGTGGTGAATTAAAAATGTTTTGTTCTTCTGTTGTTTTTTTATATTCCAATAAATCTTCCAAACTAACATCTTTAAATTCAATCCAACCTAAACTTATCAATAATTTTGTTCCCTCTGAACTTAAATAATACTTATTATCTTCACTTAATAGCTTTGAATACTCTTTGTTTTCAGGGTTGATATCTAACAATCTTATTTCACGAAATATAGGTGAATAAATATCTATAGCACAATCAACCCTATTTTTCTCTCCATTTTTATTTTCGTATAGAAAAGGTATTTTAAAAGAAAAAGGTAGATGAATTATTTTATTAAAATGTAAAATAAATAAAAATAAACTTAATAGTTGGCTGTATTGATAGTCTTTCTTTTTATTATTTCTAAAAGACAATTGATATTTGTCGTGAAATTCTCTCGTTTCCACAACAGATTTTTGTTTATTTACAGATTGATTTAACTTAAAAGCATCTAAAATAAATTCACTTTTTAATTCATTTTTTAATAACCCATCTACTATCTTACCAAAAACAACTGAATTATCTGTATTTTTTTCACCATCTTTTATAGTTTTTATTTTATTTAAAATAATTTCCTTTGCTTGTAATAAATACTTTTTAATCTCTTCAGAAGAAATTTCTTTTCTAAAAATAATACTATCTGTTAAATTAAATTTCATTGTATTGCTTCTCCAACTCTAACAACTGATATGTCAATGCTCTCTTTTTCATTTCAACTAAGTTTAACTGATTGTTTTTTTCGTTATAGAGTAAACTATTCGCATACTCTAATTCTATAGATATTAAATCCTGGTCATGTCTTGCATATTTTTGTGTTGAACCAATGGTTGAATGTCCCATTATTTTCTGAACAATTGCTATTGGTAATCCATAACTACCATCTGATTTTGGAAAATAATTTAATAGATATGTTCCATACATATGTCTCAAGGAATGAACTCCTTGGTTTAATTCATTTTCAACACCTATTTTAGAAATTGCCTTTTTAAAAGCTTCATTTCTAGTAGATGAAGCACTTAAGAAAAATGGCTTACCTTTTTCTTTTCCACGAATATGTTGAAATACAAATTGATGTTTATTATGCTGGACATACTCTTGTTTGATATACTGTTCTAAATACTCAAAAAATAAGTCACCAAAAGGCTGAATTAAAACAGTTCTATTTGTTTGTCTCCCTTTCCAAGTTAATTGATCTCTTTCTTCTGCGGTTAAAGATTTATAAGATTTATTGTCTATTCTTGAAATTGGGTCAATTAAAAACACAGTTCTTGTTTTTAAATCTATATCTTCAATTAATATTTGAAGTGCTTCATGTATTCTACAACCAGAAGCAGCACAAAGCATATATAAAGCCTTATCTCTATAATTTGAAAATGAATCAACTAATGGGATTATCTTATCAAAAGGAAAAGCTCTTTCAGTATTAAAATAAGATTGAGATTTTGCTATTGGAAGAATACAAGCATTTAGTAATTGAGGTCCATTTGATACAACACCAGCAATCATAGAATTTTTTATCATTGCTTGCTTCACATTAGAAGAAACAATCTCTTTAGTGTTTATCTCTAAAAATAATTTTGAATCAACTTTTTCACCTAAAGACTCTTGTTCTAAACGAACCCTTTCTGAAGCCTTTAGGAATAACCTAACAGATGCCATTATCAAATCTACAGTTTGTTTACTGTATAACTTAGATTGATAGGATTTATTAATATTTACCGCTATTTCACTTCCAGAGTTATCACCATATAACAACCACTCAGAAAATGATTCTATAACCTCAACCAAAAATGACTTAGTTAATTGCCTATCCTTATAAACTAACGTTGCTTCTTCCAAGTAATCAACAAATAAGGCAACATTCCTACAGTAAGCAAATCTTGTATTTTTAGGATACTTTTTAATAAGTAAATTTGAAAATACACTAAAGAAAGAAAATTCTTCACCTTTATTACTAATGAGCTTCCAAGACTTATTTTTATTTACTGATGTTTCTATAATTGTTACATTTTTCATACTATTATTAATATAATTAATTGCATATTACTGCATAATATAAAAAATGTCAAACAGCAAAATAAAAAAAACAAGAATCTATCTTGCTTTAGTGTGTTTTTGGTCGGGGATGCAAGATTCGAACTTGCAACCTTCTGACTCCTGATCAGACCGTCTACCAGATTGACATTAATCCCCGTTTTATACTTGGTCGGAGTGAGGTGAATCGAACACCTGAGTTCTTGCTCCCAAAGCAAGCGACCTACCACTGGACTACACTCCGAAAAAATTCTCTAAACTAACAAAATAACCTTTGGTCGGAGTGACACGATTTGAACGTGCAAGAGCTTTTACACCACCCGGTTCCAGGCCGGGACCGCTACCAGATTACGGACCTACACTCCGATTATTTTTCCTTCTTTTCTTTCTTAAACTACCCTTTCAACTTCTTACTAAATATTATCATTTAATATGCAGTAAATCTCACCTTATATAAGAACCTACGACCCCTTGTTTCCAAAACAAGAACGCTGACCGGGCTGCGCTACACACAGTTAATCTTTTCTATTGGTTATTTTTATGATGGTGCGAAGGATGGGACTCGAACCCACACGCCTTTCGGC
>JACCDQ011494830.1_pt1 | contig 11644 bp, 8 predicted proteins | sample 7446031 | NCBI WGS metagenome assembly JACCDQ01 (sample SAMN15323442, study PRJNA562643) | freshwater metagenome | isolation source: river surface water | place: USA:Blue River Watershed | collected 2017-08-17
ACAAGTGTTTTTAATAAAACTATCTCGTTTCATAGAATAATAAGAATAGTCTTTGTTAAAAGCTATAGCATCAGGTTTATATTCTTCTATTAAGTATTTAACTACTTTATGAGGCACTCCATAAAACTTACATAATCTAGACCCTTTTGCAACCAAATATGTTTCTAAATCATTTATAGCTTGGTTTTGTACATTTAAAAAAGGATGGTTTGTTGAGTCTTTTAATAGCTCATAATCATATATAAAAACAGGTAATACTAAACTATATTTTTTTAAAACATATATAAGTGTAGTATTATCACATAATCTAAGATCACGGCGAAATATAAAAACACATTTACTCATTTTTATGTTACATAAATACTTATAACACTAAAATAATATAAATATATAATGTCTTATTCACTTTTAGCTAAAAGCAGAGCAAATGATTTTGATTCTTACTTTAACATGCCAGAAATTGAAAAAAAGAAAACAAAAAATAAATCTAAAAAAAACCATTTAGTTAAGTATGTTTATTATTATGGTTTACCTAACAACGAAAACTGTGATGAATACTTTTCAGATGAAAAAAAAGTACTAGCTTGGATTAAAAAAAATATATACTTAAATGTAAAACAAGATTTACCTTTTTCTAAAATAGCTTTAGACTATTTTAGTTTAAATTGGCTTATAACTTTTGCTGAAACGTCTGAAACATGTTGGTTTGTAGGCCGTGTATTAGTATCTAATAATAAAATAATAGTTCCTTGTAAAAACTTTGATGTAGAATTAATATATGATTTAAAAGTACAAGAAGATAACTGTTTTGAGTATATAAATATTAAATTTATAGGTCCATCTCCACAATTACAAAGCATTTTATATGATAATGATATAACATATATACTTAACATAAAATGGGACAATACACATGCTGAAAAAACATATGCTAATAACCCTATATTATTACAATGTAAAAACTACGAAATACATGTGTTTTCTAAAAACAGAGAACTAAGAGCTATTATAAAAAATTGATTTTCTTTTCTCTTTTTAAAAAAGAAAAGACACTTTATATCTTTAAATTATTAATTTAAAAAACAAAAACAGAATGCAAACAATTATAATAAAAGAAACAGAAAAAAAGGTACAAAAAGTACAAAAGTACTTTTATAAATTAAAAGAAGGAGATATAACTTATAGTGATTTTATTATGCTATCATCTAATATATTTTTAAAAAAAATACCTACAACAAAGCTTTTTAAAAACTTATGTATAGATGTACTTTTAAAAAGTGAAAAAAGCGATGATTTTACTATGGGTCAAATCAATTTAAATAAACTATTCAGTTATATTCGAAAACTAGCTTTTATAGATTTAAATACAATTTATAATAACATACTTACGCTTACATATGTATTTGATATGCTTTACAAAGATGTTATATATGTAGATATAGATATTAACCCACTTTCTATTAAACTATATCATCCTGGCTTACATACAGATTATAATTTACAAATAGATTTTGAAAAATATAACATAATATATAACGAAAGTATAATAGAAACCAGTCTACATAAAATTAAAAACTATAAAGTAAGAGCCAAAAAAATATATATAATAATAAGTAGTTATATTAGGTTTTAAATATAACTGTTTTTTTTTTTAAAGTGTTTTTATAAAGTGTTTTTATAAAGTGTTTTTATAAAGTGTTTTTTATAAAGACTTTATAAAAGATAAAAAGATAAAAAGATAAAAAGATAAAAGAAAATGAACCCTTTTACAGGTAAAGAATACAGTGATTCGGCTAAAAAAGAAAGGCTTAAACTATCGCTTATGCCCGCAGCAGATCCTTTAGTTTTAACTAAATTAACAGAGCTTTTTAAAAATAACAAAGTAGTTTTAGTTAAAGCTGAAACAGGTGCAGGTAAAGGCGTTGTTATAGCCCCACATATTTTAGAATTAGTATATGATACAGATATAAATGTAACAGTAACTCAGCCTAGAACAGTTAATACACATGTAGCAGAGTATTTAAAAATCGTTTTAGATAATCCTGAAATAGTTAATTATGGTTATAGATTTGCAAATAATATAACAAAACGCACTCGTTTAGCTTTTGTAACAGATGGTTTCTTGCTTAACTTGTTATATAGCGGTAATGACAGTACAGAACTTTCTGACAAACGTGTTGTTATAATAGATGAGGCTCATGAACGTAATAAAAACATAGATCAACTTATGCTTTTATGTAAAACACTTAACACGAAACTAATACTTATGTCGGCCACAATAGACCTTGACTTTTATAAAAAATACTTTAATACAACAGCTGTTTTAGAAGTATCTGGACGTACTTTCCCGGTTACACATGTTTACAGTAATGCGGAAGAAGATTATGTAAAACAAGCTGTCACAAAAGTAGCTGAAATATTAGATGAAAATAAAGATGCCCAAAAAGATATACTTATATTTTTAAATTCCTCAAATGAACTTAAAAAGGCTTGTAAGCTTTTAGAAAAACTACCTGTTAACTGTTATGAATTACATAAAGGTACTTCTCAAGAAATAAAAGAAACTATAATTAAAGCTAATGCAACAGATCGTGTTAAAGTAGTATTTTCTACAAACGTAGCTGAGTCAGGTATAACTATAGATGGTGTTGGTTTTGTTATAGATTGTGGAAGACGTTATGAAAGTATTTTTAATTCTAAAGAAGAAATGTACGAGCTTATTTTAACTTTTATATCTAAATCTGAAGTACAACAGCGCGCTGGTAGAGCAGGTAGAACTGCGCCTGGCACATGCTATCATTTATATAGTGAAAAAGATTACGAAAATATGATAGATTATAAACTACCTGAAATACAAAAAGAAGAAATATCTGATATGCTTTTACAAATCGCAAAAGTGAAATCAGCAGACATTATAAAGTTTAGCAAAATAAAAGACTTTACAGATAAATTGCCAACACCACCTACACAAAACCAACTTAATTTTGGTTTGAAAATACTTCAGCTATCTGGTCTTATTAACGTAGATGAAACACTTACAAAACTAGGTATAGAAGTATCTAAAATACCTTTAGAGCCACAACAAGCTGTATGTCTGCTTAAATCTAAGTTTTTAAGGGTAGATAATAGCATTTGTAAGATATTAGCTATGGTTTCTTTAGAACCTAATATAGAAGAATGGTTTTTTAATAGACGTCCAAATGATTCAGATTATAGTGATTATATTAAAAAAATAAATGGTTGGAAAAACGTTTCAGGAGATATATTTGCATTAGCTAAAATGTTAGATAAGTTTTTAGAATATGGTGCTAAAGGCTTACAATGGTGTCAAAAAAACTATATACACTACTCTAAAATGGCTAATGCTAAAAAGCAATTTTATAAACTACTTAACCTAGCTAAAACACTTAACAACACGCATTTTTGGCATGATGAAGATGAATTAAAACAGTCTGAAAAAAATAAAATTATATTATGCTTTATAGAAGGATATAAAATAAACATAGCAGAACGTATAGGTAAAGGTAGTGTTTATAATATACAACGGCCTTGTGGTATGATAACTGTGCAAAAAACTAATTTTATAACTAAGCTGAAAAAAAAAATTATATTTTTAGATATAAAACGTATAAATAATCAAGCTAAAGTATCTTCTATTATAAATGTTAGTTTTAAGTAATTTTCAAATTTATATAATTTTGAAGAAGATTTATTTTTAGAAAATAAGCTTACAAGAAATCAGCTACAGCAAGTAATAAGTTCTTTATTTTTTTTTTAAAAGTAAGGTCTTTAGACTCAGGTTGCGCTTGTATAGGTTCCACTGTAGATTCTTTTTGTTCATTTTGTTTTTTATAAATTAAGTCCCATAATTCTTCTTTTTCAAATTCTGTTAGTAAGTCTTTGCTGCTTTGTTTATTATCCATTTTCCAGTTTTTTTATATTTCTAATTTATAAAAATGCTAAATGTTGAAGTAGGTTATCCTGGAGCTAATACAGAACTGTCTGAAAAAGGTATTAGAACTAATCGCGGTATAAGGCTTTCAAATGATCCTAGGTTTTTAGAAAGATGTATTAAAAAGGCTGGAAAGAACCTAGATGATACTTTAAAAATACTTAAATGGAACGAAGAAAACCAAATCAGGTTTTTCAGACTAAGTTCTGAGATGTTTCCACATATATCTAATTATCAATGCTTAAAAGGCCAAAGTGTTATAGATTATAAAGAACTATTTTATGATATAAAGCTATTTAGCCAAAAAATAAAAGATATAGGTGATTATGCTAATAAACATGGACATAGACTTACTTTCCACCCTTTGCCACAAACTGTTATAAATACACCAAAGCATTTTACATTTATATGTTCTATGCGTGATTTGTGGTGGCATACTATGTTTTTAGAAATAGCTGGTTTAAAAAGCTCCACAATTACAATGCACTTAGGTGGGGTATATGGCGATAAAAAGGCTTCTATGCAGCAGTTTATAAAACGCTATGCTGAAATGGAAAAAAAAATAAGTCAGTATATTATAATAGAAAACGATGAATTTGAATATAGCATAAATGATATAATATATGTATCTAAACAGTTTGAACCTAGAATACCTATTTGTTTTGATTACTTTCACTATATATGCTATAACAAGTATGTAAATCAAAATGAACGTAAAGTGGGACTAATGCGTAACGAAAAGCCACAATATAGTTTAAAAAAAGTATTTAAAGAAGTGTTTTTAAGTTGGGGCAAACGTAAACCTAAAATGCACTTATCACAACAGTCTAAAGGAGATCGTATAGGTTCTCATTCTAAACTAATTAAAACTATACCTAAAGACTTATTGCCTTTTTTACGTAATATAGACCTTATGTTAGAAACAAAAAATAAAGAACAAAGCATATTTATAATTAAAAAAAAATATCACTTATAACTATGTAAATTGAAAGAAAGATATAGAGATAGTAAAATATAAAAATAATTTGAAAAAAAATTACTTTAAGTAATTTAAAATGAGTCTTGAAGGTATTTCAGGATTATCTAGTATGATTTTGTTAAAGTAGTTTCTAAGTATTATGTATATTATTGGCTTGATTTTTAAAACCTTTTTTAAGCCATGATACATAACTACTATTTCAGGAAATATTAAAAAGTAGTCTATATAAACTGGGTTTTTATATATTTCGTTTATTTTGTAAAATGTAGGATGAAATGATCCTGTAAACTGTGAACAAGGGTTTTTAGTTTCAAAATAAGCTGATATAGTACTGTATTTAGGATATAACATTTCTATTTTGTTTAAAACAATGTTTTTAATAGAACATGTATCAAATGGATTGTTTATAGTATATAAAAGATAACTCATCATATTTTTAGCTATATATAGCATTTCATCTATACTTACTATTACGTTATTACGTATAAAACACTGATCAAAACGCTCTTCTGCAAGGCATTTTATGTTAAACAAAATGTCTTTCATTCTTCTGCTAATAGCTCTATATGAAAGGTTTTTTAAATTATAAAGGTACTTATATTCTTCTAAAAACCCTTTATAATTGTCTTTTTTTACAAAATTACGTTGTATATTGGCCATAGTATAGTCTGACACAAATTTAAATATTCTAGGTATATATAACTGACTTCCGGTAAAAGCGTTTAAATGTATATCTTCAAAACCTTTTTTTTTATATTTAGTTATTCTTTGTTTAAAGTTACGCGACTGACAGTTTACATTTATAATGTTAAAACGATTTATAAACGCAAAATAACCTGAATAAGTTGTATATATATCACCTTTATAATCCATAAGAAATCTACAAGAATCTAAATCAAAACCACCTATAATTTGGTCAGGATACTCATATATACGTTTAACTATTTGTATATGTTTATGATTAGGTTTTATGCCATATAGTTCTATATAGTTTTTAAGTTCTTTGCTATATCTTGTTATAGTAATAGCATGTATAGATACTATGGTACCACATGTTTTAGAATAGTTTATAAGCTTATCTTTATATAGTTTAGGAGATTTTGTTAAAAACACATCTATATCTTTTATATTTTGCTGTAACATTATACTTAAAACAGCACCTCCAGCTATATACTGATGTTTTTGTAAAGGAATAGGTAGTTGTTTGTTACAAAGGTATATTAGAGGCCATTTACGTGTTTTTCTACAAAATTCTTGTGAACATATAAGGGCGAAAACAGGTTTTAAATGCGGTAATATAATTACTTTTTTTTGAAAATTATCAAAAAGCGATTTATAATACTGTTTTAAAATTGGATCTGTTTGACGTTTATATGTGTTATATAGTGTTATATATTGTTTAATTGCGTGCATTTTCTTTGTTTTTAAAAGTCTTTCTATTTTTGTTAAAGTTTTCTTTGTTTTTAACAAAGAAAGAAAAATCAATTTTTTAAAATGAGATCTTCTTTAAAATACGCATTTTAAACATAAAAGCTATAATACGCCATATTATATATTTAGGTATTTTATGTTTTTTAAGGCCAAAGTATATAGCCATAATTTCAGGATTTCTGGCTATAAAATCTAGGCTTTTATAATGTGTATATATTTGGCTAAGTTTATGTATTAAAGGTATACTATTATAATGGTTTGATGATAAACTATAATAATATGGATACATACAATGTATTTTACTTAAAATATGTTTATGTAAATCGCGTTGACATAAGTTATAATCTACAGTATGTTTATAGCATAAAAAGCGTTCCCATTTATAAGTACTTTTATGTTTTAAAAAAGCGTTTATAAAAACTTCTTTTTTTATAGTTTGGCCATTAACATAAAATAGCTTGGCATAGTTACCTGAAATCATATTAAAAAGGTTAAGTAATATAACTGTTTTTTTACTTTTGTAGTTTACGTTAGTGTATTGTATTTCTGGCAAGTCTTTTACGTAACCGTTTTGTGAAAAAGGGTGTTTAGCTATATATCCTAGTTTTTCATGCTTAATTATATGTTTTAAAAGGCTATTAGAATCGTTATGTATGTTAATTATATTTATTTTTTTTTGTAAAGCATATAATCCATTTACATTTGTAAAAACGTGGCCATGTCTATTTATAAGTATCCTATAAGAATCTAAATCAAAGCTTTGTAAAAGGCTTTTTTTACTTGAGTATAGCTTTTTATATATTTTTAAAGTGTTATTAGTGTTAGATATATAACGCGTAAAAGCAAAAGAAAAAGCTAATACACAAAGGTATTCTTTTGTTTCTAAATACTGGCATGTTTTAGCTGTTTCTATAAGTTCTGATTTTAGCATACTTTTTGTTAAATATATGTTGTATTTTGAACATAACCACCCGCGATATAATAAAAGCGCACTATGTCCGCATATATACTGGCCTTTTTCAAGACATATATTTAGTTTAATTGTTTTTAAATATATAAGGTCGTTTATATCTGATTTTTTAGATAATTCGCTGTTACATATAATATAGTCTTCTATAGAAGCTATTTCTAAAGGCTTATATATATACTTTGGCATGTATTTTTTAAGTTTATGTGTGTGTTGCATTCTTTTCTTTTTAAAAGTCCTTTTTTTTAAAAGAAGGTGTTTTTCTCTTTTAAAAAAGAGAAAAGAAATTCAATTTTAAAAACTGATTAATTTATGTGTTATTTAAAAGAAAATGCATAAAAACGATTATACAGGTGAAAAGCTAACAACACTTGATTTTATAGATTTTAACTTAAAACGCACAAATAACACAGGTAATAATGTGTTAAATACTCAGCGTTTTTGGCAATATAATGCGGAAAATAAGGTTTTTACTAAGTCTGAGGCAATATATTCTGAAGCTCTTTTAAAACTAATAGATGAAGTTATATCTAATGCTGTTGATATACTTATAGCCCCACCAGCACTTGAATTTGGTAATGCAGGAGATACTGTTAAAGTAAGTGTAACAAACGAGGGTGTTATAAGTGTTTTTAACAATGGTCCTGGATTTCCGTTATATATAGATGATGATAAAGTATATTCTGTACAAAAAGCTTTATCTTCACAGTATACAGGCACAAACTATGATGATGAAAAAGAAAAAGTGTTAGCCGGAGTTAATGGCCAAGGTAGTAAATTAACTAATATATATTCTAAAGTTTTCACTGTTGAAACAGTTTGTTTTAAATCTAAAACAAAGTATTTTCAGAAATTTGAAAACAATATGAGAAACATAAATGAGCCTGTTTTAACAACATATACAGGTGAACCATATACTAAAATAGAGTTTTTGTTAGATTATAACAAAGCATGCCTTTTAGCTAAATTAAAAGAAAGTACAGACTGGATTTCACAAAATATAAATACACTAAAAGTTATTATAGAACGTAGATGCTGGGAAACATCAGCTTATTTACATATATTTGAAGGCAGTTTTAAAGTATATTATGACAGCATGCTTTTACAAGCTAATTTCGACCGTTTTGTTGAAATGCATAGTAGTACGAAAAACTATTGCACAACAGTGTTAAAGCCTTTACAAAACAATTCTAAAATACAAAAAAACTTTAATGTAGGTGTTATATTTAAAGAACCTATAGAAGACAAGCCAAAACACTTTATAACACAAGGTTTTGACTTAATAACTATTATAAACAACGTTACACTAAGTGAAATGCCAAACTATATAGACACTCTTATTAAAAAGCTAGAAAACTATTTGAAAAACCATCCTGATTTTGAAAAAACTACTTTTACAACAATTAAAGCTAAATTTCCAACTAAATTATTTCGTGAAAATATAACTTTTATAACAATAGGTTCTTATCCTAAAAGTTGTTTTGATTTTAAAGGCCAAACTAAAACTAATGCTAATTTTGATTTAGAATCACTAAAATACTTTGACAAAAATTATGAGTTTGACGAGAAGTTTTTAAAAAAGTTATGGCTTAAATATAAAGACATTATAATTAAGCTTGTTACACCGGTTAACAAAACTAACACAAAAGCTAAGCCTAAAATGTATGAACCAGCGCAGTGTATTAGAGCCGGAAAACAAGCTGATGCTCTTTTTATAGCAGAAGGTAATTCAGCTTTACAATTGTTACGTGGTATTATAGAACAAAACAAAGAACTATCTAGAACACATTTTGGTTTGTTTTCTATACAAGGTGTTCCTATGAATGCTATAAAAGCTTCAGATATATATCCTCAAGGGCCAGTACAAAAAGAACAACTTAAAAAAAACATAGGGTTACAATCATTAGTTAATGTATTAGGCTTAAATTACACAAAAGAAGTATTGCCTAAGTATAGACGTATTATAATAGCAACAGATCAAGATACAATAGGTATAGGCAAAATATGTTCACTTATAATATGCTTCTTTATGCTTTATTTTCCAAAATTAGTTAAAGAAGGCTTTATATGGCGTTATAGAACACCTATTGTAAGACTATATATTAAAACAGCTTTTACATCGTTTTATTCAGAAAAAAGCTTTGAAGAATATATGGCAAAAAATAAAATAGATACTTTTAAGGCTTTTTATTATAAAGGATTAGGTTGCCATTCTAAAAATGAAGTTAAAGATATGGCAAGTAATTTCTGGAACGATTTAATACAAATAAAATATGATGAAAATGGTGAAAATCTTATGTATGTTTTATATGATTCTGACACAGATGTTAGAAAAACAGAATTACTGAAAGGTTTGCCGGAAAGTAACTATATAAACGATTTAAAAGTTAGTTTATATGAGCATTTTAACATAGAATCTAAAACAGAACAATTAGATAATATAAAACGTATGACACCTAATGTTATAGATGGCCTTTTGCCTTGCCAACGTAAAGTAATTGCAGCCACTAGGCATTTAAAAGGTACTTTAAAAGTATCTTCACTTACAGGCAAAGTAATATATAGTATGAATTATGGTTATGGTGAAGCTTCTTTAGAAGGTGTTATAAAGTATATGGCTCAAGTGTTTCCAGGATCAAATAGAGTGCCACTTTTATTACCTATTTCTGACTCAAATGGATCACTGTTTGGTGGTCGTTCAGAAACACCTGCAGGTAGATACTGCAACGTAACAACTAACCCGCTTATGCTTTACTATTATCCTATTTTAGATGATGATTTATTGCCACGCGTTTCAGAAGAAGGAGAGTATTATGAACCTGTTTGCTATTGCCCTATTATTCCACGTATATTAACAGAAGATACAAACAGTTTGGCAACAGGTTGGAACACAAGGTATTTAGCCAGAAATTTCAAAACAGTTTTAAGCATTGTTAAAAGAGCTATAAATCAGTATCCTGTTATATATTGCGAACACTTATATGGTGACGCACAATTATATCCTGGCATGAGCATCAAAACGTTTAAAAATAATACCGGCAAAGTAGTTGAGTATTGTTTTGGTACCTATTATGTTGAAAATAATAAAATAATAATAACACAATTACCTTTGCAAAAATGGATAGGTAAGTTTATAACAAAACTAACTGAAACTAAAGATAAAATCAGTGATAAAGGTATTTCCAAAAAAAAATATACTAAAAAAATAAATAATGCTGAAAAGTATGCTGAAGTTGTAGATTATGTAGATAATGAGTCAGGAATTACAACTAAAATTATAATAAATTTAAAACCTGGAGCGTTTATAAAAATAAAAGAAGCTTATACATATGATCCAAGTGTGATGTCAGATATAGAAGAGTTTTTTGGATTATATAAAGTGTTTGTACCTAATTTAAACTTTGTATATAATAACTTTATAAAGTCTTATGGTAGTATTAAAAACATCTTTTATGATTGGTTTATAGCAAGGCGTGCTTTATACTTAAAACGTATTAAAAAAAGTAAAATAAGAATTAAAGCCCAATTAGAACTTAAAGAAAACATCTTGCATTTTATAGTAAATGATAAAGGTGAAATAGATGATTTAGAAGATAATGAGCGTGAAAGTATTTTAAGCGAAAAAAACATAACTAATAAATACATAACAGAAATTAAAAAGCTAAAAAACCAAACAGGTTATACTAAGTTAAACGCAGCTAAAATACAAATTGTACAAAACTGTCAGCCAGAAGAGCTATATAATTTAATATATAATGGTGGAAATTATGAGTATTTATATAACATAAAAAAGAGCCAAACATCTAAAACATATATTAGAAAACTAGAAGGTAAAATACAAAAACTATACTTAGAGTTTTATGAAATTAAAAAACAGACTTGGTATGAGCTATGGCTTTCAGAGTTAGATACTTTTGAAAAAAAATATTTAGAATGTATTAAGCATAATTGGGATTATGAATCTTTCTAACTTCTTCTAACTTTTTTTCTAACTTATTAAGTTAGAAGAAGTTAGAAACTGTTAGAAAATCTATATAAACTTAACTGTTTCATTTTCAACTTTAGATAAAGGTACTATATACTTGTTTGTTATATTATCTATATCTTCTAGAAAACTTTCTTTGCTATAACCTATATTTAAAATAATATTGTTTTTAACAAAGGTTATTTTTTTGTTATTTTTACTTTTAATTAGATCTTGTTTTATATTATTTAAAGCGGTGACAGCATTAACTATAGTTTTTTTAAAAACTACTTCGGCTTTAGAATGGGATAAAACGTGATTTTTAACAGTATTATTTATAGATTTACGTTG
>JACCDQ011632219.1_pt1 | contig 11644 bp, 9 predicted proteins | sample 7446031 | NCBI WGS metagenome assembly JACCDQ01 (sample SAMN15323442, study PRJNA562643) | freshwater metagenome | isolation source: river surface water | place: USA:Blue River Watershed | collected 2017-08-17
CATTTCATCGACCAGCCATTTGGCTTCCTAGAAATCGCTGGGGGCTTCGTACACTCGCACGGGTTCGCCCGCCCCCTGATCGGTGCGGAGGGTTTTGCCCCAACGTGTGCTGTTGTGGTCGATCAGGTGGTTGGCGGCTTCCAGAATGTTGGCATGGCTGCGGTAGTTCTGCTCCAGCTTGATCTGGTGTTGAACCCCAAATTCGCGCACAAAATCGGCCATGTTGCCCACGCGCGCGCCCCGGAAAGCGTAAATGCTCTGGTCGTCGTCCCCCACGGCCAGCACCGCGCCTGGGCCTGGCACAAAACGACCATTGGTTTCATGACCGGTCAACTGCTTGAGCCAAGCGTATTGCAGTTTGTTGGTGTCCTGGAATTCGTCCACCAACAGGTGCTTGAAGCGGCGCTGGTAGTGCTCCCGAACGGGGTCGTTGTCACGCAGCAGTTCAAAGCTGCGCAGCATCAGCTCGCCAAAATCCACCACCCCTTCGCGCTGGCATTGGTCTTCGTACAGCTGATAAATCTCGATCCGCTTGCGGGCATCTTCGTCACGGGCGGTCATTTGGTAGGGGCGCTGCCCGTTCTCCTTGCACCCGGCAATAAACCACTGCAGCTCTTTGGGTTTGAAGCGCTCTTCGTCAATATTGAACTGTTTGACCAGGCGTTTGATGGCACTGAGCTGGTCCTGGGAATCCAAAATCTGGAAAGCCTGCGGCAAACTCGCTTGTTTCCAGTGGGCTCGCAACAAGCGATTGCACAACCCATGAAAAGTACCGATCCACATACCACGCACATTCACCGGCAGCATGGCCTGCAGCCGGGTCAGCATTTCTTTGGCGGCCTTGTTGGTGAAGGTCACTGCCATGACGCCGCCGGGCGTCACCTGACCGGTGCTCAACAACCACGCAATGCGGGTGGTCAGAACCCGGGTTTTGCCCGAACCTGCTCCCGCCAGAATCAGGGCATGTTCGGGCGGCAACGTCACAGCCGCCAACTGCTCGGCGTTGAGCGATTGCAACAGGGGCGAGGCAGACAAGTCGCCCCCCAGGGGCCGTAGTGGTTCAGAAAACATGCGGCGATTGTAGAAGCCGCTAAGGCCGGGCAGCCGCCACCGGTGGGCGCATCACCAATTCGACACGCCGGTTGGTGGCTCGGCCTTCAGGGCTGGCGTTGGAAGCCACCGGTCGGGTCTCTGCGTAACCACTGGCGCTCAGCCGCGTGGGGTTAATACCACGGGTTTGCAAATGACGCACCACGGCACCCGCACGGCCGGCAGCCAGCTCCCAGTTGGAAGGGAAGCGCGGCGTGCTGATGGGAACGTTGTCGGTGTGGCCCTCGACCACGATGCTGTAGGTCATCGCCTTGTTGAACACAGGCAACAGCCGGTCTATGACCTCACCCGCCTGAGGGGCCAGCTGCGCATCCCCCGCAGCGAACAAAATCTCACTGCTGATGCGAAAACTGATACCCCCTTGGCTGGAAACCACTTCGATGCCCGGTCCCAGCTGCTCCAGTGGCAACCCCTCCAGCGGATCGGTTTGCACTTGGCGGGGCGGGGGCGCACTGCCAACCGCCTCGCCCTCAGGCAAGGGCGCCGGAAGCCGGATTTCCACCTTGGGTTGGGTGTTGTCGGCCTGTTTGCCCACCTCCCCTTTGGGCTTGGAAAAGGCCAACATCACCACCATCATCACCAGCAGCAGGGTGATCACATCCAGATAGGTCAGCAACCACCCTTCTTCGTCAGGCTCCTTGACGGACTCCAAATGCCAACGCGCAAAGCTGCCGGCGTGGGTGGTGCGCCGAGCCCGGGGCTGACCGGCAACGGTCCCGGGTGGAGGGCGTCGGCCACCCGACCCCGTGCCCTGCACACCCGGCGTGAGGGGTGCGGTGCCCTGGGGGAAAATGGGGTCGTTCACGGAATCCGGGGCCAGGGCGTCAGGCCTTGGGTTTTTCGTGGACAACGGGTTTCACTTCTGGACGCCCGTCAAAAATCTCGTCTTCAATGTGCGCCACAAACGATTTGAGCGTTTCGCGCATCAGCGCCGGACTGCGACGTGCACACATCATAGAAATGCCCTGAAGCACCATGTTCATCAGCACCAGACGCTCCTCGGTGCGTCGCTCCAGCTTCACAGCCACGGGTTTGAACACCAGGTTGGCCAACAAAATGCCGTAAAAAGTGGTCATCAAGGCAATCGCCAATTGTTTGCCGATCTGGGCCATGTCACCGTTGCCCAGGGTGTACATCATGTTCACCAGCCCCACCAAAGTACCGATCATGCCAAACGCAGGGGCAAACGAGGCCATCACGCGGAACAACTGCGCCTCGGCCGCCTCCTTGGCACGCAAACGCGAAATACGCCATTGCAGCAGGTCCAGAATGTCTTCTTCCGGCGTGTTGTCGATCACGAGTTGCACACCCGTCCGCAAAAACGGGTTGGTCACACGGGTCAGGGCCTTTTCAACGGCACGCGGGTCGTCCTGCATCCACAACTTGGAAATGGCCACCAGCTCATTGATATCGTTCTGTGTATACAGCCGCTCGTTGCGCATCACCGTGGCCATCAGCCGGAACACACGGAACACTTCCTTCAGTGGGTAGCTCAAAAAAGTGGCGGCCATGGTGCCACCCAACACAATGCCCAGGCTGGGCCAATCGAAGTAAAGACTGGCATCATCGGCCGCAAAAAACAGCACCACCCCCAGCAATAACACGCTGGCGATCATCCCGATCAGGGTGGACGGATTCATGCGCACAAAAAACTCCTTGATTGGGCTTTCGCATCCCGGCACTGCCCACACGCCATTGTGCTACAAGCGTACAATCAATCACCGGGCCCAAGTTTCTTGCGTCCGGTTTTTTCATGACCGGTCCCAGGCCAAGCGCTCAAACCTTTTTAATTGGTTGAACTGCAACGGGATCACTTCATGGAAATTTTTGACTACGACAACATTCTTTTGCTGCCACGCAAGTGCCGCGTGAACAGCCGTTCCGAATGCGACACCAGCATCCAGCTGGGTCCACGCCGCTTTCGCATGCCCACGGTGCCGGCCAACATGAAAACCGTGGTCGACGAGCCGATTTGCGTCTGGCTGGCCACCCACGGCTATTTTTATGTGATGCACCGGTTTGACATGGACAACGTGGCTTTCGTCAAACGCATGCACAGCCAGGGTTTGTATTCATCGATCTCTCTGGGCGTGAAGCAACCCGATTACGAGACCGTGAACCGCCTGGTGGCCGAAGGCATCAGCCCGGACTACATCACCATCGACATTGCACACGGCCACGCCGACAGCGTAAAACACATGATCGAACACATCAAACAAAAGCTGCCACAGGCTTTCGTGATTGCGGGCAACGTGGCAACGCCCGAAGCCGTGATCGATCTGGAAAACTGGGGGGCTGATGCCACCAAGGTGGGTGTGGGCCCGGGCAAGGTATGCATCACCAAACTCAAAACCGGTTTTGGCACGGGCGGCTGGCAGCTTTCGGCACTGAAATGGTGCGCGCGCGTGGCCACCAAACCCATCATTGCCGATGGCGGCATCCGCAGCCACGGCGACATTGCCAAAAGCATCCGTTTTGGCGCCACCATGATCATGGTGGGGTCGCTGTTTGCCGGACACGAGGAATCACCGGGGCGAACCGTCGAAGTCGACGGACAGCGCTACAAGGAATACTACGGTTCAGCTTCCGACTTCAACAAGGGGGAATACCGCCATGTGGAGGGCAAACGGATTCTGGAACCCATCAAGGGTCAACTCGCCGACACCCTGACCGAGATGGAACAAGATCTGCAAAGTTCCATCTCTTACAGCGGCGGACAGAAGCTGACGGACATCCGCAAAGTCAACTACGTGATCCTGGGTGGCGACAACGCCGGAGAACACCTGCTGATGTAACACCCTCAGCGCTTTGGACACGTCAATCCCACAGCCATGCGGTGGCGCACCGGTGCAGTTCGGTACCGGGCGTCACCAAAGCCGCCAACACGCTGAAATGGTTGCAGCCGGGCTGTGACGCGCACACGGGCACATGCCCCGGGCCCCAAGCCTCCAACATCAGGCGGTTCTGCGCCAAAAATGCCTTGCTCTCGGAGCCACCCACCCAACAGGCCATTTGGGCCTGTGGCGGAGGGGGCCAACGGCACGGGCTCACCACCGCCACTTCTTCTGGTGTCAGTTGCAACACCGGCTGCAAAAATGCCGTGTGTCGCAGCGGTTCCAGGTCATACACCCCCGAAATGCCCACCGCCTTTTTGCACCACCCAGCCGGCAAATCGGGGGCCAGTTGCGGCCAATCCTGGGCCAGCAACAAGGCCGCCAGTTGGCCTCCCGCCGAATGCCCCACCACTGTGACCCGACGCTTGTCACCCCCGTAACGGTGTATGTTGCGATACACCCACGCCAGGGCACGGACCATTTGTTGCACGATGTCCGACACACGGACCTGAGGACACAGGGCGTAATTGGGAACCACCACACAGGCACCCCGCTGCACGAACTCGGGTGCCACGAAAGAATGGTCTGCCTTGTCCAGACTGCGCCAATACCCCCCGTGCAAGAAAACCATCACTGGCGCATTTCCCTGGCTGGGCATGAAAATATCCAAAGACTCGTTGGGGCCATCGCCGTAACGTTGGTCCAACACGCAAGGCCATTGGGCGCGGGCCTCGCTGGACCAGTGCGCCCAATTCGCCAAATGCTCGCCATGCTCTGGCACCAACACCCGGTTGTTGTACGCCGCATCCCCACCCGACACATCGATTGCAGTCATTCACGCACCACCTTGCCCGAGAAAGGTCACTCAAAATCCTTGAAAATGCAATTTCGATACAGCCACCTGTACCACCGCTTACAACACCATAAAATAGCAAAATTGCCGAGAATCAAACCAGGAACAGTGTTTGAATTTTCGTTTTTCGTAAATCATGACCCAACCCGCACCGTTTCGTGACACAGCCCGCCCGCGCCTGGCCCTGCTCGGCACGGGCATGATGGGTCTGCCCATGGCGCGGCGCCTGTGCCAGGCGGGGTTCGACCTTTGCGCCTGGAACCGTTCGCCAGAAAAAGCACTGCCCTTGCAAGCCGACGGTGCGCGTATTGCCGCCGATCCGGTCCACGCCGTGGCCGATGCCAACGTGGTCATCACCCTGCTGACAGACGGCGACGCCGTGGCCAACCTGTTGTTCGAGCAAGGCGTGGCCCAGGCACTGCAGCCGGGCAGCCTGGTGGTGGACATGTCATCCATCAAACCCGCACAGGCGCGCGACCATGCCCGACGTTTGACAGCCTTGCCGCAAGGTGCCGTGTGGCACTTGGATGCACCGGTTTCAGGCGGCACGGTCGGTGCCGAGCAAGGCACGCTGGCCATCATGGTTGGCGGCGACGCAGCCGTTTTCGAACGGACCCTTCCCATTTTCGCCCCATTGGGCCGGGCAACCCATGTGGGCCCTGTGGGTGCTGGGCAATTGGCCAAGCTGGCCAATCAAATGATCGTGGGCATCACCATCGGTGCTGTGGCAGAGGCCCTTCTGTTGTGCGAGAAAGGCGGCGCCAACATGGCCCAGGTGCGCACAGCCATCAGCGGCGGGTTTGCCGAAAGCCGGATATTGCAGGTTCACGGCCAACGCATGGTAGAGCGGGACTTTGCCAAACGCGCGGCCATGACCGTTCAACTCAAAGACATGCGCAACGCCCTCGACACCGCCCGAGAGCTGGGATTTGACGCCCCCATTTCAGCGCTGTTTGAGGACCTGTACAGCCAGGCGGTGTCGCACGGTTTGAGCGATCTGGACCACTCAGGCCTGTTCGTGGAACTGGCTCATCGCAACGGTTTGGCATGACCGACAAGCAACGCCCATCACTCCCTGGTACACCGCCCAAGCGGTCCAGCCTGCAAGTGGCCGTCTGGGTGTTCTTGCTCAGTTTGGGCTTCATGGCCGCCCTCATTTGGAACAAGAACAAACACGAAGGCAGCATGGCCCGCGCGTCTGCCATCAATCTGGCCCAGGACCACGCCCTGGCCATTGAAAGCCGCATTGACCGCCTGATGTCCAGCACCTACCTGATCGCCGCCACCCTGCGCAAAGACCAAGGCAAAGTGCTGGAGTTCGAAGCCACTGCCAACGCGATCTTGCCATTGTTTCCCGGTGTTGCGGCCCTCTCCTTGTCACCAGGTGGCACCATTCAACACGTCGTCCCGCTGGACAACAACGCCCGGTCGCTGGGTTTCAACCAATTGGCCGACCCCGTGCAAAGCCCGGAGGCGTTCCTCGCCCGCGACACCGGAAAACTCACCCTGGCCGGTCCATTGGAATTGGCACAAGGTGGCACGGGGGCTGTCGGTCGTTTGCCTATTTATCTGCCAGACACCCAAAACAACCAGCGGTTCTGGGGCTTTGTCAACGTGGTCATCCGCTTTCCACAGGCCCTGGAAGCCACTGGCCTGCAAAGCCTGCGGGACCTGGGTTTTGAATACGAGTTGTGGCGCCACCTGCCAGGCGATCGCAACCGCCAAATCATAGCCAGCTCCTACTTGAGTGAACCCACGGTCACGCTGAACGCGCCCGTCAGCGTTCCCGTGACCGTACCCAACGGACAGTGGATGCTCAGTTTGTCGCCACGTCAGGGCTGGACCAACCCGTCGCTTTTTGCGGCCTATGCGTTGGCAGGTCTGGTGTTTTCAGCCATGCTGGCCTATCTGGTCAAGTTGTTGGTCGACCAGCACCACCACCGCAACCATTTGGAAGAACTGGTGGAGCAGCGCACCCACGAAATCCAATCCGTTCAAAACCACCTGCAAGCCACGCTGGATGCCATCCCGGACCTGATGTTTGAAATCGATTTGTCGGGCAAACTGCACCGGGCCCATGCACTCAACGAAGAGCTCCTGGCCGTCCCTCAAGCGAATATTCAGCAACGGCATATCGAAGAAATGCTGCCAGCCGAAGTGTGTCAGGTGGCTTATCGCGCCATGCAGGAAGCTTTGCAGCTGGGCCGCTCACACGGCCAGCAATACCACCTGAGCACACCTGCCGGCGAACGGTGGTTCGAACTGTCTGCGGCCCACAAAACCAGCCATGCCTCCGAAACACCGCACTTCGTTTTTTTGGCGCGCGACATCACCGAACGTAAAAATGCCGAGGCAGAACTCCAGTTGGCAGCCAAAGTGTTTGAGCAAAGCAGCGAAGCCTTTTTGATCACAGACGCACAACAACGGATCGTCAAGGTCAACCCCGCTTTTACCGAAATAACCGGTTACGCTCCCGAAGACGTGCTCGGAAAAACACCCAGGCTGCTGACCTCCGGACGGCAGAGCGCCAAGTTTTACCAACGCATGTGGGGAGAAATTCAACGGAACGGCCATTGGCAAGGCGAAATCTGGAACCGCCGCAAAGACGGGCACGACTACCCGGAATGGCTGTCCATCACCCGCGTGGCAGACACCAGCGGCGAGACCAAGCACTTCATTGCCATTTTCAGCGACACCACCCAGCGCAAAGCCCAAGAAGCCAAAATTCGCACCCTCGCGTATTTTGATCCACTCACAGGACTGGCCAACCGCAGCCTGCTCAAAGACCGGATCGAACACGACCTGGGGCAGGCCAAGCGCCACAAGACGCCACTGGCCTTGCTGTTTTTGGACCTCGATCATTTCAAAAACATCAACGACTCGCTGGGCCACGCGGTCGGTGATGAACTTTTGGTGGAAGTGGGCCGACGCCTGACGGGTCACCTGCGGGCACAAGACACCCTCGCCCGCCTGGGAGGTGACGAGTTCGTGGCGGTGCTGCCCGACACCGATGCCAATGGCGCCACCCACCTGGCGCAATCACTGCTGGACCTGCTGGCCCAGCCCTATTCTCTGACCGACCATGAACTCAACGTCACACCGTCCATCGGGATCGCCCTGTGCCCCGACGACGGGCTGGACTTCGATACCCTGTACCGTTGTGCAGACACAGCAATGTACCGCGCCAAACAAGACGGGCGCAATTGTTTCCGATTCTTCACTCACGAGTTGCAAAGCAGTTCCATCCGCCGCCTGACGCTGGAAAATGCCTTGCGACGCGCTTTGGAACGCAACCAGCTTTACTTGCACTACCAGCCGCAGCAGTGCTTGCACACACAGCGCGTGTTGGGCGTGGAAGTGCTGTTGCGTTGGCAACACCCCGAATTGGGATCGGTGTCACCCGCCGAGTTCATCCCCATTGCCGAAAGCAGCGGTTTGATCCTGCCGATCGGTGAATGGGTGCTTCGAACGGCGGCTCGACAAGTCAAAACCTGGATCGACAGCGGCCTGCCTGAAATGATGCTGGCGGTGAACCTGTCCGCCGTCCAATTCCGGCAACCGCAACTGCTGCAAACCGTCACAGGCATCCTCAATGAAACCGGCCTGCCCGCACATTGCCTGGAACTTGAACTGACCGAAAGTGTGGCCATGCACGACCCCCTGGGGGCCATTGCCACCATGGATGCGCTGCACCAGCAGGGCATACGGATGTCGGTGGATGATTTCGGTACCGGGTATTCTTCGCTCAACTACCTCAAGCGTTTCAAGGTCTACAAACTCAAAATTGACCAGAGTTTTGTGCGGGATGTACCCGGTGACCCTGAAGATGCGCTGATCGTGGGCGCCATCATCAACATGGCACACAGCCTGGGGCTGACCACCATTGCAGAAGGTGTTGAAACCGCCGAACAACAGCGGTTCCTGAAGGACAAAGGTTGCGACGAAATCCAGGGCTACCTGTTCAGTCGCCCCTTGCCCCCGCAGGCGCTCGAACTGCTGCTGCGTCAATCCACGCAGGCCTGACGCAGCCGGCAAAGGCCTGTATCAGCGCGGCGCGCGGCGCGGGCCTGACGGGCGACCGCCGCCAGCCGGACGGCCTGCGCCCCCGGCACGCTCGCCACGACCGTGGTGCTCGTGTCCACCACCGTGGCCAAAACCGTTGCCACGACCCCCATGCGGTTTGCCATGCCCCCCAAATTCGGAGCCACCACGCTTGTCGGCAAAACCACGGTCTTCAAAACGCCCTGCAGCCGGTGCGTGCTGGCGGGGTTCAAAAGCCCCCTTATCGGAACGACCAAACGATGCGAAACCGCCCCGTGAGTCGCCGCGACCGCGCCCGCCGTCAAATCCACCCCGGTTGTCATTGCCACGGAACGGCGCGCCGCGCCCACGGCCCCCCGGACGGCGGTCGCCACGGTCTTCATACACCGGCTTTTTGGGCTCCAACCCGGGTATGGTGTGGGTGTCAATGCGCTGCTGGCTGTAGGCCTCAATTTCACCGATCTTGCGGCGATCCCGGAATTCGGCCATGGTCACAGCCAACCCCTTGCGCCCAGCACGACCGGTACGGCCAATGCGGTGGGTATAGTCTTCGGCTTTCATGGGCAAGCCGAAATTGAAGACGTGGGTGATGGTGGGTACGTCAATTCCACGCGCAGCCACATCGGTGGCCACCAAAATTTGTACACGGCCATCACGCAGCGCCATCAGGCGACGGTTGCGCAACCCCTGACTCAGGGCACCGTGCAACGCTACCGCTGAAAAACCCACCTGCTGCAGTTCTTCGGCCAACGCATCGCATTCGATCTGGGTGCTGGCAAACACAATCGCCTGGTCAATCGAAGCATCGCGCAACCAATGATCCAACAACTGCCGCTTGTGTTGCGGGCTGTCACACCAGAACAGTTTTTGCTCGATGCTGCTGTGTTTTTCCTGCGGGGTATCGATCTGCACCTTTTGCGGTTCGCGCATCACACGGGCAGCCAGCGTTTGAATGCGCGGCGCGAAGGTGGCGCTGAACATCATGGTCTGGTGGCGGTTCATGGTCAGCTGGTTCACTTCAGCCAAATCATCGGCAAAACCCAGGTCGAGCATGCGGTCGGCCTCGTCCACCACCAGGAACTTCACCTCGTCCAATTTGATCTGGCCCGAGCGCTGCAAGTCGAGCAAACGACCGGGGGTGGCCACCACCAGATTGGCGTTTTGCAGCTTGGCAATTTGCACCTGGTAGGGGATACCGCCGACCACGTTGGCAATACGCAAGCCGCGGCAATGCTTTACCAGATCGATGGCATCGTGCGCCACCTGCTGCGCCAATTCACGCGTGGGGCACAGCACCAGTGCACCGGGCACCGTCGGTTTGAAATGGCGTGCCAGCAAGGGGTTTTTGCGCTTGGGTTTTTTGGGAGCGGGTTTGCCAGAGGCAGCGGCTTCCTGCACCAAACGGTCCCATTCGGCGCGCTCACGGGCTTCTTCCTCGGCTTGCTGCTCCAGCAAGGTGTGCAGAACAGGCAACAGAAAAGCGGCGGTTTTGCCGCTGCCGGTCTGGCTCGACACCATCAGATCGGTGTAACCCTTGGCGTGTCCGCCCTGCATGGCCTTGGGAATGGCAGCATTCTGGACCAGTGTGGGTTGGGTGAAACCCAGGTCGGTCACGGCCTGGACCAGCTCAGGCGCCAGGCCCAAAGCCGCAAAAGGATTGGGCGTGGTTGCTTCGGTCGCAACAACGGCGTCCATATCGGAAACAGTATTTTCAAAGTCAGTCATGTCGTCGTCCAGGCGCACAAGCGCCAGTGAGCGAAACGAAGACAAGCCGGGCCATCAACACAGGCGCCAGGCAAGCTCGATCCGTTCGTGGTCAAAAAACACATCGACCATCAAACGAATCAAGACGCCCAATTGCCACGGTGGGCGAAAGCGCTATGAGCGGGCCAATAATCACCGCCGAAGCGGTCTACCGGAAACAACCGGCGAAGGGGCCCAAGTGTGAGGCAGATGCACGTGTAACACCGGCGTTCTGAGCCGGTGCAACGCGAATTATCCCACACATCGCTTCAAGTCGCCATGTTTTTTGTGCACCGCCGCAAAAAAGAAGCTCTGGTAGACGGCAGGGCCCGGCAGTTAAAATCCCGGCCAATCCATGCCGCGAGTGGCGCCCGTACGCCACGTACTTTTCATCAGGAGACTCCTATGCTGTTTGGCAAACTGTTGCCCCGAGAGGGCAATTTTTTCGAATTGTTCAACCAGCATGCTGCGCATGTCGTTGTGGCCGCCAAGGCATTTTCCGAGTTGGTCAATCACTACAACGACCCGCACTTGCGCGCGAAGTACAACCAGGAAGTGGACGATGCCGAACGGGCCGCCGATCGGGTCACCCAAGAAGTCAACCGGTTGATCCACAAAACCTTCATCACCCCGATCGACCGCGAACAAATCCACTCGCTCATCAACACCATGGACGACGTGGCCGACCTGATTCAGGACTCGGCAGAAACCATGGCCCTGTACGATGTGCGCCACATGACCGAGGAAATCACCCGCCTGACGGAACTGAGCGTCAAGTGCTGTGAGCGCATGAAATCCGCCATCGCGCTGCTTGGCCAATTGTCAGAGGCGCAAGCCGCTGAAGCCGCACTCAAAACCTGCGAGGAAATTGACCGACTGGAGTCGGATGCCGACCGGGTGATGCGCACCGCCATGAGCAAGCTGTTCCGCGAAGAACCCGATGTCCGCGAGGTGATCAAACTCAAGGCCATTTACGAATTGCTGGAAACGATCACGGACAAGTGCGAAGACGTGGCCAATGAAATCGAGGGCATCGTCCTCGAAAATTCCTGATCCAAGGGGC
>JACCDQ010680481.1_pt1 | contig 11643 bp, 12 predicted proteins | sample 7446031 | NCBI WGS metagenome assembly JACCDQ01 (sample SAMN15323442, study PRJNA562643) | freshwater metagenome | isolation source: river surface water | place: USA:Blue River Watershed | collected 2017-08-17
GCTGTCGGTCTGCAAAGGCTTTTGGCACAGCAGCAGCGTGGGCTGGAAGAAGGCACCGTTGCCAACGCCCTCACCCACCGGCGCAAAATCAGCGCCGCCGCCAAACACCAGCTCGGCGCTTTGGCGCAGCAGGGCCACGCGCTCGGCCACGTCGGCCTGCTGGGCATGCGAGGCCAGGGCGCCCATCTTCACACCCTCGACGCTGGGGTCGCCCACCACGATCTTGGCCAGGCGCGCCTTGAGTTTTTCAGCCACAGCGTCCAGGTGCTGGCGCGGCACGATGGCGCGGCGGATCGCCGTGCACTTCTGGCCCGCCTTGACGCTCATCTCACGCGCCACTTCTTTGACGAACAGGTCGAACTCTTCGTCGTCCGGCGTCACATCGGGCGCGAGGATGGCGCAGTTGAGCGAATCGGCTTCGGCGTTGAAGGGGATGCTGTGCTTGACCACATTGGGGTGCACACGCAGCTTGGCGGCGGTGTCGGCCGAGCCGGTGAAGGTCACCACGTCCTGCCCATTCAAACGGTCCAGCAGGTCACCGGTGGAACCGATCACGAGCTGCAGCGAGCCTGCGGGCAGGATGCCCGACTGCTCGACCAGACGCACCATGGCCTCGGTCAGGTAGCTGGTGGCCGTGGCGGGTTTGCCGATGCAGGGCATGCCGGCCAGGAAGCTGGGCGCGAATTTTTCGAGCAGGCCCCAGATGGGGAAGTTGAAGGCGTTGATGTGCACCGCGATGCCGCCACGCGGCACCAGGATGTGCGTGCCCGCAAAGCCGCCCTTCTTGCCCAGCGGGAAGGCCGGGCCTTCGTGGATCAGGTTGCCGCTGGGCAGCTCGTTGCTGCCCATGCTCGAATAGGCGAACAGCGTGCCCGCACCGCCCTCGATGTCGACCCAGCTGTCGGCGCGCGTGGCGCCGGTGTGGGCCGAGATGGCGTACAGCGTTTCCTTGTGCTCACCCAGGTACTTGGCCAGGGCCTTGAGGCGCTGGGCGCGTTCCTGAAAGTCGAGCTTGAGCAAGTTGGGCAGGCCCACCGTGCGGGCGTAGTGCACCGCGTCTCCGAAGTCGATCGCCTCGGCATGGGTCTGGGCGACGGTGGCGCCATTGACGGCACTGCGCAGGGACTGGGCGGCTTGCTGGCCGATCCAGCGGCCGGCAATGAAACTTTGCAGGACTTGGGACATGAGCTGGAGCTTTCTGAAAAGAGCAAAGCCCGGCTCAAACGAATTAACCAACCGGGCGGTCGGGAAATTCTAGTCGCTTTGCCCGGCACCCCCAAGGTCCCAGGCACAGGGGTTTCCCCTTGTGCCTGGTGGTCATGCTGTGACCGCGCAGGCCGGTATCTTCAGGTCCGACGCGACGGGCTTCGGTGCGGGCTTCATGTCGGGGCTGAAGCCCACGACCTACGAGACCCCGCCAACTGAAAACTCAAGCCACCTCGAACGCCATCAGGCCCGTGGCCGTGTTGGAGATCGGGATGTGGTAGTTGCGGTGCACTTCCTTCACGCGGGGGCCTGCGGTGGTCAGGGCCGCGCGCATGGCCAGCCACATCAACAACTCCACCCCCTGGGTGCCGGTTTTCTCCACCAGCTCCAGCGTGCTGAACTGCGTGGCCCACTCAGGGTTGCTGACCAGGCTGTCCATGAATTGCAAGTCAAACGCCTTGTTGATGTAGCCTGCCCGTACGCCGTCTAGCTGGTGGCTCAAGCCCCCGGATGCACACACCACCACTTTCTTGCTGCTGTCCCAGGCGGCGATCGCTTCGCCCACGGCTTGGCCCAGGGCATAGACGCGTTTGGCCGACGGCAACGGAAACTGCACCGTGTTGATGTTGACCGGCACGATGGTCACCGGCGCTTCGCCCTCAGGCCAGAACAGCTTGAGCGGCAAGGTGCAAGCGTGGTCCACCAGCATTTCCTGGCAGGTCACGATGTCAAAGTCTTTGCCGATCAAGGTGTTGATGATCTGCCACGACAGATCAAGCTCGCCCTTGAAAGGCGGCAGCGTCGGGATGCCCCAGCCCTCGTCGGCGTTGTTGTATTGGGCTGCAGCCCCCACGGCAAAGGTGGGCATCTTGTCGAGGAAAAAGTTCAGGCCATGGTCGTTGTAGAACATGACCACCACATCAGGCTTCTGGTCGCCCAGCCACTTTTGAACAGGCGGGAACCCGGCAAAAAACGGAGCCCAATAAGGCTCGTTTTGCAGGCCTTTGTGGATCGCGCCGCCAATGGCGGGAATGTGGGAGGTGGCGAGTCCGCCGATGAGTTGAGCCATTTTTTGTCCTTTGAATAACTCAGGCGTAAGCCTGCAACTTCGCCTTGAATTCGTCCTTGGTCATGCCGGTTTGCTGGGCGCCGATGTCCTGCATGTCCAGGCCAAAGATGCCCGCGAACTTCGCCAGGTAATAGGCATTGCCCCCTGCGGCAATCAAATCGAGCACCTGCCGCGAACGGATCGCGGCTTTTTGGGGCTCGGTCAAGTGGTACTGGGCCATGTAAGCCTCTTCGTCCGCTTTGAATGCAGCGCGGTTCTCGGCCGAATTGAACGAAAAGCACATCTTGTTGAGGGCGTAACCTTTGCGGGCCATGTCACCGTCAAACGGCGTGGTGCCTTCAATGCAGGTTTTAAGGGGGGTCATGACAAGTTCTCCTGGAAGCGATGACGTCAGTGTGTCGCCCTTTATCAATTCAATCAACAGATGATTTATCATCATATTCATGAGCAATTTCGATTGGTTGGATCTGGATGCACGCCTGCTGCGCCTCTTGGTCACAGTGGTGGACACTGGCTCGATCACGGCGGCGGCACAACGACTGGGCGTGACGCAATCGGCCGTGAGCCACCTGCTGGACAAGTTGCGCGCCATCACCGGCGATGTGCTGTTTGCCAAATCAGGCCGGGGCATCGTGGCCACCGCACGTGCCGAAGCGCTGGCCGAGCGGGCCCGCGCGCTGCTGGGTGATCTGGAGCGCTTTGCCCATTCGGAAAATTTTGACCCCGCACAATGGCGCACCACCTTCACCATCGCAGCCAACGATTTTCAGCGTGACGCCCTGCTGCCCGCGCTGATGCAGCGTCTGCGCGCAACGGCCCCCGGCATGCAGTTGCGGGTGATCCCGTCAGATGTGCCCACACCCGAGATGCTGCGCCAGCAGCAGTGCCAGCTGGTCATCAGCCCGCGCCCGCCCGAGGGGGCCGACATTTTCCAAAAACGTTTGTTCAGCGACCACTACCGGGTGTTTTATGACCCCGCTGCGCGCGCTGCACCTCACACCACAAAAGACTACCTGGCGGCAGACCACATCACCGTGGTGTACGCCCCCAACCGCCCGCTTGATCTGGACCGGCATCTGGCCCAACAAGGCGTGGTGCGTCGTTTTGCTGTGCAAGTGCCTGGTTTTTCGGGCCTGCCTTCGTTCATTCAGGGCACACGCCTGCTGGCCACCGTGCCTGGCTTGCTGCACAAGCACCTGATGCGCGATCTGGCCAGTGCCCCGGTACCCGTGGCCTGCCCCGAGATGCCGATGTACATGATCTGGCACCAACGCCACCAGCAAGATCCTGCCCACCTGTGGCTGCGCCAGCAACTGGAAGCCGTGGCGCACCCTCTGGCTACCCCTTGAAGACCTGGCCCTTGTCATGAACGAATTGACTTGCATTGCAGAATGACGCACATTTAATATGTACGCTTACAATATCGTCGAATTCTTCAAGGGCATGAGATAGACAACTCATGCGTACAGCAGCATTGCCTGGTCCGGCCATCGCGCCGCCTGGGCATGGACTATGGCTACAGAACTGAACAGAGAGGAGACACACATGCAAGAACTCGGACGACTCGAAGACCTGCCCAAAGACTATGTGCAGGATCTGCGCGACCTGAATCTGGTGCCCCTGTGGCCCAGCCTGCGCGGGGTGCTTCCACCCAGGGTGCCCACCCGCCAGACCCAGCCGACTTGTTGGGCCTACAAGGACATCAAGCCCTTGCTGCTCAAGGCGGGTGAACTCACGCCTATCGAAAAAGCCGAGCGCCGCGTGCTGGTGCTGGCCAACCCTGGCCACGGCCTCGAAAAAATGCAGGCCAGCGCCGCCATGTACCTAGGGATGCAACTGCTCATGCCCGGCGAGTGGGCCCCCAGCCACCGCCATACCCCCAACGCGGTGCGCATGGTGGTCGAGGGTGAAGGAGCCTGGACCACCGTGGACGGTGAAAAATGTCCCATGAGCCGGGGCGACCTGATCCTGACACCCACCGGTCTGTGGCACGAACACGGCCACGACGGCACCGAGCCCGTCATCTGGCTGGATGTGCTGGACCTGCCCTTGGTCTATTACATGGAGGCCAGCTACCACATCAATGGCGACCGTCAGACTGTGCAACCTGGCCGCAGCGACCAACAATACGCCCGGGGTGGCGTCGTGCCCTCGCAGTTGTTCGAGCGCAGCCCAAAAGCCTACCCCATGCTGCGTTACGCCTGGAAAGACGCCAAAGCCACCCTGCAGGCCATGGCGTCTGACCAACCGGATCTGGAACAAGTGCAAGTCACCTACACCAACCCCGAAACCGGGGGGGATGCCGAAAACATTCTGGGCTTTTACGCCCTGATGCTGCGCCCCGGACAGACACTGCGTCTGCCTGCCCGTTCCCCCGCTCAGGTGTTCCACGTCATCGAAGGTGCTGTGCAAGCGCAGATCGTGGACAGCACCTTCAGCCTGAGCGAAGCCGATACCTGCTGCGCGCCAGGCTACGAAGCCGTGACGCTGACCAACCTGAACACCAGCCAAGCCTCGTTTGTGTTCATCGCCGACGAATCGCCACTGCACCGCAAGCTGGGCGTTTACGAAAACCGGGGCTGATTTCTTTCAAGCCCTGTGTCCACACGCTGTCATTTCACTCATCGCATCCCCATGAGCTCTTACCTCTTTCATCCTCCCGCCGTCCAGTCCCTGCCCATCCGCGGAAAAACCGAACGTTTCCCGATCAACCGCATCTTTTGCGTGGGCCGCAACTACCACGCACACGCGGTCGAAATGGGCCGTCCTGTGGACAAAAGCGTCGAGCAGGCGTTTTATTTCACCAAGTCGCCCCAGACACTGGTGGAAAGCGGCGCGACCGTGGCTTACCCGCCCCGCACCAGCAACTACCACTTCGAGATGGAACTGGTGCTGGCCATTGGCAAAGCCGGTTTTCGTGTGAGCGAAGCCAACGCGCATGAGCTGGTCTATGGCTACGCCGCCGGCCTGGACATGACGCGTCGTGACCTGCAGCTGGTGGCGCGTGACAAAGGCCGCCCCTGGGACACCGGCAAGGACATCGAGCAAGGTTCGGTCTGCACCGAAATCGTGCCCATGCCTGGCGTAGTGATCGAGAACGGCGCGATTGCGCTGGAGGTCAACGGCGTCACAAAACAGTCGTCCAACGTGGACAAGCTGATCTGGAACATCCGCGAGATCATTGCCGACCTGTCGACCTACTACCACCTGCAGCCGGGCGACCTGATCTACACCGGCACGCCCGAAGGCGTGGGTGCGGTGGTGACGGGCGACAAGATCACCGGCCACGTGGAAGGCGTGGCCGAAGTCGCGCTGACCATCGGCCACGCCGAGTAAGCCCTCCTCTTTCCCTTTTTCGCCGCTGACCCCGCCATCGCTTGCGATGGCGGGTTGGCCTTTTTCACGCCTGCACTTTGAAAACCGAGTGCGTCCAACAAGAACTTATCATGACAACAACGAACCCTGCCGAGCAGGAAGCCCGTCGCCTGCGCACCGTTTACTGGGTGCTGACCCTGGCCACCGTGGGCCTGATTTTTGATGGCTATGACCTCGTGGTCTACGGCGCGGTGGTTTCCACCTTCTTGCGTGATGCCCACCAGATTGGCGCGATCACGCCCGCCATGGCCGGGGCCTTGGGCAGCTATGCCTTGTTTGGAGTGGCCATTGGTGCCCTGCTGGCCGGCTCGGTGGGGGATGTCATCGGACGCCGCAAGGTGATGCTGGCGTCTTATGCCTGGTTTTCGTGCGGCATGGCATTGACCGCCCTGTCAACCACCGCCATTGAGTTTGGCTGGATGCGCTTTGTCACCGGTCTGGGCATCGGCTCACTGGTGGCCACCACCGCCGCCCTGGTTGCCGAATACGCCCCCAGAGACAAGAAGAATCTGTTCATCGCCATCAGCAACGGGGGCATTCCACTGGGCAGCATGCTGTCGGCGGTCCTCGCCATGGTGCTGATGGATCACATCGGCTGGCGTGGCATGTTCTGGATCGGCGCAGTGCCCATGGTCACCTTGCTGCCTTTGGCTTATTTCAAGATGCCGGAATCGGTGGCCTGGTTGGCGGCCCGTGGCCGCATGGATGAAGCACGGGCCTTGTCCGAACGCACTGGGGTGGCCATCCCCGCCGCAGCCCCGAGCCGCGACAACACCCTCCCCGCATCGGACAAAGCGGGTTTTGCAGGTTTGTTCAGTGCCCATTACTTGTTTCCGACGCTGGTGCTGGGCTGCATGAGCGCCACCGGCTTGCTGCTGGTGTACTCGCTCAACACCTGGCTGCCCGAGTTGATGCTGCGCGCGGGCTTCAACGCCAAGGGCTCGCTGTCTTTCCTGGCCGTGCTCAACGGCGGCTCGCTCCTGGGAGCCCTGGCTGCCTCGCGTGCGGCTGACCGTTTCGGCCCCAAACCGGTGGTCGCCATGAGCTTTGCCACGGGTGCCGTCGCCCTGATCGTGCTGACCTTCAATGTCCCGCTGGCCGCCTTGTTGGCCGTTGTGGCGGTGGTAGGCCTGGGCACCAGCGGCACGCAAACCCTGATTTATGGCTTTGTGGCCAACTACTACCGCACCAATGTGCGTGCAGCAGGCGTGGCTTGGTGCGCGGGCTTTGGCCGCATCGGTGGCATCGGCGGCCCGATGTTGGGGAGTTTCCTGATCGGCGCAGGCCTGGAACTCGACTACATTTTCTATATCTTGGCGGGGCTGGGCGTGTTGGGTGCAGCGCTCACCTTGCTGGTGCCCTTGTCACGCAGTGCCTGGGCAACCCCCACCCACCCCTGAAACCCGATCCGATATTTGCAAAAAACAGACTACGCCATGAAGCTCTACAACTTTTTCAGAAGCGGCACCTCCCACCGCCTGCGCATTGCGCTCAACCTCAAAGGCATCGCCACCGACTATGTGGCCGTCGATTTGCGGGTGGAAGAGCACCTGAAAGACGCCTTCAAGGCCGTCAACCCACAACAACTGGTGCCCGCGCTCGACACCGGCGATCAGGTGCTGATCCAGTCACCCGCCATCATCGAATGGCTCGAAGAAAAATACCCCACACCCGCCCTGCTGCCAGCGGGTGCGAGTGCCCGCGCACATGTGCGTGCGCTGGCGGCCATCGTGGGTTGCGACATCCACCCGATCAACAACCGCCGCATTCTGGAAACCTTGCGCAAAAACTTCGGCGCCAACGAAGACGCCATCAACACCTGGTGCGGCACCTGGATCGGCGCGGGGTTTGACGCCTATGAAGCCTTGCTGGCGGCGGATCTGCAGCGCGGGGCATTCAGCTTTGGCGACACCCCCACGCTGGCCGATGTGTACCTGATTCCCCAGATCGAAAGCGCCCGCCGCTTCAAGGTGGACCTGACCCGCTGGCCTCGGATCATGGCCGTCGAAAAAGCCTGCATGGCCCTGCCAGCCTTCCAGCAAGCCGCCCCCATGGCGCAGCCCGACGCCTGAAAGCCACTGACAGCACTGGACGCTGTCAGTTTCAGTCAAAGAAAACCCCGGACAATGCCGGGGTTTATTTTTTGACTTGCTGGATACCCGTGTTAGAGCGCCTTGTTTACCGTTCAAAAGCCACCCACAAACTGGGCAGCCTGCATTTGTTCAACCTGCTGAGCCTGTGCCGCGAAAAGAACAAGCGCCTGGGCATCACCGGTCACCTGCTCTACACCGAAGAGATTTTTGTGCAGTGCATCGAAGGCCCTGCGGCATCGATCGAGGATTTGTGGGCCAGCCTGCAACGCGATGAACGCCACCACGACATCGAGCTGCTGTCACGGGGCCCCCTCGCCGAGCGCCGCTTTGCCGACTGGAGCATGGCTTTTTCCAGCTATGCCCATTTCAACCGGTACAACATCTCGGGATTTTTTCCGGTCGATGCCCAAGGCATGAACGAGGCCGCACAACGCTGCGCGGCCGACTGAAGCCCGATCTCAGGCGAATACCTCGGTGTCCACTTCGCTGTTGGCCTGCGCGTTGTAGCGGTCACCGGCAACCGTGTTCTGGTTGATCAAAGCCTCCAGACGCGCCTTCAGGCCGGCCTCAAGCTGGACATCCACAGCCCCCAAGTCGTCCAGCAAGTGGTCGACCGACGTGGTGCCTGGAATCGGGATGATGTCCTCGCCCTTGTGCAGCAACCAAGCCAGTGCCAGCTGCGAGGGGCTGCAACCAGCCTCTTGCGCCAGCGCGTTGTAGGCGGGCAAAAGCTTCAGATTGGCGGCGTAGTTGTCCGGCGCAAAGCGGGGCATGGTGCGGCGAATGTCTTTGGCATCGAAGGCGCTGACGTCCAGCGGGCCACACAAAAAGCCCCGCGCCACCGGGCTGAAGGCCACAAACGCGACTCCCAATTCCCGGCAAGCCTGCAACACCGCGATTTCGGGGTTGCGCGTCCACAGCGAATACTCGGTCTGCACGGCGGCAATCGGGTGCACCACATGCGCTTTGCGCAAGGTGCTGGCCGAAACTTCTGACAGGCCAATCGCCCTGATCTTGCCCTCGCGCTCCAGATCACTCAGCGCCCCCACGCTGTCTTCAATCGGCACTTTTTTATCCCAGCGGTGCAGGTAATACAGGTCGATCACATCGGTCTGCAAACGGCGCAATGCGTCTTCACAAGTCTTTTTGATCGTCTCGGGTCGGCCGTCGATCACGCGCACCTTCTGGCCGCTGCCGTTGTCCACCCCCTGCATGCCGCACTTGCTGGCCAGGGTGAACTTCTGGCGGTGCGGCTTCATCACCTTGCCCACCAAGGTTTCGTTGGCACCAAAGCCATACAAGGCGGCAGTGTCAAAAAAATCCACGCCGTGATCCAGCGCAGCCAGCAGCACACGCTCGCCCTGTTCGGCTGACACGGGCGTGCCGTAGGCATGGCTGAGGTTCATACAGCCCAAACCAATGGCGCTGACGTTGAAAGAAGCAATTTGTCGGGTTTTCATGCGATCTATCTTATCCCGCCCACACAGGCCTCAATGCCCTGTTTGTTCGATAATCGCACGCACCCACAGGAACACCCCATGAGCACCGCAGACGACCCCCTCCTTGACGCCCGGGACTGGATTGCGGGGCTTGAAAAAGGCCTGTCCGTGATCGAGGCTTTTGATGCCGCCCACACCCGCATGACCGCCACCGAAGCCGGTGCGCGCTGTGGCATGACGCGCACGGCCGCCAGGCGCTACCTGAAAACCCTGGCCCACTTGGGTTACATGGGGACCGACGGCAAACAGTATTGGCTCAACCCACGCATCCTGCGACTGGGCCATGCCTATCTCGAATCCGCACGCCTGCCCCGGCTGGTGCAACCGTTTTTGCAACGCATCACGGCGGGCACCGAAGAAATCGCTTACCTGGGCGTGGTCGACGGGGACGACACCGTGTTCATCGCGCGCAGCGACAGTCACCGCCACACCTCATCGGGCTACCTGCCGGGTTCACGCATCCAGGTACAGGTCACTGCGGCCGGCATGGCGGTGCTGGCCTGCCAGGACGAAAAAGACATCACCCATTGGCTGGACACCCATGAATTGCGCTCATTCACGTCCTACACCATGGCCCAGAAAAGCACCTTGCGAGAGGCCTTGATGCAATTCAAACGACAAGGCTGGGCGGTCTCCGAGCAACAACTGGAACTCAACTTCCGGGGCATTGCCGTGCCTTTGCTCGACCGCAACAACCACGCCCACGGGGCCATCAGCGTGACCATGCCCATCAACCGGGAAGAAACCGACCACGCCTTGCAACGGCTGCTGCCCGTGCTGCAAGAAGCGGCCCGCAACCTGCGCCCTTTGCTGTGAAGCTTTGAGCGCTGACGCAGTGACTGCGTCGTCAAACCTCGTCAGACTCGGCTTCGGGCGCGTCCTGATCAATCTTGCCCATGTTGTCCAGCAGCTTCATGAAGTAATGCAAGGTGCTGGCCATGTCGCCCACCGAGAAATCATTGAGCGCCCGGTCGTAATAAGCCCGAATTTTGGGCTGCGCCAGATTCAGCCAGACATGCCGACCCGAGTCGGTCATCTTGATCAGCCGTGAGCGCCGATCCCGCCCGTCCGGGGCGATTTGCACATGGCCATCGCGCTCCATGCGGGTGATCACCCCCGACAGGTTTTGTCGACTGACCATCAGATAACGCGCCAGCTCACCCACCCCCACGCCCTGCTCGGCACCGGGCCGCGACAAAGCCCCCAGGATCGCCCACTGCTGAGTGGTCAGGCCTTCATCCTGCACGGCTCGGCTCCCCGTTTTATGCAACATATTTGCACATTGGTAGAGCTTGAAAAAAATCCGATTGGCCAATTCCATGCGGACATCAACTGCTTTATTCATAGGGAAAACCATAGCCTCATACACCATCAAGATGGTTGCACAGAAATTCAAAAAACCTAGAATAGGTCAACATATTGACACAAAACCAGGATAACCAAGTTTCCTGAACCACTTCATTTGACGGAGAAAAAATGCAAAAACTCACAAACAAGACCGTGATTGTGACCGGCGGCGGCGGCGGCATCGGTGGTGCCACCTGCAAGCGCTTCGCCCAAGAAGGCGCACGTGTCGCTGTTTTCGACATGAACCTCACAACTGCCCAAGGCGTGGTAGACAGCATCACCGCTGCCGAGGGACAGGCTGCCGCATTCCAGTGCGACATCACCGACCGCGCCCAGATCGATGCGGCAGTGGCCGCCACTGAAGCCCAACTCGGCCCGATCGACGTACTGGTCAATAACGCGGGCTGGGACATCTTCAAACCCTTCACCAAGACCGTGCCCGCCGAGTGGGACAAACTGATCGCCATCAACCTGACCGGTGCCCTGCACATGCACCACGCCGTGCTGCCGGGCATGGTGGCGCGTGGCGGTGGCCGCATCGTCAACATCGCGTCCGACGCGGCCCGCGGTGGCTCGTCGGGTGAAGCGGTCTACGCGGCCTGCAAGGGCGGCCTGGTGGCGCTGTCCAAAACCCTGGCGCGCGAGCACGCCCGCCACAACATCACCGTCAACGTGGTCTGCCCCGGCCCCACCGACACCGCCTTGCTGGCCGGCTTTGCCGAAGGCGCGGCCAACCCCGAAAAACTCATGGACGCCTTCAAGAAGGCCATTCCCCTGGGCCGCCTGGGCCAGCCCGACGACCTGGCCGGCGCCATCGTCTTCTTTGGCAGCAACGACGCCGCCTTCATCACCGGCCAGGTCATCAGCGTGTCTGGCGGCCTGACCATGCACGGCTGATCGCCCAGCAAACCCCATTCCAAGGAGCAAAGACATGCAATTCGAAGACATCCTGTACGAAGTCCGCAACGGTGTGGCGTGGATCACGATCAACCGCCCCGACAAGATGAACGCCTTTCGCGGCACCACCTGCGACGAACTGATTAAGGCCCTGAAC